>OLQH01001100.1_pt1 | contig 23797 bp, 18 predicted proteins | sample 1672671 | NCBI WGS metagenome assembly OLQH01 (sample SAMEA3136712, study PRJEB25190) | human gut metagenome
GAATGCCAAAACTGCTTTTTCGTTTACCCCATCATCGATTCTAACCTAAAGAATTTGCCTCTTTCTTCTTACTCATATTATAACAGTTCCCTGTTTCCGCAACAATAAAAATCAGCATACTCTTTGTTTGCTGTATCTTCCCGCAAGAATTCTCACCATCAAAAGAAGCTGCCGCCCTTCCTTTCGGAAGAGACAGCAGCCCCCGTCCCCAAAGCTTTCAAAAAGCCTTACTTATGATTTCTCCTGATGCCTTTTCAGAGTTTATTTCAGATACTCATTCACATTGTCTTTGGTTACCAGAACGAAGGGAACCATGGTCTCTTTCTCCGGAGTCTCGCCATTTAAGCATTTCTCGATCATATCCAGAGCACCCTGTACCTGTCCCGGGCCATCCTGAAGAACTGTCGCACCCATCTCACCGTCTTTTACCATCTGCAGCGGATTCTGATTTCCATCAACGCCCACACATACAATGTCGCTTCTTCCTGCGTTGTTGCAGGCGATCTGAGCTGCAGAGGACATATCGTCGTTATCACAGATAATCGCTACCAGCTCGTCGCCGTACTGGTTGATCATATCCTGAGCTACGTTAGAAGCCTTGTCTCCGGACCATTCACAGGGGAAGTCGCCTACAGACTCAAATTTATCGTTTCCGCTCATAATATTCTCAATACCTTCACCACGCTGGATCTGAGCAGAGTTTCCGATAACGCCCTGGCAGTGTGCATACTTTCCGCCATCCGGAACCTGATCGATTACCCACTGCGCCAGCATCTCGCCTGCTTCTACATCATTCGGTCCAACATAACCCATAGCTAATGCATCGGTGCTGTCTGTCTTGGAGTTTACAACGATTACCTTAATTCCAGCATCTGCCATATTTGTCACTGCCGGATCAGAAGCCGCTGCCTCTGCCGGAAGGATAATCGCATAGTCACAGTTTTTATTGATACACTCATCAGCACGGTCAACCTGTTTTCCGCCATCAGTCTCGCCGTCCAGAATGCCTGTCCACTCGTCGATCTTTCCTTCTTCTACCCATTTATCCAGCTGCTCTTTTGCATAATCATTGATCGGAGCATGGAAAGGATCCACGATATTTTTGGAGATATATCCAACAACAATTTTTCCGTCCCCGTTTACATCGCCTGCCTTTGCAGAGTCACCGCCCTTGTCTTCTCCCTTATCTTCAGCCTTGTCCTCTGTCTTGCTATCCTCTGCTTTCTTGTCATCACCGCCGCCGCACGCTGCCATTGAACACGCCATTGCTGCCGCCATCATCACTGCAAAAATTTTCTTCTTCATGTCTTGTCCTCCTAACATTATACATAATTTTGCTTTGGGGTATGTAATTTCCGCCCTCAAACCGGCAGAAAGTTACGCTTTTTAACGGTTCTTCTTATTCATAATCATATCAAGCATAACGGCTCCGATAATAACAGCTCCCTTTGTCATTGACTGATAATAAGAAGACACACCGATCAGGTTCATACCGTTGTAGATGAATCCAATAATGAAAATACCCATCAGTACACCGGGAATCGTAGCTACACCGCCTGCGAAAGAGGTTCCTCCGATAACACAGGCTGCCACTGCATCTGTCTCATATCCCACACCGATATTCGACTGAGCCGATCCTGTCTTTGCAGTAAAAATCACACCTGCCAGTCCTGCCAGCAGACCGCTTACCGTATATACAAACGTCTTCGTCTTCAGCTCGCTTACACCGGAAGCAATTGCCGCATTTACATTGCCTCCTACTGCAAAGATATAACGTCCTGTCTTGGTCCAGTGCAGCAACAGATAAACAATAATCGTTACAATCAGAAGAAGAATGATCGGAATCGGAATGCCGGCTACAGTGCCATTGTAAATGTCTTTAAATGCTTTGCTCGTCATAGATACTGCTTTTCCCCCACTGACCACCTGAGCAAGTCCTCGTATGATCAGCTGAGTAGACAAGGTTACTACAAACGGGAACATATTAAACTTGGCGACAAAAAATCCATTTACGACTCCCCAAAGGGTAGATACAAGAAGCGCTACCAGGATTGCCGGGAAAATGCTCCACTCTTTTACGGAAATCAACTGTCCCAGAATACAGCTGGTCAGTGCCAGCTGCGCACCTACAGACAGGTCGATACCCCCCGTGGTGATTACAAGACACATACCGTAAGAAATCATACCGTTTATTGATACCTGTGTAGCCACAGTCAGGAAGTTTCTTCCGCTTCGGAAGGACGGTTCCAAAATTCCAATAATAAGCATCATCAGTAACAGAACGATACCGATACCGTATTTTCCCATAAACATACGGTATTTTTCCCGGTCCATTCCCAATATCTTCTTTTCTTCTTTAACTGCCATGCCGCTTTCCTCCTATTTTCCTCCAAATTCCTTGTGCAGAATGTGTTCCTGAGTTACTTCCCCGGCCACAATCTCCTGCCTGTTGATCTCTCCGTTGATCTTTCCTTCATGATAAATCAGAATTCGATCACTCATTCCCATTACCTCAGGCAATTCGGAGGAAATCATAATAACCGCCATTCCTTTCGCCGCAAATTCACACATCAGCGAATGAATTTCTGATTTTGCTCCTACATCCACACCCCGGGTAGGTTCATCCAGAATTAAAACCTTAGGATTTGCCATAATCCACTTGGCGATAACCACTTTCTGCTGATTTCCACCGCTCATAGAGAAACCATTATGTTCAATACTGGCTGCCTTCACCGTCAGTCTTCTGGCAACCTCTTCACATTCCTGTTTTTCTCTTTTCTGATTGATCAGCAGACCCTTCTGTTTCTCCGGAAGATTCGGAAGGGAAATATTTTCCCGGATGGAACGGAATAAACAGAGACCATAATTTTTACGATCCTCATTCACCATGCAGATTCCCTTTTTGATCGCTGCACGGGGATTTTTGTTTGTAATCTCCTTTCCTTCCAGATACATCTTTCCGCTGGCTATGGGATCCAGCCCGAAAATAGCCCGCATCGTCTCGCTTCTTCCCGATCCCACCAGACCGGAAAGCCCGAGGATCTCTCCTTTATGTACTTCAAAACTGATATTCTCAAATCCCTTTCCCGTCAGACCTTCCACCTTGAAGACCACGTCTCCGATCTCACAGTCCACTTTGGGAAATACATTTTTCACTTCCCGGCCCACCATCATGGAGATCAGCTCATCCCTTGTAACTCCCTCCATAGACCGGCTGCTCACATATGTACCGTCTCTGAATACGGACACACAGTCACAGATCTCAAAAATCTCATCCATACGGTGAGAAATATAAATAATCGCTACGCCTTTTTCCTTCAGTTCCCGGATCGTCTTAAATAAATGTTCCGTCTCTTCACTGTCCAGCGAAGAAGTTGGCTCATCCATGATAATCACTTTGGAATCGCAGGACACAGCTTTGATGATCTCAATCATCTGCACCTGCGCCAGCGTCAGTTCCTTCATCAGCGTGGTGGGACCGTAAGGAAAATCAAACTTTTTCAGAATCTCCTCCGCCCTCTGATTCTGTTTTTTCTTATTCAGGAAAATTCCTTTTGTATCTTCCCGCTTCAGGAAAATACTCTCTGCGATCGTCAGATACGGTTCCGGGTTCAGCTCCTGATGGATCATGGAAATTCCGGCTTTCAGCGCTTCCGCCGGACCTTTCACCGAGTATGGCTTTCCCATATAGGTGATCGTCCCCGCATCCGGCTTGTGAAGGCCGATGATCGCTTTCATCAGGGTTGATTTTCCCGCTCCGTTTTCTCCCAGCAGCCCGAAAATTTCACCGGGATTCACCGAAAAGGAAATATCCCTGACGGCAGGAACTCCCTGATAGGCTTTCCGTAGCCCCTTTACACTGATTGGTGCTTCCATTTTTTCTCCTTTCTGCGCGTCGGAACGCGCCGGCAGATCGGATGGGAAAAGGATTTCCTTCACCGCAGCCCGGTCTGCCTGTTTTCAGAAAAAAGAATAACACCGGCGCAAAGGCTGGTGTTAAAGTGGAGGGTTATTTTCCTGTTCTTTTTTCAGAGCTTCCAATTCCTCCAGAATCTGAAGAAAGTTTTTCCTGGCATGGGACAAGGATGAGAGCAGGCTGTCACAGGCGCTGAAAATGTCTTCCTGTTCTTTTGGTGTGTCAATGACCGTCCGGATATCGGCGGCAGGATTTACAGTCAGGGTCCGGAGCATGCGCAGGATGGCGGTCAGGGAATAGTCTGCACAGCGAAGGGAGCGAATGATTTTCAGCCGCCGGATATCCTCTTCCGTATAGATGCGGTAACCGTTGCGTTTCCGTTTTACCTCAAGCAGACCGTTTAATTCCCAGTTCCGCAGAGTATCGATGGAAACTCCCAGATAGTCGGCTGTTTCTTTGCGGGTAAGCGAAAGCGTATCGGATGCAGTATTTTTTTCTTCTATTAAATCCCGCGCGATCCGAATCGCTTCCTCGGCGCGCTCCTTTTCCAGGGAAACCTGCTTCAGATATTTTTCTGACAGGGCAATCGCCCCTGAAAAATCACATTGAGCGGCAGTTTTGATGATATCCACCGCCTGTTTTCTCAGTCCGTTCTGAAGCACTTCAACCTGAAAAGCCAGCCGGGCGATACGGAACTGGCGGATATGCAGATCTGTAAAAATGCGGTAGCCGTTGGATTTCCTTTCGGGCGGGGTAATAAGGCCCAGTTCCTCATACAGGCGCACGGTATTGGGATGGATGCCTATTATTTCGGCAGTCTGTGAAGTTGAGTACGTATGTTTCATTTGTCACCTCTCTTGTCGTTCATTATAGCATATGCAGAAAGTCTGGTGTTATAGTGTAGGGATTCCGGTTATCATTTGGTCATTGACAAACTTAATAGCACAGTATATATTGTATATATAAAGATATATACAATATATACTCCGGAGGTACCATATTGAATATCACAATAAGTAATTCCAGCGGGAAGCCCATCTATGAACAGATCACTTCCCAGATAAAAAACTACATTATAACCGGCGAACTGAAGCCGGGGGATGCCCTGCCCAGCATGAGGCTGCTCGCCAAAGAGCTGCGTATCAGCGTTATTACCACCAAACGCTCCTACAACGATCTGGAACAGGAAGGCTTCATTGAAACCATTACAGGAAAAGGCAGCTTCGTAGCGAACCGGGATGTCTCCATTATCAGGGAAGGCAGTCTGCGCATGGCTGAGGAATATCTGACCAAAGCCGTGGAAATTGCCAGGGAGAATGCCATATCCCTGGAAGAACTGACGGAGGTCCTGAAGGTTCTGTACGAATAAGGCGGCAGGCATGCCTGTTCCTGTAAATTGTCCGGCAGGCGGACAGAAAGGTATCAGATATGGAAATGAATAATGCAATGGTAATCGAAAACCTCTCCAAGGCCTATCCGGGCTTTGCGCTCAGTGAGGTTTCCATGACGCTGCCAAGGGGAAGCATCATGGGTTTTATCGGAGAAAACGGCGCGGGAAAAACGACCACGATCAAGCTGATTTTGAATATGCTGCACAGGGACAGCGGTTCTGTCCGGATTCTGGGCAAAGATAATATAAAAGAGGAGAAGGCTGTCAAGGAACGTCTCGGCGTGGTTCTTGGCGATCTGAATCTGCCGGAAACCATGAATGGCCTTAAAATAAACAGTATGATGTCCGGGATTTATCCGGGCTGGGAGGAGGACGTCTTTTTTTCCAACCTGGAACGGTTCGGCCTTCCGAAAAACAGGAAAATCAAGGCCTATTCCCGCGGTATGAAGATGAAGCTGTCCATAGCAATTGCTCTGTCGCATGGGGCGGAGCTGCTTTTGCTGGATGAGCCGACAAGCGGATTGGATCCAATAATAAGGGATGAAATTCTGGATATTTTCCTTGATTTTATCCAGGACGAAAACCACAGCATCTTTGTATCCACCCATATTGTGGAGGATCTGGAAAAAATTGCGGATTATATTACCTTTATTCACAAAGGCAGGATTATCCTGTCGGAGGAAAAGGATAGCCTCCTGGAACGTTTTGTCATCCTGAAGGGGCCGAAAGAAGGCTTCGCGGCCTTTGACCGTTCAGAACTCATCGGATATAAGGAAAACCGATTTGGCGCGGAAGCGATGGCAGAAGCGAAGGTCTGGAGGAAAAAAGAAGCGGGGGCAGCAGGCCTGGTTGCGGATCCCGTGCGTATCCAGGATATCATGCTTTATTATGTGAAGGGAGAACGTATATGATTGGACTGCTCAAAAAAGAATATTACCTCATGGAGGGCCAGATGAAAAGCTGGCTGATCGTTGCCGTTTTCTGTTTCTTCTATTCTTATTTCATGAATGCAGACAGCTTTCTCTTCATGCTTATTATACTGATCGGCATTATGAGCACAATGACCGTATTCAGTCTGGATAAGGCCTGCGGCTGGGATACCTACGCCATAAGCCTTCCCCTGACGAGAAAAGAAATCGTGGAAGCCAGATATCTGTTCGCTTTCCTGATCGATATCGGTGTCAGCCTTGCCTGCTGTCTGCTTATGCTTCTGCGCGGACTGATAAAAGGCGGAGTAAACATTCCGGAAAGTCTGCACTCTTTGTTTCAGATACTGCTGGTCACCATCTTGATGCAGCTCTTGCTTTTTCCGGTCATTTATAAATTGGGCGTGGAAAAAGCCAGATTTGTCTATATGGCCGTTTTCATCTGTTTAAGTCTGGGAGTGCTTGGCCTCAGCCAGTTGGATGATAATGGGGCAGTGTTGGCAGGGATCCGGATTAATGCAGAAAAAATCATGCAATACGGGGAAATTGCGGCCGTTATTTTGGCAGCTGCAGGCTTGTTTCTTTCCTTGTGGCTTTCTGTCCGCATCTATGAAAAGAAAGAATTTTAAACTGAAGCTGATTCATTTCAAAACAACATATAAATTCGCATTATTTAAACTGGAATCTGCCTGCTGCATGTAATGAGACCTTCCCGGTTTTCAACAGACAGGATAAAGGAACGAATTTTTTCATCACGCTTCAGAGTGAGGGAACCGATTCCTTCGCTGCCGGCGCAGAGCCGTCCTATGTGAGAGAGGAATATATGGCGGGTATTTATGACCTTCCAGCTGAGAGTGATTTCCGAACCGGAGGCTTCCGATGTTACCTGGAAGGTCTCTATGGAAGCGGTAAGAGGTTCCAATAAAATGCTTTGAGATACCTGTCTGCTATCACAGTATGCGGTCAGCGTATAACTGGCTTTGCCGGTTAATAGCATCCGGCGGGAGCCTTCTTTTTCCAGAATAAGGCCGCCGGGCTGTAAAACCACCTTATCCGCGCCTGTGACACACCACTCCAGACTCACTGTGTCCCGAAAGCCGGTGACCACGTCTGCGGCGGCAGGCACAAAAACACGGATACTTAACGGACATCTTTTTTTATAGATTATGATGGTTCCTTCCTGAATTCTTCCTTCTGTTACATTGACATATTTCACATGGCAGGAAGTTGTGGTATCTCTTGGCAGCGAGGTCCTGAGCCGATCCAGAATAAATTCGATGCCGGAGAAAGATTCCAGAGAAAAGGTTCGGGAAGGATACAGGATAAAGGTATCAAGGTCTTTTTGGCAGCAGTACCAGTCGTCCGGCTTTGCAAAAAGAACATTTTTAAAGGATTCCTCATCTGTCAGGCAGTCGGCAGATGTTCCTAAGTCAAAGCGCAGATAAATACAGGTAAGTCCTTCCATGACGGCTGCATTATCATAAGAAGGTAATTCAATATATTCTTTTTTTGCATCATTCTTCAGAATTACGGATTCCTCAGGAGAGGGGTTACGCAATTCCATAACAATTCTGTTTTGTATGGGGATTCGGTCGGGTTCTCCGTTTTGGGTATAAAGATAAGCAGGTGTCAGATCCAAATACAAACCAGCCATTTCTATTCTCCTATAGTCTGAAATCCAGAGACTGCGGGATCCCCGGATCAATAATGAGTTCTGCGGTAACATTGATTTTGCTGTCATACGCGTATTCCCAGTTTCCTTCCGGCAAGGAGGATACGGTATAACAGGCAGTATCCCAGATCTTAACGACGGCCATCCGGCCATCCGGAATTTTCCAGCTTATGCCTATTACCTTATGATTGGAATAACCATGTATATATTTGTTAAAGGTGATATTAGTTCCCGGAAGCACAAGCCGTATTTCTTCTTCCGAAACAGGATCTCCTGTGCAGCGGATTGCAATGCTTGTGGTATCATCCCGCAGTATACGGCTGTCTGCGGGTTCTATTTTGGAATATACGCCGTTTTCGGCCAGTTCATAGCGGGATGCATAGTGGCATTCCCAGGATGCGCTGCGTCCCTCCAGCAAAAGATTGATAACAGGACTGGGTGTGAAGACCTTTACCTCCTTATAAACGCTCTGTGAACTGCCCGAAGCATATAAAAAGAAACTGTTGCTGTCGAAAGGCATGGGAACCACGCAGGAGGATGAGCTCTGTACGCCGCCGGCAAAAATATTATAGCCGCCGGGAAGGATATAGCCGGCATTTACATTAATTACCTTCCATTCTAAAGTGACAGGCTCACCCGGACAGGCACTGGCAGGTGAAGCCGTGAAATAACAGATCTCAGTGGCTGCCAGGCTTTTATAAAGATAGCAGGTATTTTTTCCATCCAATTCATTCCCGAAACCACTTATTTCAACAGTGACAGAACAAATCCCTTCCGAAGCGGTGGAGATGATGCCGCTCCATTCTAAAGTGAGGGAAGCGTTATCAGCGGGAGCCAGCTTATCTTCAGAGAGAGTCAGTGTATAGGACAGCAGATTTCCGTTTCGGCTGATGCCGCGGAAATCAAAACAGGGACAGGTCATTGTTCCATATGTCGTGTCTGTGGATGAAAACATATTGCCGGAGGCTTCTCCCACAGATGCGGTTATTTTTATTTTGGGGCGTGCATTCGACACCGGATCGGGGGCCTGAAAGGAATAATATAAGGTGTTTTCCGAATATAGAGATACTGCACAGGCAGGATCATTGACGGTAAGGTGTGTATCGTAAAAGGTGCCGTTAGAACAGCTGCTGTGTAGGATCATTTTCCCCCTCCTTATGCTTTTGAATCTGTATATAGCCTTCCAGCGCCTTTACCGGATAAGGAATGGAAAAAGCCTGGCTGTCCGTTTGTTCAAGTTTTGTGGTTTTCCAGCAGTTTTCAGAAATACCTTTACCGGAAGCTTCGGTTCGGGAAGTCCTTCCTGCCTGATAGAAAAAATAGCTCCTGTCATTTTGATACGCGGCGGGTATGGATAGCTGCTTTTCATTGCTTAGGACAGGTCCGGTGAAATAAGTGGTACGGATATTGTCAAGGGAGGCGTTTACCAGTTCGTCGGGCAGGGATAAGGTACAGGCCGGTAAAATACCGGGTTTAACCGTCAGGCGGGCATAAGCATCCATAAGAACACACAGCTCATCCGGCGGAAGCTCTGCATCAAGGGCCGCCGGAATCAGATTGTCTTCATAAAAATAAGAGGTCTGGGTGCCGCTTCCCGGGTAAATATGAAGGTGATCGAAATCCTTGTTCAGATAAAAGCCGGCCATACCGTCGCGATAGTCATTCAGTTCTCCGATTTGGAGTGAGAAAACGGCATTTTTTACATTGGCAGTGTGGCTTGGGTCAGGAATCTGTCCTTCCAGATGGCGGTAGGATTCCGGGTCACCGGCCTGCTCCAGTTTCAGGCTGAGTCTGCACAGAACAAGAGGACGGCCGATAAATTCCACTTCTGCCGGTCCATGAGGGGCAGGGGTGATCCGGCTGCCCAGCCTGTCGATATAAGAGAGAAGGGCTATGAGATTTTCCTTCGGCCCGGTTTGCAGGGAGTATAAAATCCGGTACAGCTGCGGGTTAATATCCTCCGGCAGGTGATGGGATATTTTTTCTCCGGGGGGACTTTTGAAGTCTATGCCGCTGCCGGTCTGGGTTAGTACAAGACTTCCGACGGGAGTCCCTCCGGCAGTGAATGCCATAAGGCTGTTATCCAGTCCGTTTGGCAGCAGAAAGCCGCAAAGGGGAGAGGCTGTCGGCACGAAGGAGGCTTCCGCTCCATCTATATTATCTGCATCGTTTACAGCTTTTGCTGATACGGCACATATCCATTTTGCATGCAGTCTCGTGTATTGCTCCAGCCGGGGCTGGAGCATGGCTTCATGAGGTTTGGCCGGTGCGTTTAAGGAACGCATTTCTTCACTGCAATAGAGATCGGGAGACAGGATATCCTGAAATCTTCCCAGTTTATCCAGAATTCGTATTCTGCCAAAAGCCAGAAAACCGGCACGAATGGGGGAGAAGAGCCGGTCAAATACGGCGGCGGTACCCATTTCATCCGATGGCAGCGCCTGAAGAAGGGAAAGAGAGGCTTTCACCAGTCCGTCCGTGGAAAACAGAGGCAGCAGCTTCATCTGATCCCGCATGAGCAGCATATCGTTAAAACCGCTCAGGGACTGCGATAAAAGGCTTCTTGTACGCGGATCCTTCAGCGGAAGGACATTCTCCTCAAAAAAGCTGTTCACACCTGTTTCCAGCTGCCTGGATGCGTTGTCGGACAGAAGCTGCCGGCCTGAGACAGAATATCGGTTTTGAGGATCCATAATGGAGATATCTCCGCAGTAATCATAACGCCCATCCTTCAGCCTCCAGTTTTTCAAACCCGGCTGCTCCTTCAGGAGAGCCTTATCGGGATAATAAAAGCACTGCCATTCCAGATACAAAGGGTGCCATTGCGGCTTGAACACGGTAATTGCCCGGATCTCCGGAAGCTCCCTGTCATAGAAGATGGAGGGAAGCTGAACGAACTGCTGCTGTACCTGCCGAAGCTGCTCGGCAAGTTCTTCAGTCCGTGCGGGATCCGGAAGAATAAAACCGGCCTTTTGTAAAGCCTTCCGTGCTATCAGGGCAGCGAAACCGGCAGAAAATAAGGATGCCTCGCCGATTAAGAGAGGAAGGGCTTCCGGCAGGCCGTCGGAAGGTTCTGCATTCCCGAATAAATCATCAGGATACACGGTGACAGGGGATGCACAAAGCCCGGTGAAGGTGACAGAGGTATTCACCTGCTCCGAACGCCGGCAGACGGTGAGCTTTCCGGTCACTTTGCCGTCCGTGTTGGCCAGCTGCCTGACAAGAAGAACAGGATCGGCCGGCTGATAAAAGGGAGGCGCGGGTTCTGTTTTCAGTTCGTATCCCGGTCCGGGCGCAAGGTTATTAATGTCATATCGGATTTGTTCGTCTGTATCCGTTAATATAGTCTGTTCTCTTTGTATTTCAGTTACGTATGCCTGAAGTGCGGCATATAGCCTGTCACGATCCTCCCGGGCGGTATAGAAAAGCTGCCAGGTTTCAAATGCGGTACGGCACCTTTGTTTCTGTTTCATGCGCTCTGAAAAAAGCTGCCTTTGGCGGGAACGAAGGTCGGAGATTTGTTTCATGATCCGTTCGGAAGGCGGCTGTCTGTGTTCTGTGCCGGGGACAGAAGAAAGGCATATTAAATCAGGAGGCTGCAGGGTGGAAAAACCGGCGGCATACAGTTCCTTTTCCACCTCGGCGGAACCTTGCTCTCCTAGGAGATCCGGGCAGAGATTTCGCAGAAAGCATTGAAACAGGCGGGGAGATATTTCGCTGTCCGCTCCTGCCAGTGCTGCCGCAGCCTCATCGGAGGTGTTTCCAAGCGCCAGATCCGGTTTGTCCTCCACTTCTCCAGGCTGTGGATCGTCCGGTATGCCGGTAGGATAAGAAAAATCCGCCCCTTTCCACTCGATGCCGCATAAAAGGCCATGACAGAGACTGGTTTCCGGCAGCCCGGTTCCCTCCAGCTTCATGAGCAGGACCTCTTCCAGCTGCTGTGCTGTTTTAAGAAGGGAAAGCGGCTCGGGGCCAGCCGCATCCTGATACCAGCCGCATACGAGATAACTTATATTCGCCTTGTGGATCCCATCGGCAGGAAGATCGTCATAAAAGCCAAATACATTCCGGCAATGGGGATAGTAGGCGGAGAAAAACGGATTCACGGGAGAAACGGCAGTAAGGGCAAGCCGTTCCGTATCCTGAGGGACATGCTCTGCCTGGGAAAGGGCATAACTTCTGCCCAGATAGCGGTAGGGACGATCCGGTGTCTGGGGATAGGGCCAGGAGCTGCTTCCCGTATTATTGTAACCTGCGCCCCGTTTCTTTTGAAGTGAGTCGCTTTCTATGAGAAAAAGCTTCTGGCGCAGCAGACTGTCCCCATCCTCCAGCCACATACGAACCACAGCCCATCGGTTGGGAACAAGGGGATAACAAAGCTTGGAGGAGGAGTTCCCATTTGTTCCGGATTCCTCCTGAGTCCCTCTGGTAAAACCCTCCGGCAGGCTGAAGGAAAGATGTATTCCCGGTTCAGGGGGATTGCCGGGAACGAACAGACCATTATCAATGGGAATATCCGGATCATCCAGATCCGTGAAGTCGAGCTGATACCCGGCATATATTTTTTTGGAAGGGGCACGCCCACAGAGGCATGCCCGTACTGTGATCGGAATAAGTAAGGTTTGATTCTGATTCATATTAAAAACTCCCGCTGTTTAAAGTGAAGGAGAGAGCCAGCATCAAACCGGTGGAATGCTGGTAAACAATCCCTTTTCCTTTCCAGTTAACGGAAGAAAAGCCGGAGGCAAGACTTCCTGTCAGTGAGTCCGCTTGAAATGAAATCTGGTTTGCAGCCATATCCATTTTATAGTTTGGCATTTTTTGCCCCTCTTTTGTAAGGCAGGTAAGGCTGACCGAATCTTTGTAAAAGCGCAGCAGAGTGTAATCCTCCTTCAGCTGTACCTGTATCAGAAATCTGGCCTGTGGGGCGGGGAGCGGCCCGATGGCCGGGCAGAGGAAGGACTGAGTCTGCTCCAGCCTTATGTTATCCAGACAATCCGCAGTACCAAACAGATGAATTTCTTCCGTCTGTTCCTCCACGATAATGGGTTTCGGTGTATTCCCTGTGATATCCTGTTCAGGCGCAGTGGACTCCGGCGGGGGAGGATCAGGCAGTATACAGACATGTGCATGTAAGGTGAGGCTAACTCCTTTGCTGTTGAAAAGGCTGTAATCATAGCTGACCTCTGCACTGCCCATACCGTTCTGCAGGAGGACATCGTTCATGAGTACCGGATTTTTATCATCCTTTTTCAGAATAATCAGGACAAGCCGATATATTTTATCCTTTTCATATGTTATTTGTGTTTCAGCCCGGACTGCCAGGTTTTGTTTGTCGTCCAGCCGATAATGCAGGGTAATGGCCATTTTTTATTCCTCCTCCCAAAGATGCTGCAGATCATACAGGATTTTTGTATAGCAGAAAAAGTTACGATACTTTTCCTCCGTAGTTTCTTTTGTGGTATCACAGCCGGTGATTTTCCTGAAAACATCCTCCGCATTGTAATTAAAATCCATATCCTGTTGTTCCTTCTGCCATAGGTCGGAAAGGGGGGCAAAATCCTTTACGGTGGATCGGAAGTTCTTTTCTATGCGTGTAAACTGAGGGCTTGTGAGCCAGGATGGATCGGCGGGCAGATCTAGGCAGCTTCTCAAAAAATCGTTGACAAGGGAAAGGCCGCAGGCATAAGTATAGGAATTGGGCTGTGCATAATTGTCCCAGAGATCATAGAGCGATTGGTTGCCGAGAGCGCTCGTATCATTAGGAAACTGGTAGGACAGCTTTAGAAAGGTTTCATTCACCGTCCATCCGATCTTCTCCAGGCCGGCAGGATAGGAAGCGGTATCATCGTAAGCCGCATCATCGTCAAATATATCCTGATAAGGGGGATAATCATTTTCCACATTCTTGCCTTCAGGGGTAAAAACACCTTCCCGGTAAGCCATATTGATCCAGGAGCGTCGGGCGCCGAAATTCTGATGCAGAATCGTGTCAATGAGGATGTGGAGATAAATCCCCAGCTTCATCATGAGCTCCTCCGGCAGTTTGGTCAGATCTTTCTTATAAGGGAGGACGGAAGCAGCAATCTCTTTCAGAAGCCCGCTTAATCTGGGGGGACAGGGAATCACGCGGTCCGCCAGTTCCTGGGCCTCTTCTTCTGAGGTCTCAGGCGTTTCTTCCCCGGGGAAAAAATGAAAGGGACGCAGGAGATCGTCACAGACATGGAAGCAGCATTCATCGCTGTCTGTGGGATACCAGGGCTTTGGCGTGTCAAGCTCCCCGGTGTCATACCATTTGGCCATGGCTGTGGGGATGATGGGTACCTCAAACTGGCTGTCTGCCAGACGATAGAAGGATTTTTCATTCACCCAATCCGGTATCCCGTCTAGCAGCAGGCTTCCTGTTGTGGCATTGTCTGCCATGAACTGACAGTATTCGGCGATGGTCTGCGCCTGTTCCAAGGGAAAGGAATTATAGAACAGCAGGTATTTAACACAAAAGTAGTGCATGGCGTAGCTCTCCGGCTTATCAGAGCGCTTAAAAACAGGAGTATTGTTCCTTTCCCGCGGCAAGGAAGAGCAAAGATTCATGAGCAGTTCCTGCATGTCTGCGGCTTTCGGTGAAAGAGCGTTCATTTTCAGTACATCTCCACCCGGAGGATAATGCCCCTGCATGGTTTGATCTCCGATGAGCAGCCCGTTTCCGATGAGATATGTCTCTTTGTCGAACTGGAAATTGTAGACGGTATCCTCATAGGGGATCGTGGTGATTTTTATAATTTCCTCTGGCACCGGTTCGTTTTTTTCCGGATCCCAGGCATAGATTCTCTGCCCGCACCGTGCATCGCAGGCAGGCGTCGGACAGAAGGAACCGTCATCTCCTGCCAGACACAGGGTGTGGGTTGCAGAAACATTCAGGGTGTTACTGTGGGTTTGAATTCTAAAAAGCGTTTTTTCCGTACCGGTAGTGATATCCCTTACCGGCATGAAGCTGCCGTCAGGGGAAAGGAGAAGATCACCGATACGCACATCCCGTGCGGCGATAATGCCTGATGGAGTGAGAAGCAGGGTGTCCCATGCCATGCAGCCCCACTGGTAAAACAGCCTTTCTGCTTTTACCTGCGTAGGATCCGTGCTCTGGTATTCATACTGGGCTATAACGCTGACATAACCGGCTTTATGCGTGTTTTTCTCCTGATGGCAGATGTTCAGGAGAAGATTGCCGTACAGCTCCGCCTCCGTATTACAATTCATCACAGATTGGGACTTCAGATTGGAATTCCAGTCCTCAGGGAAAGTAATTTTGATTTTATTAGGCTGTTCCGGTATTTTTTCGTCGGAGGATGTCCTGTTATAATCCAAAATTTCCACGTTTTTATCGGAGATCTGTGACCAGGGCTGGATCATACGGGCACAGCCCGGCATTTCTTTTTCGTCATGAAGAATACGGTAAAGACTGATTCGGGGCTGATATTTTTCATAGAAATAGCCGGTTTTTGGCGCCTTATAAAAATAAGCCTTATTTTTCAGAGAAACAGTTAATGTGAAAGGCAGATATACAGGCATATCTGTAATCCCGGAGTTCAGCTCTATATCTTTATGGTAATCGGGATTACTCATCTGGGACTTCCTGTCATAACTGATGCACACATGGCCAGGACGGTACTCATGGCCAGGATGCTTGATTACCGGATCGATCAGCTCCACCTTGCTCACATCATTCTGAAAGGATTGGATGATGGCCGTGGAGGAACAGACTTTTCCTCTCAGAAAGGGTGTTCCGTTACAGGACTGGTCTGTCATGGAATATACGCTGTCAATACGGATGAGGCGTTCATCCAGGCCTGCGGTAAGGCTGTCACAGGATATGGGAGATATAAAGCTGTTTGTTTCTCCGGACAGAGTCTGATCTATCTGCTTAAGGATGTCTTTTGTTTGGGCATCACGGAAATATTGACTGACACTTACCCGGGGAATCAGTGTGTTGGTACATAAAGATAACTCTGTTTCCGCTGAAAGCAGGAAGGAGAGTGAATTTCCGTCGGACTTCAGATTAGGTGTGACCTGCAGCTTATGTACCATATAATCATCAGTGAGATTCAATTCGTTCTGCGGTTCCGCCCGCAGTAGGTCCTTTCTCTGAGCATTCAGGCTATTCAGCAGCAGCGGAGCGGTGTTTTTGAGATGTTCGGCGCCGCCCAGATGTTCCAGGAAGAAGGTATAATGGGCTTCCTTTGAAAAATCAAGCTCCAGCATGCCTCCGGCTTCTCTGACTTCTTCTATGATGCTGTCAGGCAAAATAAATGATTTCATAAATTCCTCCTTCCGAAAATATTAATAATTTTAACGTAGCACAAATATAATTTTCAGACAATAGAAAAAATAAACAAATTATAGTCTGAAAATTTGTACGGCTATTCAACTATTTTATATTGACTTATGGTTTTATAGAACGATACAATAAAACTATATAGTTTATTTTTTCGTTAGTACGTTACGGAGCGAGTTACAATTATCAGAAGGAGGAAAAAAATGAAGGATGAATTATCAGTAAAGGTTCAGGGGACAAATGATCTGACCTTCAATGTACAGGCGGATCTGGATTTCACATTGATCGGCACCAAACTGAAAATGGCCTTTTCAAAGATAGGGGGTGAAAATGCCTTTGTGATTCTGCCTGGTGAACTTCAGACCACAGAAGGAATGACCATCGGGGAGATGGTGGATGCGATTAATCAGTTCGGCAAGGACTATGACCCTTCTATGACCTCTGATCTGACAAAGGATAAGGTAGAGGGAGCGGTGACGGATGTGAGTACGGCAGCGGCTAAGAAAAGCGGGAATGATGCGGATATACAGGCAATTGCAGACAGCCTTGATTTCAACAAAATCAAGATTCGGCTGAAACAGGCCTTCTTGCTGCTTATGACAGGACACCAGCTGGAGTATGCGCTGGAGATCGATGTAATGTTGGACGGTGTGTTTCCAAAACAGACTTTTATTGATGTGGAGAGGCTTTCCCTTATGGTCTGGAATACAAAGCGAAGCAAAATACTGAGTGCTATGAATATAGTGGACGTTGATAAATTGCTGGAGGACACTGAGTGAAAGAACTTCCCGCCGCCGGCCGGTCCCGGAAGGAGGAGAACGGCACTCTTACCAGCCACATATGTCTGGAGGCGGATGCATCCATTGGAAAACTTCATTTCAAGATTTCTTATATCGCGGGGAAGGAGCATAAGGAACTTGTCGGAACCTGGAACAGTAAAGAGAGCGGTAACTGCAGCCTTTCACTGCTTTCGGGAGAACTGGAGAATACGCCTCTTTCCTTTCAGGTGCCGGAACTCATTACCGGATATGGCCTTGCCATTAAAGAACTTCGGTTCGGCTATATATTTGAGGCGGGTGAATTCTCTTTTCGGCTTTCGACCACTGAATATGGGGCATTGTCCGTCAGTACCAGGAAGGATGCAAAGCAGCGGGAATTCACCTTCAAGCTGGAGCTTGGGATGAAGCTGTCCCTTTCTGCAATGCCTTTGATCGGAGAATGTTCCGGATGCGATATGGCGGTTGAACTGGACTGGTTGTCCCTTAAACTGAGAGGCAGTCAGAAAGCGGCTCTTTCAGCCTGCCTTGCCTTTTTATTAGGAAGTACCAGGATTCCTCTGTCCCTGCCCGAAAATAATTATTCGCAGGAGACTTCCGGAAGCAGGGAGCTTCAAAACAGGGGAGAGAAAACAGAAGACGGAGATGTGAAATGGCTGGATGTGAAAAAGAGTCTGGGTCCGGTTCGTCTGTCCCGTCTGGGCTTTCTGCTGGGGGAAGGCAGCATTACGGTGTATGTGGATGCGGGATTCACCCTTTCTATTCTGATGTTTGAAGTGCTGGGGCTTTACGTTACGGTACCTATGAAAAAGGGAATTTCCGTTGCATTTGGGATTCAGGGTATGACGGTGAGCATACATAAAGAACCGCTGAGTATATCCGGAGGGCTGTACATAACCAGGGAAAAGGGGGTGGAACTCTATACCGGAGAACTTTCCGTCCAGGTAAAGAATTTTCAGTTGACGGCGGTGGGATCTTACGGAAAGCTGCCGGGTTCCGAAGCCTCTTTTTTTGCATATCTTATGCTACGTTATCCGTTGGGGGGCCCGCCTGCCTTTTATGTGACAGGGATAGCAGGAGGATTCGGCTACAACCGGACAATCCTGCTGCCTTCCAAAGCAGAGGAGGTCAGAAGCTTTCCGTTTGTGGCGGCGGTCATGGGCGGCGGTACGCTGACGGAAAAAATGACGCCGGCCCAGGTACTGAAGGAAATGAATGCTTCCATAGTTCCCTGTAAAGGACAGTTTTTTGCCGCCGCAGGTATCCGTTTCACCTCATTTGGCCTGCTGGACAGTTTCCTGCTTTTAAATGTGGTATGGGGAAACGAACTAAAGATTGCGCTGATGGGAGTTTCAACGCTTTCCCTGCCGCCGGGAGAATCGAAGCCCTTCGTCTATGCAGAGCTTTCTCTTCTGGCAGTCATATCGCCGGCGGTGGGAGAGATAAGCATATCAGGCGCCTTAAGCAGCCAGTCTTTTCTTATGGACCGAAACTGCAGGCTTCAGGGAGGCTTTGCCTTTGTCACATGGTTTGGAAATAATGAGCACAGCGGAGACTTTGTTCTGACTCTGGGAGGATATAAAGAAGGATTTTATGTCGCCCATTACCCAAAGGTAGATCGGATTGGAATAAAATGGAATATTGATAAAAACCTGGTATTGAGCGCTTCCTTTTATTTTGCGCTTACACCGAGCTGTGTTATGCTGGGGGGCAATGCTTCCATTACCTACGAATGGGGGCGTCTTCGGGCGTGGTTTCAGGCCAGACTGGAATTTTACATGAAATGGAAGCCTTTTGCCTATGAATTTTATGTGGGAATCAGTCTGGGAGCCAGTTTCCGCTGGGATTTTTTCCCATTCTACAGGACCTTTACCCTGGAGCTGGGAGCGAGCCTTAACTGCTATGGACCGCCCTTTGGGGGTAATGTGCACATATCCTGGTTTATCATATCTTTCACCATATCTTTCGGTGCGGGAAAGGGTGGGGAGAAAGCTCTTAATTGGGAGGAATTTTCGGAGGCTTTTCTTAAAGCAGAGTCTGACAATAACGGAAGAAAGATCCTTTCGGTACAGGCGTCCGGCGACAGTCCGGTGAAGGGTGCGGACGGGCTTTCCTGGTATAGTACGGACAGACTCGTATTGGAAATAAAAAGCCTGCTGCCGGCCACTGCGGTATCTGTAAGCGGTAAAGAAAAGGATTTGGTTCCGGAAACGGGAAATACGGAACCCTTGGGTGTGGTTCCCATGAGAATTGAAACTTTTACAAGCGTCATGAAGGCCGAAGTGACGGACAATGCCGGCAGGATACAGGATGTGAGGGCGGAGTGGATATACGGGAATATTCCCAAAGCACTTTGGGATACGAAAACCCCCGATCCCTATGGAAGTGAAGGACTGAAGAAGGATCAGCTTCTGGGGATCCGCCTGAAGGCGCCGGAACCGAAGGTTTTGAACCGTCTGCCTCAAAAAGGATATTATTCCATGGCTGTTCTGTGTGAAAATGAAAGGCTGGAGCCTTTGTATTTTACGTGGCCGGAATCAAAACCGGTGGAGCCGAAGGTATATCCCGGGGATGTGCTGAAACAGATAGAGAGAACGATAGCGGTGAATGAAAAACGAAGCGGAATTCTGAAACAGCTGTCGGAAAATTATGGGACGGCAGAAAAGGCTGATATGGAGAATTGGGGCGGTAATCTGGAAGAAATCCTTTTGGGGGAACCGGTTCTTTCTGCCATGGGAAGCGAAAGATAAACGGTTCAGGCTTTTTGCCGGTTGAGTTTATAGTTATAAATGGAGAGAATTATGGAACAGGAAATGATCGGACTGGCATCGAAAATGGAACCCGGACTCGCCGCCGGCGCTTATACACTGAAAGCGAGTCAGGATAGTTCGATTCCGGACAGCAAAATCGAACCGGCGCTTTTTTCCTTCCGGTGCGGTGCGGATCCTCTGCGTATGCAGCAGACCGATGTTTATTCCGTTTATCCGCCAAGGGAAGCCTTTGGGAAATTTGAGAGAGTGCTTCCAAATATAGTATTTACAAATAAGACGCTGCCCTGGGATCGTAAAGTCAATAAAGCGGATAAAGCGCCCTGGCTTGCCCTGCTCTTATTTGATGAAACGGAGGACGCTGCGATAACGTCACTTCCGGCAGAAGAAGCATTCACACCGGCACAGGGCAGGTATTGTCCCGTGAATTATGATTCCTCCATGGCCGGAAACTGTATGATATTGGACGCTGCGGCAGGACTGTTCGGCAGCATCTGTCCGGATGCAGGGGATTTGGCCCTGTGCGCCCATGCGCGCTGTGTAGGCAGGGATAACAAGGTGACGGAAAAAGATCCGCCCGAAGAATGGCTTTCCGTATTGCTGTCCACCAGATATCCGGCAGCTGTTTCAGGGGAAAGGGGAATCAGGAATATCTGCTGTGTAGTATCCCTGGAGCACTTCGGGGAATTCCTGACTGATCCGGCTTTACGGGCAGAAATTGCAAAGGGGGAAACATACAAAACAGTGCGGGTGCCGGTACTGTACAGCTGGAGTTTTTATTGTTCATCAGAGGAATTTGATTTTAAAACGGTTTTTGAAAGACTGGATGCCGGCTCTTTACAATTGCCGGAGATAAAGAAGGACAGCCTGCCGGAAGAACTGCTGAATCTTATGAAGCTCGGATACGGGCCTGTGGATCATCAGCTGAGGGATGGAAGCAGCACGGTTTCTTTTTACCGCGGCCCTTTCCGCGCATATCAGGAAAAGGAAAGCGGCATGACGCCTCAGATGAATGGGGATGCCTGGCTGCGGTATGATCCCGCTATAGGTATGTTTGATATTACCTATAGCGCCGCATATTGTCTGGGCAGACAGCTGGCTCTGCAGAATGGAAGCTATGCGGCGGCTCTGCATAAATGGCGCAGTGAGGATAAGGCACAGGCCGGAAAAATCCGTCAGCGGTATATACTCGCCTGCCGGCTCGGACTGGAGCCGGAGATTAGTAGCTGTTGTATGGAACTTATGACAAAGTCACAGAAAGATGCCGTCCCGGATGGGGGCAGTAACCTATCAGGCATTGAAGGTACCGGATTATTTTCTGAACTTATGGAAAAGGCTATAAAGGAACGGCTGGAAGGGGCTGCAAAAGAGTTGTTGAAGCTCACCTGAGTATTTCCGGAAGGAAAGACGAAGGAGAAGAAAGGATACGATTAAAATGGAACAAAGCTGGCTTGCAGCGAATGAGGAACAAAAGAATCTGTTTGATTACTTCAACTGGACAGGAGTACCGGATATTCCGGAAGAAATCCTGAATTCCCTGGCCCGGTGGGTGCTGCTTTACGATGTTCCCTTTCCTTATATGGCAGTAAGAGAGGAGATGCTCCCACCGGAGAGTATCCGTTTTTTCTTTCTGGACAAGAGCTATATTGCCGCCCTTTTGGATGGCGCCATGAGTCTTGGACGCAGTTATACAATCGATTATCAGCATGACTGCAGGGTGATTGACAAGGTGATGGATAGGGCGCTTTGTGAAAGCAGCTTTATCAGGCCGTCGCTGCAGAAGAAGGAACGAAAGCCTTCAGAGGTTTGGAAAAATGCGCTGTCAGGCGCAGTATCCGGTTTCCTTCTGCGTTCTGTTATGGTGAGCGGCTGGCGGGGACTGGAGTTCAAGGCATTTGAGGAAGGAAACGACAAAGAGCCTCTGCGTGCTCTCCGGCTGGAAACGTTGGGGACAGAAGTGTTGCTGGGGCTTTATGTGAATGAGATAAAAAAGTTGGTGATCACGCAGCCTCCCGAGGGAATGCATTTCGGATTTTCCCGTAAAAAGGACGAGTCGGATAAATTTGAAAAACGTGTCCGCAGTTTAAAAGACGGTAAGCTGTTGGAAGGAGAAAGCGCGCTGGCAGATGTGGTCCTTCAGGACAGCGGAAACCGGGTGGTAAATCTTTCGGCAACTGTGGCCAATATCCGGGATGCCTTGGGCGAAGGAGATATCAATTCGGCATTAACCGCGCTGGAAATGATACAGAATCCGTATACCGGGGAAGTGGTGAGAGGCCGGTAAACAAGGCGGATTTTCCGATGGTTTACACAAAATGTATTTTTAAATTTAAAAAAATGAAAAGGTTCAGAATGCATGTTCATACCTTCCTGCATACTTTCTGTAAAAATCCAGATAATAACAACAAACCTATACAGAAAGGAATGCATAAAAATGGACAAAAATCAGAAAACGGCACAGGAATCCCCGATTCTGGGCAAGCAGAGCGTAAGCCTGAAAAAGCCGGTATACATCATAGAGAGCGCTTCCGTCGTCGGAAAAAAGGAGGGAGAGGGGCCATTAGGAGAACTGTTTGACCTTGTGGGAGAGGATGACATGTTCGGCGGTCAGACCTGGGAGGATGCGGAAAGCACCCTGCAGAAGGAAGCGCTTGGCACGGCGCTGGGAAAGGCCGGCTGGAAAGCGGAAGAGGTCCGTTATCTGTTTGCAGGAGACCTTTTAGGCCAGGAAATAGCGACCAGCTTTGGCCTGGTCAGCTTTGAAATCCCTTTGTTCGGCCTGTATGGAGCCTGCTCTACCTGCGGGCTTTCCCTGACCCTGGCCTCTCTCGTGATAAGCGGAGGTTTTACGGAGAAAGCGGCCTGTGTGACAAGCAGCCATTTTGCCAGTGCGGAGAAGGAATTCCGCTTTCCTCTGGGCTACGGCAACCAGCGCCCGCTTTCCGCCACCTGGACCGTGACCGGAAGCGGCGCTTTTGTGCTTGCCGCTTCCAAAAATGGAAAAGCCAGGGCCAAAATCACCGGACTGACTTCCGGTAAAATCGTGGATTACGGCCTGAAGGACAGCATGAATATGGGGGCCTGCATGGCCCCTGCCGCGGCTTCCACTATCGAACAGCACCTGAAGGATTTCGGAAGGCAGCCGGACTATTACGACAAGATCATTACCGGGGATCTGGGAACGGTAGGGCAGACCGTGCTGCTCGATCTCCTGAATAAAAAGGGCATTGATATATCCGGACAGCATATGGACTGCGGCATAGAAATATTTGACGCGAAGGAACAGGATACCCATGCAGGAGGATCCGGCTGCGGCTGTTCTGCAGTAACCCTTTCCGCCTATATCCTCAAAATGCTGGAAGAAGGAGTCTGGAAACGTGTCCTCTTCGCACCGACCGGAGCGCTCTTAAGCAAAACCAGTTTTAATGAAGGCCAGAACGTTCCCGGCATCGCCCATGCGGTAGTGCTGGAAAGCCCGGAGTAAGAGATACCGTACGGCAGAGGACAGCAGCAGCTAATAAGCCGCTGAAAAGAGGGTGCGTTAAAAAAAGGGCACATTGCCAAGAAACACGTATCGGGGTATAATAACGGAAGCGGATTTTTCCATGGAAAACAGGCAGCGATCATAGATTCGAATGCTAAGTCAGGAAAGAAGGGTGTAAGATGCGGACTATGGAATTCAAAATGGAGCGCCCGGGGCTCCTGAAGGAAGGGGACCATGTGACGGTCACGGAAGGCGTCCTTCCCAGCAACTATTATTATACCATCGATCCATCCCTTGCCATGTCAGGCAATTATCCATTCCGGGAAAAGCTTCTCGCCAGAGAAGGGGATGTGACGGCTGTCATAGAAAATGAAAGAGGCTTTTATGTGACGGTGGCCTTTGATGAATGAAGCTCCCACAGGAAATGCGGCGGACCGGAGAATTTTGATAAAAAGTTCCCCGGTCCGTTGTTGGCGGGAGGAACCCATCCTCATCCCATCCTATGTACCCGCGGCGTCGGTATCCCGATCCGTTTT
>OLQH01001104.1_pt1 | contig 23700 bp, 19 predicted proteins | sample 1672671 | NCBI WGS metagenome assembly OLQH01 (sample SAMEA3136712, study PRJEB25190) | human gut metagenome
CAAGGCGAGGGTCGCGGGTTCGAATCCCGTCTCGTGCTTATAACCGAACCCCGGAGGTTTGATAAATCCAGTATTTATTAAACTTCCGGGGTTTTGTTTTTGGGAAAAGGGGCAGCCCGCCCCGCAGCTTCGTGCATAACCGGAATCCTTTTCGCATAGAATGTAAGCAGACAACCGGGGAGAGGGGGAAAAGCTATGGCGGAAAGGGGACTGACGGAAGCGGAAGCGGCAAAACGGCTGAAAACATGCGGGCCCAACCAGCTGCAGGAAGAAAAGGAGAAGGGGATTTTTCTGCGGTTTGCGGCTCAGCTGAAAGATCCGCTTATTTTTATTCTTCTGGCGGCGGCCGCAGTGTCCACGGCTCTGGGGGAATGGGAAGATACTGTGATTATACTGGCTGTCGTCCTGTTAAATGGTGTGACCGGCGTGCTGCAGGAGGGAAAGGCGCGAAAGGCGCTGGAAGCGCTGAAAAATCTTACGGTACCACATGCGCAGGTGTGCCGGGGAGGGGAAATACGGGAAATCGAGAGCCGGCAGCTGGTTCCGGGGGATCTGGTAATTCTGAAAACCGGATGCCAGATCCCGGCGGATATCCGTCTGACAGAATCTGTGAATTTGAAAGCGGAAGAGTCAGCGCTCACCGGGGAATCTGTTCCTGTTTTGAAGAAAAAAGGAGATCTGGTCTGCCAGTCCTCCTATGTGACCTATGGGCGGGGAGCCGGTATTGTGGAAGCCACAGGGATGGATACTGCAATTGGCAGGATTGCTTCTTCTTTAAAGGAAAAGACGACGGCGCTTACCCCGCTTCAGAGAAAACTGGCAGAACTGGGGAAAGTTTTAAGTGCGGGAGCCCTGGCAATCTGTTTCCTTCTTTTTGGCGCAGCGCTGCTGCAGCACCGGGATGTGGGGGAAATGTTCCTGACTGCGATTTCCCTGGCAGTAGCGGCTGTTCCGGAAGGGCTTCCGGCGATTGTGACCATCGTTCTGGCGCTCAGCGTATCACGGATGGTGAGGGTACATACCATTGTGCGGAAGCTTCCTGCGGTGGAAACGCTGGGGGCAGTAACTGCCGTGTGTTCGGACAAGACCGGAACGCTGACCCAGAACAAAATGAAAGTGGTCAGCTGCTATACCGGCGGGGAAATCCGGGGACAGGACGAACTGAGACGGGGGAGGGAAGACGCTTTTCTGGATGCGCTGACTCTTTGTAACGATGCGGTACGTCAGGGGAAGACGCGGACGGGAGATCCCTCAGAACTGGCGCTTCTTGATCTGGCAGAGCAGTATTCGGTCAGAAAGGAAGAACAGGAGAAGGGACAGCCCAGGATCGGGGAATGGCCGTTTGACTCGGAACGGAAAATGATGAGTACGCTGCATCGCAGGGGAAGCCGCAGGATTCAGTATACCAAAGGCGCTCCGGATCGGGTACTGCCGCTTTGCAGCCGGATCTGGCGGGAAGGCAGGGCGGAGGAGCTGACCGGGGAGGAGCGCAAGAAGATTGAAAATGCCCTGGATTTTATGGCTTCCCGGGCTCTGCGTGTGATGGCCTTTGCCATGGAGCCGGAGGCCGGGAAGATAAAAGAGCAGGAACTTGTGTTTCTCGGATTGGCAGGCATGGAGGATCCGGTGCGTCCCGGAGTACGGGAATCGGTGGAAAAGTTCAGAAAGGCCGGTGTGCGTACTGTGATGATCACGGGAGATTATCCGGATACGGCTCTGGCAATTGCCCGGCAGCTCTCTATAGCCGAGGGAGAAGGGCAGTGTATGACAGGAGAGAATCTGGAGAAGTGTTCAGACCGGGAATTAAAAAGGCGGGTGGGGGAAATTGCGGTCTTTGCCCGGGTGTCTCCGGAACATAAGGTGCGTATTGTGAAAGCGTTGCAGAGCTCCGGAAACCTGGTAGCCATGACGGGTGATGGAGTCAACGACGCGCCCTCCTTAAAGGCTGCAGATATCGGGATCGCCATGGGGGAGAAAGGGACGGACGTGGCCAGGGAGGCCGCGGATATGGTGCTGACGGATGATAATTTTTCTACCATTGAAAAGGCGATGGCAGAAGGAAGAGGAATTTATGAAAATATCCGGAAATCCGTGATTTTCCTTCTGTCCTCCAACTTTGGGGAAATTCTGACCATGTTTCTGTCTGTGCTGGCCGGTTTTCCGGCAGCTTTGAAGGCAGGCCACATTTTATGGATCAATCTGATTACAGATTCCCTTCCCGCCCTGGCGCTGGGAACGGATGTTCAGGATCCCGGGAAACTGATGGAGCGTCCGCCCAGAAAGAAGGAAGAAAGTATTTTCGGAGAGGGAGGACTTTCCTGTACACTTTTTTACGGACTTCTGATCGGGGGAGTCAGTCTGGCTGCCTTTTTGAAACTCCCCTGTTACTGGCTAAGTGCCAGTGGAAGACCGCTCTCTGTGGAAGGGCTGATGTCTGCCTTTGGAGCGCCGGGACTTTTGCCCCGGGCACAGACCTATGCATTCACGGTGCTGGGAATTTCCCAGCTGTTTCATGCTGTTGGCATGCGGGATGTGGAAACTTCTGTCTTCCGGGGGCACAGGAGAAATCCCCTGATGCTGGTTTCTGTCGCTGTGGGGATCGCGCTGCAGGTGCTGGTTACGGAAGTCCCCTATTTCATAGAGCTTTTCGGTACAGTTCAGCTGTCCCTGGGAGAGTGGGGCGGACTTTTATTTATGGCTCTTATGCCTCTGGCTGCGCATGAAATCCTCCTGCTGCTTTCAAAATTTCAGAAAAGCCATTCCCATAAGCAGAAGGCCGCAGAGCCAGGACAGGTCCAGTGAAAGATGGGAACACAGCCGGCGGCCCAGAAAGGTGCCGGCGGTAACTGCAAAAAGGGCAAAGAAGAAGGACAGAAAGGCGGCCGGGAGGAGAGGAAGGGAGGAGGCTCCGATACCGGCGGCTGCGCTGTCCAGAGAAAGTGCTAGGCCAAGCGGGAGAGCTTCTTTTGGGGAGAGCACAGACTGGTCGTCCTGATTTACTCTCTCCGGATCAGCGTATACGGTGAGGATAAACTGAAGGCTGAGCAGAGAAAAATGCAGATTTCTGGGAGAAAAATGCTGTCTTCGGATCAGGCGTTTGATGCCGCTGTCGAAGATCTTCAGAAGGCCCAGGGAAAAGAGCAAAGAGAAGCGCAGAACAGGGGCCGCCAGGGGAGGCAGCAGACTGCAGAGCCCCTTCCCGGCCAGAAGGGCAAAAATCAGAGTGACCGTGGAGGTGCAGCACAGAATAAGGCGGGAAGAAAAAGGGATCCGTACCTGGGAAGCGCCGTAGGCGAAACAGGCTGCAAAGCCATCTATGGACAAAGCCGCTGCGAAGAGCAGAGGCTGAAAAAAATAGGAAATCATAACAGTTACCTGAGATCTGTATTTACTATATTCTATGGGGAAAAAAGAAAAAAGCTCTTGCAATGTGAGGAAAACTGTGGTATTATAACTTTCGGATTGAGTTCCATGCCCAGATAGCTCAGTTGGTAGAGCAGAGGACTGAAAATCCTCGTGTCACTGGTTCGATTCCGGTTCTGGGCACGACGAACGTATGTTCAAGACGAGGAAAACGGCGGAGAACCCGGTATTTATACGGGTTCCCGCCGTTTTCTCGTGGTATTTCCCGGAAAAGAAAGGGGGATTTTCTCCCCCCTTTTTTACGTCAGGCTGAGACGGTAGATTTCCCGGATTTCGGAAAGGCCCAGTTTTTTGATATCGCCGATGGTGCGGGTGTTTTCGTGAGAACATTTGAAGGCCAGGGTATCCAGCTGTTCCTCTGTGGGGGACAGTCCCAGTTTGGCGAGGGAGGTGGGCATCTCAATCTCCCGGAAGAAGTTTTCGGTGGCCAGGATCCCGGCCAGGGCGGCTTTCTGGTCGTTCTCTTCCCGGATATCCCATACCCGGCGGGCATAGCGGGCAAAGCGTGCCGGATTGGAGGAGAAGACGAAGCGGGCCCAGGAGCCCCAGACAGCGGCCAGGCCGGCGCCGTGCGCTACGTCAAACATACCGCCCAGCTCATGTTCCAGCTGATGACAGGCCCAGTCGCCCCGTCCGCTTCCAAAGTGGGTAAGATCGTTGTGGGAGAGGCTTCCGGCCCACATGATGCTGGCGCGGGCTTCGTAGTTTAGCGGCTCTTCCTTTAAAATGCGGGCATTTCTGACGACAGAACGGAGAAGTCCCTCCGCCAGTTCATCGGTGAGATCCATGCGTTTATCGTTGGTGAAGTACCGCTCCATGGTATGCATCAGAATGTCAGTACAGCCGCTGGCTGTCTGGTAGGGCGGCAGTGTGCAGGTAAGTTCCGGGTTCATCACGGCAAATCTGCAGCGGCAGAAATTGGAACTGCATCCCCTTTTCAGCCATCCCTCTTCGTTGGTGATCACAGAAGAGTCGCTCATTTCACTTCCGGCTGCGGCAATGGTGAGGACAGCGCCCAGGGGCAGACAGGCGGAAGGGGTTCGCTTTTTCGTATAGAAATCCCACACATCCCCCTCATTGGAGAGTCCGTAGCCAATGGCTTTGGCGGAGTCGATCACGCTTCCGCCGCCCACTGCCAGTATAAAGTCAATCTGTTCCCGGCGTCCCAGTTCGATGCCTTCGCGGACTTTTGAGAGGCGGGGATTGGGTACAACGCCGCCCAGAAGAACGAAGGGGATATTTTCCTCAGCAAGAGAGGCGGTGATCCGGTCGAGAAGGCCGGATTTTTTTGCGCTGGAACCGCCGTAGTGGATGAGGACCCGGCTGCCGCCCCATTTTCGGATCAGGGCTCCGGTTTGGGATTCCGTATTTTTCCCGAAGACAACTTCTGTAGGTGCATAGTAAGTACAGTTCTGCATAAGAGATCACTCCTTTTCCTGATTTTAAACTGGCAAGATTATATTTTCTTGTACTAATTAAAGCAAATTTGCGGGAAACTGTAAACAGGTATTTGCCAAATTGAATGAGACAGGGTATAATTATTGAAAACTTATGATGCTGGAGGAGGTACCACATGTATTCTTTGGATGAAGTAAAAGCAGTAGACCCGGAAATTGCGCAGGCGATCGAAGATGAGGTTGCCCGTCAGAATTCACATATCGAACTGATCGCATCGGAAAACTGGGTGAGCAGGGCGGTGATGGCGGCCATGGGAAGCCCGCTGACAAACAAATATGCGGAAGGGTATCCGGGAAAACGGTATTATGGCGGCTGTGAGTGCGTGGACGTGGTAGAAAATCTTGCGATTGAGCGCGCAAAAGAACTGTTCGGCTGCACGTATGCCAATGTACAGCCCCACTCGGGAGCACAGGCAAATCTGGCTGTGTTTTTTGCCATGTTAAAACCCGGGGATACGGTGATGGGGATGAATCTGGCCCACGGCGGACATCTGACACACGGAAGTCCGGCCAACATTTCCGGGGCTTATTTTAAAATTGTACCTTACGGCGTCAATGATGAGGGCGTGATCGACTATGAGGAGGTCCGCCGGATCGCTCTGGAGGCGAAGCCGCGGCTGATCGTGGCGGGAGCCAGCGCTTATGCCAGAACAATTGACTTTAAGCGGTTCCGTGAGATTGCCGATGAAGCGGGGGCTTATCTGATGGTGGATATGGCGCACATTGCCGGTCTGGTAGCGGCAGGACTTCATCCCAGCCCCATTCCCTATGCCCATGTGACGACGACCACCACCCATAAGACGTTAAGGGGCCCCAGGGGAGGACTGATCCTTTCCAGCCGGGAGATCGCAGAGCAGTTCAAGTTTAACAAGGCGGTATTTCCGGGGATCCAGGGCGGTCCGCTGATGCATGTCATCGCCGGAAAGGCAGTCTGCTTTAAGGAGGCGCTGCAGCCGGAGTTTAAAGCTTATCAGGAGCAGCTGGTGAAAAACTGTGCGGCTCTGTGCAGCGGCCTTACAAAGAGAGGGATCCGGATCGTGTCAGGAGGAACGGATAATCACCTGATGCTGGTAGATCTGAGGGGAACCGGGATTACAGGCAAGGCGATGGAAAAACTTCTGGATGAAGCTAATATCACCTGCAATAAAAACGCGATTCCCAATGATCCGGAATCTCCCTTTGTTACCAGCGGTGTGCGTCTGGGAACAGCTGCAGTCACATCCCGGGGGATGAAAGAGGAAGACATGGATCAGATCGCGGAGGCGATCTCCCTGATGATTCAGGATGGCGGGAAGAATAAAGAGGCGGCAAAGGGAATCGTCAAAACCCTGACAGACAGATATCCGCTGAATGCGTAAGAGGTAAGAGAGGTAGAAAGAAATGTTTGATGTAACTGCACTGGGAGAAGTACTGATTGATTTTACCCCCTGCGGCGTGTCCGGGGGCGGTATGGATTTATATGAGCGCAATCCCGGCGGAGCTCCGGCCAATGTGCTGGCAGCGGTTAACCGCCTGGGAGGAAAGACTGCATTTATAGGCAAAGTGGGCGATGATATGCACGGGGCGTTTTTAAGGGAAACGCTGGAGAAGGCAGAGATTGATACCACAGGCCTGATCACCGATGAGAAATATTTTACCACACTGGCCTTTGTATCGCTGAAAAACGGGGAGAGGGATTTCTCTTTCGCCAGAAAACCGGGGGCAGATACACAGATTACAAAGGAAGAGGTAAATCTGGAACTCTTAAAAGAGACAAGGATCTTTCACTGCGGTTCCCTTTCTCTGACGGATGAACCGGCAAGAGAAGCGACTTACTATGCGGTGGAGCAGGCGAAGAAGGTGGGAGCGGTGATCTCTTACGATCCCAATTACCGCGCGCCCCTCTGGCCCGATGTGGAGACGGCGAAGAGGGAGATGCGGAATATGGTGTCCCGGGCGGACATTATGAAGATTTCGGATGAGGAGACGGCTCTTCTCTCTGACCGGGAGGACCCGCTGGAGGCGGCGAGGGAGCTTCTGGAAAAAGGGCCATCCTGCGTGATCGTAACGCTGGGAGCGGAGGGTGCGCTTCTGGTGACAAAAGAGCTGGAGGTGCGGGTTCCCACCGGAAAATGCCAGGTGGTTGACACCACAGGGGCAGGAGATTCCTTCTGGGGCGGAATCCTGTTCTGCCTGTCAGAAGACCGGGTGCATCCCGGACAGCTGACGGAAGAACAGGCAGAACGGTATCTGCATTTTGCCAACACGGTGGCAGGGCTCTGTGTAGAGAAGCGGGGAGCGATCCCGGCGATGCCTTCGATGGAGGAAGTGAAAGCGCGCTTATGAAAATTTTGCTGACAGCAGTAAATGCAAAATATATTCACTCAAACCTGGCTGTGTACAGCCTGCGGGCATCCGCAGGCCCGTACCGGCCGCTGGTTGAGCTGAAGGAATATACGATTAATCAACAGCCGGATGAAGTTTTGGGGGATATTTACCGCAGCCATCCGGATTTTGTCTGTTTTTCCTGTTATATCTGGAACATTTCCTATATTCGGGATCTGTGTACAGAACTGAAAAAGATACTTCCGGAAGTCCGGATCTGGCTGGGCGGGCCGGAAGTTTCTTACAATGCAGGAGAAGTTCTGGAAAAGCTGCCGCAGGCGGAAGGAGTTTTTCTGGGAGAAGGCGAAATCACCTTTCGGGAATGGCTGGATCACCTGGCGGGAGGGAACGGAGCGTTATCCGAAATTCCGGGAATCACCTTCCGGGCAGAGGATGGAAGGATCAAGGAGGGGAAGTTCCGGGAGCCGGCGGATCTGAGCAAAATTCCCTTTGTCTATGAGGATCTGCAGCAGTTTGACCATCGGATCATTTATTATGAGAGCAGCCGGGGCTGCCCCTTTTCCTGCAGTTACTGCCTCTCTTCTATAGACAAGAAACTCCGGTTCCGGGATCTTGAACTGGTAAAAAGGGAACTTTCTTTTTTCCTGGAACGGAAGGTGCCTCAGGTAAAATTTGTGGATCGGACCTTTAACTGCAGCCACAGCCGGACAAAAGAAATCTGGGAGTTTTTGCTGGAACATGATAATGGGATTACCAATTTTCATTTTGAGATCTCTGCCGATCTTCTGGATGAGGAGGAACTGGCGCTGCTTGGCCGGATGAGACCGGGGCAGGTACAGCTGGAGATCGGCGTGCAGACGACGAACGAACGGACGCTCTCGGAGATATGCCGGAAGACAGATTTTGCCAGACTGTCTGCGGCAGTAAGGAAGATCCAAAAAGGGCATAATATCCATCAGCATCTGGATCTGATCGCGGGGCTGCCCTGGGAAGATTATAACTCTTTTGGAAAATCTTTCAATGATGTTTACGAACTGAAGCCGGAGCAGCTGCAGCTGGGTTTTCTGAAAGTGCTGAAAGGTTCCGGAATGCACAGCCGGGCCGAAGCGTACGGCTGTCTCTTCCGGAGCAGAGAACCTTATGAGGTGCTGGCTACCCGCTGGCTTTCTTACGGCGAACTGCTTAGATTAAAGCAGATTGAGGAGATGGTGGAGGTTTATTATAACAGCGGTCAGTTTGCCGGGATGCTTCCGGAACTGGAAAAAATGTTTCCCGACGCCTTCTCCATGTATGAAGCGCTGGGGCAGTTTTATGAGGAAAAGGGTTACTTCGGGCTGGCGCATACCAGGATCCGCAGATATGAGATCCTTCTGGAATTTGTACGGGAGCGGAAAGGAGAGGAGCGGCTTTTTGAGGAGCTGGCGCTTTTAAGCCTTTATCAGAGAGAAAATCTGAAAAGCCGTCCTTCCTTTGCGCCGGATCAGACCAAAGAGAAGGAAAAGATCCGGATTTTTTATAAAGAGAGAGCCAGGGAATATCTGCCCGGCTATGAGGGATATGATTTCCGGCAGCTGAGCCGGATGACGCATCTGGAACATTTTTCCCGGATTCTGCCGGGAGGAGAAGGCTGGGTGCTTTTTGACTATCAGAGACGGGATCCTCTGAATTACAGCGCGCGTATGGTCGTGCTGAAGGAGGAGGATCTGACGGGGAACGGGAGGTGAGAGATGGATCGGTATGTAGCGGTGGATCTGGAAACGACTGGACTGAATCCGGCCAGGGACCGGATTCTGGAAATTGGAGCGGTGAAGATCCGGGACGGGCAGGAAGCCGGTCAGTTTCAGATGCTGATCAATCCACGGATGGAGATCCCGGAGAGGATCCGGGAGCTGACAGGCATTACGGATGAGATGGTAAAGGGGCAGCCTTCCGCCGGGGAGGCTATGGAAGCCTTTGCGGAATTTGCGGCCGGTTATCCCCTGCTGGGGCATAATCTGATGTTTGATTATGGATTTCTGAAGCACCAGGCGGCAGATCAGGGAATGCCTTTTGAGAAAATGGGCTGCGACAGTCTGAAGCTTGCCAGGATCTTTCTTGCGGAACTTCCCAGCAGGAGGCTGGGAGATCTCTGTCTTTATTTTGGCATATCGCTGGATCACGCCCACCGGGCGCTGGAAGACGCCCGGGCAGCGGGACAGATCTTTGAGCGGATGAAGGAAATCTGGGGGGAGACAGCCCCGGAATATTTTGAGGAACAGGTGCTCCGTTATGCGGTGAAGAAGAGGGCGCCTATTACAGTGCGGCAAAAAGTTTACTTGCATGATCTGCTGAAATATCATAAAATAACCCTAGCTGTTGAGATTGACAGCCTTACCAGAAATGAAGCGTCCCGTACGATCGATAAGATCATTCTGGAACACGGGAGAATGGAGGCGGGAAAATGAAAAGAAAAACACAGCGGATCATCGCCGGAGCGATTGCAGTCATTATGATTCTGGCAATGGTGATCCCTATGATCACAGAATATCTGATCTGATAACCCGAATACAGGATTTGAAAGTACAGGTGAGAAGAATGAAGAAAGCAAAAGTACTGGCCGCAGGTCTGCTTCTGGGAATGCTGACCCGGGGCGCGGTTCCGGTTCTGGCGGCAGAAGATACCGTGATGCAGGGCGTCTGGCTGGGAGCAGTGGAGATTTCCGGCATGACCGAGGCGGAAGTAGAAGCGGAGGCAAGGAAACAGGAGGAAAAAGCCCTGCAGCAGGGGATTCAGATGCAGATGAACCTTCACACGGTCACGATCAACGTGCAGGATCTTGGGCTTACCGTAGATACGGATGATGCCGCGCGGGAGGCGCTCGCCTACGGGCGTCAGGGGAATCTGGTTCACCGCTACCGGCAGCAGCAGGAACTGAAGGGGGACGGTCATACACTCCGTCTGGGTTACAGTGTGGATCCGGAGAAGGTAAAGACCGCTCTGGAAGAAAAATGTGTACCTTATAATGAAGAGTCTGTGGACTCCCAGCTGGTGAAGAAAGAAGATGGAAGCTTCGAGATCATCAGCGGTTCTGCGGGAAGTGAGATCGATGTGGAGGCCTCCGTGGAGGCGGTGCAGGAGTACATTTCCAATGAGTGGAACGGTCTGGAAGACGGCCGTGTGGAGCTGGTGATGAATACGGTGGAAGGCCAGTCAGATCCGGAAGAACTGGGAAAAGTGCAGGATGTACTGGGAGAGGCATCCACGGAGTATGCGGCAGACGCGGGCGCCCGGTGTAAGAATGTGGAGGCGGGTGTGCGCAAGGTAAGCGGGACGGTTATCTATCCGGGAGAAGAGTTTGCCATGCTGGAAAAGGTGGTTCCTTTTAACGAAGAAAACGGCTATGCCAAAGCGGCGGAATACCGGGGAGGCAAGGTGGTGTATGATTACGGCGGAGGGATCTGCCAGGTATCGACCACCCTTTATCAGGCAGTCCTGAAGGCAGAACTGGAAGTGACGGAGCGGTATAACCATTCGATGATGGTGTCTTATTCTGATCCTGGTTTTGATGCGGCTATCGCAGAGGGATCCAAGGATTTCAAGTTTAAAAATAATACGAATGCGCCGATTTATATTGAGGGGTATACTCAGAATGGCCGGGTAGGTTTCCGGATCTATGGAGAGGAGTACCGGGATCCTGGCAGAACGATCCGCTATTATAATGAGATCATCAGTCAGACGGATCCGGGAACGAAACTTCAGGCGGACAGTGAAAAGACCATCGGAACCATAACAGAGGTCAATGCGCCCAAGACCGGCTACAAGGCCAAGCTCTGGAAGGAAGTCACGGAAAATGGACAGACCAGTACGGATCAGGTGAACAGCAGCGTCTATGCGGTCTCCAATGCAGTTTATGATGTGGGGATCAAGTCCGGAAATACGGAACTGGTGGGCGAGATGAGAGAGGCGATCCAAAGTAATTCGCTTAATGATGTGTTCAGTCTGAAGAAAAAGTACGGCATATAAGACGGGCAGGAGGAGAAAGATGAAGATCGGAAAATTGCCGGAGCAGGTGCTGGTGCGCTCGGTGCTCAGGCAGATAAAACACAGGAGAGAAGAGGTTCTGTCAGGCCCGGCAGTGGGCAGGGACTGTGCCGCTCTGAAGCTGAAAGACGGAGAAATCCTGGTTATGTCCACGGATCCGATTACGGGCACGGTCAAAGATATGGGAAGTCAGGCAGTCCATATCACAGCGAATGATCTGGCAGTGTCCGGGGCAGAGCCTCTGGGCATTATGCTGACGCTGCTTTTGCCGGATACGGTGGAGGAGCCCCAGATTCGGGCAATGATGCAGGAAGTGGAATCGACCTGTGAGAAACTGGGGATGGAAGTTCTGGGAGGCCACACGGAGATCACAAATGTAGTGCGCCAGCCCCTGATTTCCGTCACCGGTGTGGGAAAACTGCGTCAGGATCAGATGCCAGATCTTTCCCGGGTCAGACCGGGTCAGGATCTGGTGGTTACCAAATGGATCGGTCTGGAGGCGACCGCAATTCTCGCCAAAGAGAAGGAGGAGGAACTTTTAAAAGAATTTTCTCCGGAATTTGTCCGGACCGCCAGGGAGTTTGACCGTTATCTCTCGGTGGTGCCGGACGCGGGGGCCGCAGCGGCGGCAGGCGTGTGTGCCATGCATGACATCACCGAGGGAGGCGTTTTCGGCGCACTCTGGGAGGTGGCGGAAGGGGCGAACGTAGGTCTGGAGGCAGATCTGAAGAAGATTCCCATCCGGCAGGAGACGGTGGAGATCTGCGAGGTCTTTCATCTGAATCCGTATCATATCATGTCCAGCGGTTCTGTTCTGGCAGTGACAGAGGATGGCCCCGGGCTCGTGCGGGAACTGGAGCGGGCAGGCATTCCGGCCGCGGTGGTGGGAAGGACCACTTCCGGGAAGGATCGGATCGTGAGAAACGGGGAGGATGTACAGTATCTGACCCGGCCGCAGACAGATGAGCTTTACAAAGTGATGGGGTGAAAGAAATGATCAATATTGTATTATTTGAACCGGAGATTCCTGCAAACACAGGAAATATCGGAAGAACCTGCGTGGCTTCCGGAGCCCGGCTGCACCTGATCGAACCGCTGGGATTTCGGCTGAATGAAAAGGCGATCAGGAGAGCCGGCATGGATTACTGGAAGGATCTGGATGTGACGCGCTATGTGAACTATCAGGATTTTCTGGAAAAAAATCCCGGGGCGAAGGTCTATATGGCATCGACCAAAGCGCCCCGGTGTTACACAGAAGTTTCCTATGAACCCGACTGTTATCTTATGTTCGGAAAAGAGAGCGGAGGAATCCCGGAAGAGATCCTTCTGGAAAATCAGGAGACAGCAATCCGGATCCCCATGCTGGATAAGATCCGCTCTCTGAACCTGAGCAATTCAGTGGCTATTGTACTCTATGAGGCGCTGCGCCAGCAGGGATTTGCCCACATGCAGGCGGAAGGTCATCTGACCCGGTATGAATGGAAGTGAGCCGGGAGAGTTCCGCTATTTTTTTGTTTTATCCAGCGTAAAGATAAATTCGCTTCCGGCTCCCTGGGTGCTGATCACGTTGATGTTCTGGTTGTGGGCGGTTATGATATCTTTTACGATAGCCAGCCCCAGGCCGGTTCCCTTGCGATCCTTTCCCCGGGAGCTGTCTTCTTTGAAGAAGCGTTCCCAGATCCGGGGAAGATTATCTTTTGCAATTCCCTCTCCGCTGTCTTTGACGGAGACAAAGACTTTCCCGTGACGTTCGGTTGTCTCCACGGTGATCAGAGAGTCATGAAAACTGAATTTAATTGCGTTATCGATCAGGTTGCAGAGTACCTGCTGGATCTTCCCCATGTCGGCATTGACAGAGAGGGAATCGCCCTGCAGGAGCAGCTGGATCGTGATCCGTTTGGTACGGCAGGTCCCCTCGAAGGTGGCTGCCGTATTTTTTATGACCTCATTGATATCAAAATCCGTCAGGTTCAGCATCCGCCCCTTGCTGTCGAAGGTGTTCAGGGAGAGGAGATTCTGAGTCAGCTTGCTCAGACGCTCCGTCTCGAAGAGCAGGATCTTCAGATATTTTTCCTGCATTTCAGGCGGGATCGTCCCGTCCAGAAAGGCTTCCAGGTACCCTTTGATAGAGGTGAGAGGGGAGCGGAAATCGTGGGAAACATTGGCGATAAAGGTGCGCTGGTCTTCTCCGGTTTTGTTCAGTGCGTCCGACATATAGTTCAGTGTGGTGGCCAGATATCCCATTTCATCTTCGGAATGGACCGGGATCTGATAGGTCAGATGGCCGGTGGCGTACTCCCCGGCTCCCCGGGTGATCTGCTTCAGAGGCCGGTAGACGCTGAAGGTGAAGAGAAGCAGGATCAGAAGGGAGAAGAGAAAGAGGAGCAGGGCAATGAGGTAAACCTGGGTTAAGATCTGTTCCCGGTGGACGAAAAGTTCTGTCATGGGGGTGTGGATCACGATATATCCCCGGACAGACATATTCTGGGTGATGGGAGCTACTACGCTGAGCGTTTTTTCAGAGAAATAAGAGTCAAAAAGTCCTGTGGCATAGCAGCTGTTGCCCAGAGCAGCCGGGTCGAAATCCTCCAGGACAGGAGCATTTTCCGGATCCAGTTCCCGGTCGGTGGAGAGAAGGAGCCGGTTTTCGCTTCCCACCAGCCAGATGGTACTGTCCTGATAAGAGGATAATACCTTTAGGCTGGCGTAGAGATTTTCAATGGAAGACTGATTTCCATAGTATAAGGTTCCATGGCTGGAAGCCACTGCGGAAGCTTCCCGGTAGAGATCACTTCCTTCCTCACGGATCAGCTGATTTTCAATCATTTTTGATCCGGCGGTGGAAATCAGAAGAAAGCCCAGTACGCCCAGAAGGACGTAGGCGATTACAAACTTTGTATACAGGCTTTGCCGCATCTTATTTCACCTCGAATTTATAACCGATCCCCCAGACAGTGCTGATCGCCCAGGACTGGTGGTCTTTGATCTTCTCCCGGAGCCGTTTGATGTGCACGTCTACGGTGCGGGTGTCCCCGATATATTCATAGCCCCAGATGTGATCGAGCAGCTGTTCTCTGGTAAAGACCTGATTGGGGGAGGAGGCCAGGAAGTAGAGCAGCTCCAGTTCTTTTGGAGGCATGTCAATATTCTGCCCCTGGTAGAGTACAGAGTAGTTCGTCAGGTTGATGACAAGATCCGGGTATTCCACATACTTTCCGGCAGGTCTGGATTCCGGCGCCGGCTGGGGCTGAAAGCGCCGCAGCACGGCTTTGACCCGGGCGACCAGTTCTTTGGAGTCGAAGGGTTTGATGATATAGTCGTCTGCGCCCAGCTCCAGTCCCAGAACTTTGTCAAAGATTTCTCCTTTTGCGGAGAGCATGATGATGGGCACATTAGATTTGTGCCGGATCTCCCGGCAGACCTGGTAACCGTCGATCCCCGGGAGCATAAGATCAAGAAGGATCAGATTGGGACGGTAGGTATCGAACGTTTTGAGGGCTTCCTCTCCGTCGTTGACGATCCGTGTGTCGAAGCACTCTTTGGTCAGATAGAGGGAGATCAGTTCAGCGATATTATTATCATCATCTACAATCAGGATTTTCTGTTTGGAGACCATGTTTGTTCCTCCTGTTATTTTTTGAACGTGACGATAGTTACACCTGCGTCTCCCTCGCCGAATTCGGCCAGATGGAATTCAGAGACGTATTTTACACGGCGCAGGTAATTGTGGACGCCCTTTCGCAGCGCGCCGGTTCCCTTGCCGTGGACGATGCGCACGCTGGGCAGGTGCGCCAGGTAGGCGTCATCCAGATATTTATCCAGCTCAGCCACCGCTTCGTCCACTGTTTTGCCCAGCAGGTTGATCTCGATCCCCACGGAGGAAGATTTGGACATTTTCATTTTCCCGGTGCCGGTTCTGGTCATGGTCAGAGAGGGGCCGGTGATCACCGGATCGTCCAGAAGGACAAGATCCTGAATGGAGACGCGGGAGCGCATAATCCCCATCTGGACAAAGAGATTTCCCTTGGCGTCCGGCAGGGAGCTGACGGTACCTTTTAAGTTCATGCTCAGCACCTTTACGGCATCTCCCAGGTGAAGATCTTTGGGGGAGAGCTTTTTTCCCGCAGGCGCTTCGGCCTTTTTCATTGCCATTTTTTTCTCGGCGCCGGACATCTTCTTCCGCAGTTCCTGACGGTGCTTTTCCATTTCCGGTACGGAAATGTTTTCCTTTCCGAATTTGTGGAAGGTCTTCATCGTTTCGTCGGCGTATTCTTTCGCTTCGCGCAGGATCCGGTGCGCTTCTTCGCTGGCTTCCTGGATCATTTTTTCTCTGCGGGCGTCAATTTTGTCATTTTTTTCTTCCAACCGGGATTTCAGCGTCTTGATCTCCTCTTTGTATCGGGCGATCTCCAGCTGTTCCCGCTCGATGGTTCTGCGGCTTTCCTCCAGACTTGCGATCACATCTTCAAAGGATTCGTCCTGCTCGCTGATCTGATCTTTGGCCCGGCGGATAATCGCTTCGGGAAGTCCCAGTTTTCCGGAAATGGCAAAGGCGTTGCTCTTTCCCGGAATGCCGATCAGAAGCCGGTAGGTGGGACGGAGAGTCTCTACGTCGAATTCACAACAGGCATTTTCCACTCCGGGAGTAGAGAGCGCATACACTTTCAGTTCGCTGTAGTGGGTGGTTGCCATAGTGCGGATCCCCTTTTCGTGGAGGGTGGACAAAATGGCAATGGCCAGCGCGGCGCCCTCTGTGGGGTCGGTTCCCGCCCCCAGCTCGTCGAAGAGGACCAGGGACTGGCGGTCTGCCTTCTCAAGAAAAGAAACCACATTGGTCATATGGGAGGAGAAGGTACTCAGAGACTGCTCGATGCTCTGCTCATCTCCGATATCGGCATAAACCTGGGAGAAGACGGACAGCTCTGACCGGTCCAGTGCGGGGATGTGCAGTCCGGACTGTCCCATCAGGGTCAGAAGTCCCAGCGTCTTCAGAGAAACAGTTTTTCCGCCGGTATTGGGGCCGGTGACAATAAGCAGGTCAAAATCCGTCCCCAGAGTCAGATCAATGGGAACCACTTTCTTTTTATCGATGAGGGGATGGCGCGCTTTGCGCAGTGCGATCCGCCCCTCGGTATTAAAGAGCGGCTCGGAACCATTCATATCCATGGCCAGAGCGGCACGGGCAAAGATAAAATCAAGTTCGGCCAGATTTTCCAGGTCATAGCCGATCACTTCCAGATGAAGAGCGGCCTGTTCGCTTAAGGAGGCCAAGATAGATTCGATTTCTGTCTGCTCTTTTAATTCCAGTTCCCGGATCTCATTATTTAATTTGACGATGGCCATGGGTTCCACAAACAGGGTAGCTCCGGTGGAGGACTGATCGTGAATCATGCCGGGCACCTGATTTTTGTATTCCGCTTTTACCGGGATACAGTAGCGGCCGCCGCGCATGGTGATCACACCGTCCTGCAGATACGTTCTGGCGGTTCCGCTTAAGAATCCCTGCAGCTGACTGTGGATCCGCTCTCCGCAGAGGCGGATAGAGCGCCGGATCTGTTTTAAGGAGGCGCTGGCGTCATCCGCCATCTCGTCTTCCGAGATGATGCAGCGGCGGATCTCCGTGGAGAGAGGAGTCAGGGGTTCCAGCGCGTCAAAGAGATCGTCCAGCGTATCCCGGGTGACTTCTCCTCCTTCCCGCCGGCCGTAGGACTTGACCCGGGCCGTATTTTCCAGAAGAGCCGCGATGTCAAGCAGTTCCGGCATGGACAGAGAACTTCCGATTTCCAGCCGTTTCAGGGAGGGACGGATCTCCTTGGCACTTCCGAAGGAGACGCTGCCCCTGGCGAACAGGCGGCTCAGGGCGTCCCGTGTCTCGGCCTGCTGTCTGCGGATCGTATCTATATGGTCAGAGGGGAGCAGCTGTTCGCACAGGATCCGTCCCAGAGGTGAGGTGGCCCGGCCGGCGAGCTGCTCTGTGATCTTGTGATATTCCAGAGTTTTTAAAGCTTTTGCGTTCATTTTGCTCATCCTTTCTTATTCCTCTGCCATTTTACCATATTTCTCTCTTTCTTCATAGATTGTTCATAAGTTTTTGATAAAATGAATAAAAAGTTTGCCCGGAGAGCGGGACGGAAAGGAAAGCCGGGGAGATGGAAGAGAAGAAGGAAGAAAAACATGTGGAAACGGAACAGCCGAAAGAGAGATCTTATCACTTTATAAAAGAAACGATCAAACCGGCGCCGGTCGATAAAAAGCAGATCGTTATCCGGGCCTCTCTTCTGACAGGAGGCGCGATTCTCTTCGGTGTGGTGGCGGCGGTGACGTTCTCTCTGGTCCGGCCCCTTTTTGAGAAGGAGGAGCCGGAGCGGGTGGCGATCGAGACGCAGGAAAGTCCCACGCCGACGCCTGCGGCCAGTCCTGCGCCGGGAACGGAGAAAACCGATGAAAGCCTGAGTGTGGCCGAATATAAGGAGCTTCATCAGCAGCTGGGAGAGATCTCAAGGAAGACGCAGAAATCGCTGGTGACTGTAAAGGGGATCACCAGTATTGCCGACTGGTTTGACACATATGAGAGCCAGCGGCAGATGGCGGGAACGATTATCGCCAAAAATGAGGAGGAGATTTATATCCTGACAGAATACCGGGGGGTAGAGCAGGTAGATCGGATTCAGGTGGTCTTCTGTGACGGAAGCATGGTGGACGCCCGGTATCAGAAGCATGATCCCAATACGGGTCTTGCAATCCTGAAAGTGCCGGTCAGCTCCCTTTCTTCCCAGACAAGAGAGCAGATTCAGGTGGCAGAGTTTGGAAATTCCAATACGATCCGGCAGGGTGAGCCCATTATGGCCCTGGGAAGCCCGATGGGGTATCCGGATTCGGTATCACTGGGAACAGTGACTTCTGTTAATAACAGGATGTCTACTGTGGATAACGAGTACAGCATGGTAGCTACCGACATTCTGGGAACCAGCGAGGGAAGCGGCGTGCTGGTCAACCTGGACGGTCAGGTGGTGGGGGTGATCAAACAGTCCTATCAGGGAGAGTCCAACAGAAATATTGTTACCGGACTTCCCATCACACAGCTGACGGATCTTCTCGATACGCTGAGCAACAACGGAGAACTTCTGTATGTGGGGATCAAGGGACAGGAAGTTACAGAAACCATTTCCGAGAAGACAGGAATGCCTGTGGGCGTCTATGTGGATTCGGTGGAGACGGATTCTCCGGCTATGGCAGCCGGGATTCAGCCCGGCGATGTGCTGACCAAAATCGGAAAAGAAGGGATCCACACACCAGGACAGTATCAGGAGCAGCTGAAGAAATATAAGGGCGGCCAGAAGATTTCCATTACCGGCATGCGGAAAGGGAATGAAGGATATGTGGAAATTATATTTGACGTAACCATTGGTGTGCTATAAAATAGAACCGGAGGGCTGGTGCTTCCTGCAGAGGCACCGGCCCCTTTTGACAGTTGGAAAGGGAAGGATACCTGATGAAATATTTAAAAGATTTACATGAAGGCATGCGGGTAAGCTGCATTTACCTGTGCAAATACCGCCAGTCGGCAGTGACAAAGAACGGAAAACCTTATGAAAATGTGGTGCTTCAGGACAAGACGGGCACACTGGATGCCAAGATCTGGGAGCCGAACTCCCAGGGGATCGATGACTTCGACAGCCTGGATTATATTGAGGTGATGGGGGATGTGACCAGTTTCGCCGGCGCGCTGCAGATGAGTATCAAGCGGGTGCGCCGGGTTCAGGAAGGGGAATACGATCCTGCGGATTATCTTCCGGTGACAACGAAAAATGTGGAGGAACTGTATCAGAAACTGACGAATCTTGTCCACAGTGTGAAAAATCCTGATCTGCATCGTCTTCTGGCTGTTTTTTTTGTGGAAGATACGGAATTTATAAAAAAATTCCGCTTCAGCTCTGCGGCTAAGAGTGTACATCACGGTTTTGTGGGAGGACTTTTGGAGCACACGGTGAGTGTTGCACAGCTGTGCGATTTTTATGCCGGACGGTATGAGATCCTGAACAGGGATCTTCTGATCACTGCGGCGCTCTGCCATGATATCGGGAAGACGAAAGAGCTGTCTGCATTTCCGGAAAACGATTATACCGATGAGGGGCAGCTTCTGGGACATATCATGATAGGGAGCCAGATGATCCACGACAAGATCCGGGAGATCGAGGGCTTCCCGGAGAAGCTGGAACGGGAGCTGCAGCACTGCGTGCTGGCTCATCACGGAGAACTGGAGTATGGATCGCCCAAGAAGCCGGCACTGGCGGAGGCGGCGGCGCTTAATCTGGCGGATAATACAGATGCCCGGATGGAAACTCTGACGGAGATTTTCCGGGCGGCGGGACCGCAGGAGGACTGGCTGGGGTATAACCGCCTTTTTGAATCCAATCTGCGTCGTTCCAGTCAGTAGGCCAGACGGTACAGGAGAAGAACATGGAATTTAAAAAGAATGACAGCGTGACGGTGTCCGTCACCGATATGGGACAGGACGGAGAAGGAATCGGAAAAGCGGAAGGATATACTCTGTTTATCAAAGATGCAGTAGTGGGGGACAAGGTTCGGGCCAAGGTAATAAAAGCGAAGAAAAATTACGGCTATGCCCGGCTTATGGAGGTGCTGGAGCCCTCCCCGGACCGGGTTGAACCGCGGTGCAGCTGCGCCCGACAGTGCGGCGGCTGCCAGATCCAGGCGCTTTCCTATCAGCGTCAGCTGCAGTTTAAGGAAGAGAAAGTAAGAAATGTGCTGGAGCGGATCGGCGGTTTTGAGAAGATTCCCTTGCAACCCATCATTGGTATGGAGAATCCCTACCGCTATCGGAACAAAGCGCAGTTCCCCATCGGAACAGACCGGGAGGGGCGGCCGATCGCAGGATTTTATGCGGGCAGGACGCATACCATTATTCCCCAGGAGGACTGTGTGCTGGGGGTGCGGGAAAACAAGGCGATCCTGGAAGTAATCCTGGGATTTATGGAAGAGTTCTCCATTCCGGCTTATCGGGAAGAAGAGGGAAGCGGGCTGGTGCGCCATGTGCTGATCCGGTACGGGTTTGCCACAAAGGAAATCATGGTCTGTGTGGTGATCAACGGCGACCGCCTTCCGAAGGCGGAGATCCTGGCAGAGCGTCTCGCTGATATTGCGGGGATGACCAGCATTTCCATCAATAAAAACAAGCAGAAAACGAACGTGATCCTGGGGAAGGAAGTGGAAGTGATCTGGGGACGTCCCTATATCGAGGATGTGTTGGACGGCGTCCGCTATCAGATCTCCCCTCTGTCTTTCTATCAGGTCAATCCGGTGCAGACGAAGGTGCTCTATGAGAAGGCGCTGCAGTATGCCGGGCTTCACGGCACGGAGACCGTGTGGGATCTCTACTGCGGGATCGGGACGATTTCCCTTTTCCTCGCCCGGCAGGCGGGGAAAGTGTACGGGGTGGAGATCGTGCCTCAGGCCATTGAGGATGCCAGAAGGAATGCAGCCTTAAACGGCATGGAAAATGTGGAGTTCATGGTGGGGAAGGCGGAGGAGATCCTTCCGGAAAAATACGAAAAAGAGGGCGTCTCTGCCGATGTGATCGTGGTGGATCCGCCGCGGAAAGGCTGTGATCCGGAACTGATCCATACGATGCTGCAGATCCGTCCCAAAAGGATCGTTTATGTAAGCTGTGATCCGGCTACGCTGGCCCGGGATCTGAAGCTGCTGTGCGCCGGCGGCTATAAGCTGCAGAAGGTGCAGCCGGTGGATCAGTTCCCTCACAGCGTTCATATAGAAAATGTCTGTCTTCTGCTGAGAAAAGGGAAGTAGGGCAGAGAAAAATAGAAGAGGGGGCAGTTATGTCACAACAGAAAACAAAAGAGAACAGAGATGTGTTCCGCTCCAAGATGGGCTTTGTGGTGGCCTGCATCGGATCGGCGGTGGGAATGGGAAATATCTGGATGTTCCCTTACCGGGCCGGAAAATTTGGCGGAGCCGCATTTCTGATCCCGTATTTTATCTTTATACTTGTGCTGGGATTTTCTGGCGTGATCGGTGAGATGGCCTTCGGGCGGTCGGTAAAAACCGGACCCATGGGAGCTTTCTCCTACGCCATGGAGAGCAGAAAATGGAGAGGGGGAAAGCTGATCGGACTGATCCCCGTGCTGGGTTCTCTGGCTATAGCCATCGGCTACTCGGTGGTGGTGGGCTGGTTTTTGAAGTATCTGGCTGCTGCGGTGAGCGGATCGCTTCTGAAAGTGGAGGATATGAACGCTTATTTCGGTGAGCTGGGGTCTTCCTTCGGAAGCATTGGCTGGCATATGGCAGGGCTTATCATCACCTTCGCCATTATGCTGCTGGGGGTATCAAAAGGGATTGAGAAGATGAATAAACTTATGATGCCTGTGTTTTTTGTGTTTTTCCTGATCCTGATGGTGCGGGTTTTCACACTGCCGGGGGCTTCGGAGGGTTACCGGTATCTGTTTGTTCCCCGCTGGGAAGAACTTCTGAATCCCAGAACCTGGGTTTACGCTCTGGGACAGGCCTTTTTCTCCCTGTCTTTGGCGGGATCGGGAACCATCGTCTACGGAAGTTATCTGAAAAAGGATGTGGACGTGGTCAGCTGTGCCAGAAATGTGGCCTTCTTTGATACCTGCGCGGCGATTCTGGCCGGTATGGTGGTGATTCCGGCTGTGTTTGCCTTTGGACTGGATGTGTCGGCAGGGCCGCCGCTTATGTTTATCACGCTGCCGGCAGTTTTTCAGGAGATGCCGTTTGGAGCTTTGTTTTCCGTGATCTTCTTTATCGCGGTGATCTTTGCGGCGATCACATCCCTTATGAATCTTTTTGAGACGCCGATCGAGGCGCTTCAGCAGCAGCTGAAACTCTCCCGGGGGGCAGCGGTGGCCGTAGTAGCGGCTGCCGCCGCTGCGGTTGGCATTTTCATTGAGAGCGCAGATGCGGTCAGCGCCTGGATGGATGTGGTATCGATCTATATTATTCCCCTGGGGGCTCTGCTGGCGGCAGTCATGTTTTTCTGGGTCTGCCCGAAAGGTTACGCCAGAGAGCAGGTGCAGACAGGAAGGAAGAAGAAGCTGGGGCGCTGGTTTGAGCCGTGTACCCGATACGTGTTCGTGGGGCTGACTCTGGCTGTGTATGTTCTGGGAATCTTGATGGGCGGGATCGGTTAAATGAAGCGGGAAATGGAGGATTGCCGCTTATGTCCCAGAGAGTGCGGGGCAGACCGGCTTCACGGAAAGCCGGGGTTCTGCGGTGTGGGAAGCAGGATCCGGGCAGCCCGGGCAGCGCTCCATCTCTGGGAAGAGCCCTGTCTTATCGGGGAGAAAGGATCCGGAGCCGTCTTTTTCTCTGGCTGCGGCCTGCGATGCGTTTTCTGCCAGAATTATGAGATCGCCCGGGCAGCCGCGGGGGAGGAGATACCGGAGGAACGGCTGGCGGAGATTTTTCTGGAACTGCAGGATCAGGGGGCGGCTAATATTAACCTGGTAACACCCACTCCGTATGTGCCTCAGATTGCTGAAGCCCTCACCTCGGCAAAGAGGCAGGGGCTTGCCCTGCCTGTGGTATATAACTGCGGCGGCTATGAGAAGGTGAGCACCCTGCAGAGACTGGAAGGGCTGGTGGATATCTGGCTTCCGGATTACAAATATGAGAGCCGGGAACTGGCCCGGCGTTATTCCCGGGCGGAAGATTATCCCGATCGGGTGAAAGAAGCGCTGGATGAGATGGTTCGCCAGGCGGGACGCCCCGTCTTTGCACCGGACGGAAGAATGCTGCGGGGCGTGATCGCCCGTCATCTGGTTCTGCCGGGGCAGAAAGAGGATTCCAAAGCGGTAGTCTCTTATCTGTATCGGCGCTATCAAGATCGGATCTACCTTAGTCTGATGCGCCAGTACACCCCGCTTCCCCAGGCGGCGGCTTTTCCGGAACTGAACCGGAAGGTGACATCCTACGAGTATGAGCAGGTGGTAGACTATGCGCTTGCTCTCGGGGTGACGAGAGGTTTTATGCAGAGGGGCGGAACAGCAAAGGAGAGTTTTATCCCGGCCTTTGACGGGCAGGGGATACGAAGAGAAAGGAAGGGAGAAAAATGAATTATGTGATCTCTGGAATTGTGGGTTATCTGGCGGGGAGCGTGATCTTTTCCCGTTTTTTGAAAGGAGATCGGAAAAAAGATATTCTGGCGGCAGCGCTCACTGTGCTGGAAGGATTTCTGCCGGTTTTCGCGGCAGGCTTTTTCCTGGATAAGACCCATCCGGGTTTTCTGATCACGATTCTGGCTCCGGCTTTTGGCCGGGCGCATCCCTTTTTGCAGAAAAGAGGGGAGGAGTCGGAGGTACTGCTTTCCCTGGGAATTCTTCTGGGACTTCTGCCTGTCTGGCAGCCGGTGCTTTTTATGAGTATCGGTGTGATCTTCCTTTTTGGAAAGCTGATGCCGGATCTGTATGGCGTGATC
>OLQH01001107.1_pt1 | contig 23628 bp, 27 predicted proteins | sample 1672671 | NCBI WGS metagenome assembly OLQH01 (sample SAMEA3136712, study PRJEB25190) | human gut metagenome
GTCCATTAAGTCCTTTTCTTGGACTTTGTTTTTTCATAGATTATTTGACACTACCGTTTATAATTTTACTTCATCATAGATTTTTTGTTTCATATTAAAAAACGCTTTTTGGAATAGAGTAGATGCATGCACGATCACTTTTATATTTATCGCTGATTCCAAAATATACATAATCTCCTTTCAACTGAATACCTTCTGCTTCTGCGCTACTTCCAAAATTACTATGTGTAACAGTAGCAAGACAAGCATATTTATAATTTGACCCACTTCCTGTCATTTTTGCGATTTTAGGTGTATCTCCTGCAGCACCACCAATCACATAAATAGAGTCCGCATCTGTAAATTCTAACCCTTGACAGGAATTATTTGGCAACACACGATTACTTCCTGATTGACGAAGAGATCCACTACAAGCAGCTTTCACGGCACTTGATGTACATGGTACATATTTTGAACTTTGTGATTCTGCCTTATCTAATACTGCATTTAATTTTGCGGTATTATAAAAACTATACTGGATTTCTCCCGTATTATCCATTACCCAAAACATAATTTTATTACCATTACTTGACATAGCTGCATCTACACGTTTCACCTCACCAATAGATGTTCCACTCTTATTAGCGTAACTTAGATGGGAAAATCTTGGAATTTCTGTATAATCGATCGTTCTGCCTGCTTCATATTGTAACCTTCCAATCTGAGTTCCCCACTTGATATCATATGATTCATTTGCCTTACATGTAACCCAGAAGTACGGTTTTGAATTATGTTCAAACCACTCTAATGTTTGCCCATGTCCAAAATTTTTCAAATACATATGATCCTGATATGTTGCTGTTGTTCCATTAATCACACATCTTGATAAATATGAATTAGAACCGCTTCTCTGAATTACATAGATATAAGTTGAACCAATATATGTCTTTTGGATTGCAGCTGTACTTGGTAAACCTGTAATTTTATATTTTAATGTTGCTTTTGCCTTTACATTTTTATTTGCTGAAGCTCTTGCAGCTAATCTGCTTTGCTGTTTTTGTAATTGTGGATGGCTTTCAAGATATTTTTGATAATCTTCTGGATTTTCAAAATCATCTTTTTCAAGAATTCCTGCAACTCCATCATCTATATGCGTATCTAATGCATCCGCAGCTTCCATTGATACTTTTGTATCTGCTTTAACATTTACAGAAACTACAGTTGTTCCAATAATCATAGCACACATTGCAACACTTACTGCTTTGTTAATAAATTCCTTTAATTTCATTATTTTCTCCTCTGTATTATTGAATAATCTACAACTATTTGCTATCATTACTGTATCCATGTGATACGTGTATCTGTATATTATACAGATTGTAGAAGATTGGCGTCTTTTGTATTACATGGATTTTTTAATTGTTCATGTGACATCACCTCCTTCAACTTATTTTATACATTACCTAATATAGCTCCCCTTAGCATTAATCGTTGAATTTGTCATATTTTGTACAAAAACACTATATGTATCTGTGTCTTTTACTGGTATTTCTTTTTCCAACCCTGTAGTAACTTCATAATACTTCTTAACTTTTCCACCTTTGATTACTCCAATTCGAACTTTTTTATGTGGAAAAATTTTCAAATTAATATAGATTATACTACCTGCTTTTTTTGTAAAACTTTTCAATCTTTTAAGTATTTGAGGTTTCACAGTCCAATCCACATTTACTTTTGTTGAAAAATTTAAAAATTCTTCTTCTTCAGTTTCTTCTAGAAATCCATCTTCCAACACCTGGTTTGAAGTTATCATTTCCTGATCTTCTGATGCATTTACATTTACAAAAACCCCCATTAAACTCACCATTATACATATGCTAATTATTACTTTCTTCAAATTTCTCATCCTCCTCTTTCGTTATATATGGATTAACTGAACAATAACCTGAAATATCCACATCCTTTTCTCCATAATTTTCAATAAAAATTACGTAATCTCCACTTTTGTTTATTTTAAAACCATGCCATAAATTTCTTCCTTCTTCAATATATCTTTCCTTTCCATTTGGTTCAATAATTCCTATTGCTATTTTCTTACTAACATGATTCTCTTCTAACCCTGTGCTAACTGAAATTTCGATTTCTTTCCCTTTCTTTTTATCTATATATTTCTTTTTCGTTTCAATTCTTTCTTTTGCCTTAAGTTTTAAATCAAGAATTCCCGCATCATTAACATCTGGAATTATAGCTCCTTGTTTTATCACTTCTATTCCTTCTCTTTTTTGACTCCGTATTTTCTCTTTTCTGTCTATTTTATAATCTATAACTTTCTCTGTTTCTATTACTGATTCCTCATCCATTGTCTGATCTGCAACATAAGCATATCCTTTTGCAAATCCAATCGTAGATGCAGCCACAGTTATCGAACTTATACCAAATATGATCAATATCAAGCTAACTGCTGTTATCCTTTTTAATGGTTTTTTGTTTAAATAGGACTGCATTCTTTTCATTCGAAGAACCAAAAGTTCACTATTTTCGCATAATCCCATACAATATGTATTACATTCCTTTTCTTCCGTTGCTATATCTATGATCACGTTAAAATAAGTCTTCATGCTTTCTATATAATAGCTAGCTGTCCTGTCACAATATGCTTCTCCCCATTGATCTAACTGTCTTATCAAATCTTTCATTCCTGGATGAAACCAATAAATAATATGAGCCATCATAAAGATTGCTTTCCATGACAGATCATGATGTTTATGATGAATTAATTCATGGTGCAAAATAATGTCTATCTCTTCTGTACTATATTCTATTTCAGGCAAGACGATTCTTCGATGAAAAATCCCATATGCCATTGGAATTTTTATTCCTTTGTGTTTTACAATATCAATATTATTTTTTTGTCCTAATTCACAACAAATCTGCTGTTTTTTCTTGATGATCTCAGGCTGACATTTTCTTCCTTTCTGTAACATTTTATGCATCTGATGCATCTTTTTCATATATATGAAAGCCCTTATCACACTTCCAATAAACCACACGATTCCTAATACTGTTAACAGAATTCTGATTTTATTCACATACCAAAAATCAAAACCATACAATCCTTTCTTCTTTATTCCAAAAAGTACTATAATCCCCACTGGACACAGAAATGCTAATAGTACGATCTTCCATATCCAATAATTAATCTCCACATATCCCTTGCTTTCTGCAAGTCTTCCAAGTAACTTCCAAATAATATATATGATCGTTCCTAATATAAAATTAAGCAGTACTGCTGAAAACAGCATCAGCATATTTTTATATAAAATCCATATCATCCAATACACCTTTTAGCCTTTCTTTTCCACTTTTGGGAATCTTTTCACTTAATGCACTAAATAATTCTTTTGCTGATCCATCAAACCAATTGTCCAATATATCTTCTGCTTTTTCTTTTCGATATTCTTTTTCCGAAATAATCGGATAAACATAGGCATTTCTTCCCCTTTTATCCACTTTCAAATATTCTTTATCTTCTAAACGGAATAGATAAGTTCGTATACTAGTTCTCTTATATTCCTTGCCATACCGTTCTTTTAACTCTTTTCCAATTTGTAAAAATGGAATCTCTTCTCCGTAATCCCAAATACATTTCATGATCATTTCTTCTAAATTTGTTAATTTTTCCATATTCTCCACCTCTTCAAACAACTTTTTTAGTTATTTTTATATTAACATATTTCAATCATTTATTCAACTTATTTTTTAGTCGTTTATATAACTTTATTGATTCGCTAATTATGTCAATAAAAAAGATAGATGCCAAAATGACATCTACCCTTTTTACTTTATATCTCTAACAAGTCTTCCGATTTACATCCTAAAACTTTCCCAATCTTCAATACATCAATCGCTCTTGTGTGATTAATATTTCGTTTTTTTTGCTCAAATAATTGAATCTGTCTCAGTGCAACACCGGACAAATCTGCAAGTTCTCTTTGTGACAATCCTGCAATTTTACGTAAACGTTTTAAATTTGTTTCTGTATAATATTGATCCCATTTTTCATTGATTGCTTCTACGAATTTCATAATATCCATTTCATGATATACGGAATACATTTTTAGAAGATCTTCTATCGTTACTACTTTGTATATCTTCATAAACGGTCTTGCTGTATACCATTGATAATACGCCAATGCCCAGCCAGCCCAATATTCTGGAGATTTGTCCAAATACATTTCATCTGGAATTTCTTCCATTATAAGTCCTGCTGATCTTATTACTTCTTTTACCATTTCACAGCCATTTTTTCCTGCTATATATGTTGGATTTCCTTCTTGAAATTGTCTGGATACATCGGATACTAAAAACATTTTATAAAACTCGTCTGGGTCAAATTCATATTCATTTACTGCATAGTCTAACATATCTCCTAGAATTCTTTGTGCTGTTAGCAAATAGTCCTCAGAATAAGCGTGCATCTCCATTTTTTATTCCCTCTCTCATAATATCCAAGATAAATAATTCATTAATATCTGCTTTTTCTTTTTTACCTTTTCTATATTCTCGTCTTGCTTCACGTTCTCGTTCGGCTTTTTTCATATAGTAAATCTCTGCATCTACAGGCTCATTTCCTATATACGTAATCTGTTCAAAAGCTTTTTTACTTTTTAATACAATCTGTTCTCCTAATTGACCAAGCTTCATTGCATGTGCAAGTTTTTGCATGGAAATTACGCCTGCAACAAAATCCTGTGCAAATGCAAAGTATGAGTCATCTGCTCTATATCCTATAATTACATCATATGATGAAATATCTGGAAGAAAATTTTCTTTTATATAATTTTTTGCCTCTTCTGCAATGCTTCCATTTTGCCAGTATGTTCTATTATCCGCTAATAATGCAAGCCAATTTAAAATATTATAATGTCCATCATTTAAATTTAGAACATTTAGCCCATTAAAATCCAGATCATAAATGTTAGCATAACCATCTACCTGCTTCGCACATGCCCATTCTTTCGCAAGTTCTATCTGTTCTGTACAGTAAAATCCTTTTCCATAATCATTATGTCTTGCACCTTTTCCGTATTCTGGTTTTTGTATGATAAATTGCGATCCATGATATAATCTTTTTTTCATTGTATCACCTCTTATTTTTATTATATCGCAAGTGCGATACTTCCTCAACAAAAATTAATATTTTCACTCCTCCAATCCCAAAAACTGCAATAAAATCTCCATCTTCAATCGATCCACATGATCCTCCCAATCAATCTTCACCAGATCATTCACTTTATCAATTCTCTTTCTTATCGTATTAATATGCACATACATCTTCTCCGCGGTCACACTGTAGTTCATGTTGTTTTCCAGATAAATCTTTAATGTCTTTAACAACTCAATATTCTTCTCTTCTTCCATCAACTCCCGATATTTCCTTAACATCTCTTTTAACTCATTCTCAGGAATCTCAATCCATGTTAAAGGTCCTAACATTTCGTATTCCCAGATATCCTTTTCAGGGAAGATAATGCTTCCCATCTTTAATACTTTCTGGCATTTCTTGACACATTCTCTGACTTCCAACAGTGTCTTTTCTTCCTGACAGATTCCAAATTCCAGTTTCATATCGACAAATTTTAATCCGATGTATCTCTGGAATTCTTTTAATAGTTCCGTTGTTGTGTCTTTGGTCCAGAGTGTGCTGTTGTGGATCTTTTCTGCTTCTAATAAAATCAAGCCATCATTTTCATCCAGAAAGGCAATTTTTCCGATCTTCCCTAACTTGCTTTGCTGGAAGGCTTCCAAAAATGTGTTTCTTTCATTTCGTGCGTTGTATCCTTCATTGCATTGGTGGAATACTATGTATTGATAAGCTGTATTTACAGAAATTCCTTGGATATTTGCCTGATAAAAGAGTTTCTTGGCATCTTTTTCTGTGTAATCGAGGGCCAAATGAATGAAGTTCTCAAATCCGATATTTCCCATATTCTCTGCGATCATAATCTGTTCATAGACTCCTTGCAGTGTTAAAAATGCGATACGGATGGCAAATTCATCGTAGTAATCGATAAATTCTCTGGATTCCATTACGACAAAATATGCCTGCACGATATCTTCCATGACGATCGGAATAATGATCCAGCTGACACGTGGTCCTTCTAAATTGCCAGGATTGATCAGGCGGATCCTTGCCATATTGATGTAATCGCATAAGGTATGTTTCGTATAGGGCATTGATGGTTCCCAATAATCGCTTTCGGATAATCCGAAGGATTCTGTGATTCGTTTAAAATCCGGGGAACTGTAGTAGCTTTTTTCTTCAGCAAGATCATAGATAAATGCCGGAAATTTCATCTCGACTTCTACGGCTCTTAGAATCTTATTGATCTTCTGGACTTTGTAGGATTGATCCGATACTTGCAGATGATTATTGCTGTGGACTTTGAATCTTCGGATCGTTCGGTTCATCACTGCGGTATTGATCTGACTCATCAATTCCATCCATGGAACAGAAAATGGCATACTGATCAGTGGAATCTCGTATTGGTCAAACAAATCTATTAATCGCTGTGGTATCTCGTCAAGATAGCGGCCTCGTTTGATCATCATGGCAGAGGTTCCCTGCATGCTTCCTGACTTAAATGCTTCTTCGAGGCAGTCTGGTTCCTGAGCTAATACATATCCTGAGGAAAGGACCAGCTCTTTTCCTTTTGCCCAACGCAGGGCATCGGGTGCTTCAAGGAGGGTTGTTCCCTGAATCTCTTTGTGTAAGCCTGATTTCCCTGCGATCACGTGATAGTCTTTAAAGTATTCTAGTGTCAGTAGTTCCTTGACAGCGATTCCCATTCTTTATTTCCTCCATTTTTATCGTGTTTTTTCTATAAATCATTCATCTTCTATCAAACATCCATATATATAAGAAAAAATCCGATTCCTACTGCTCATAGGAACCGGATGCTTCTTTGCATATCGATCATTCTTCATACATCGGTGTGTATGGTTCTTTATTTCGTTCCCTAAATTCTTTTGTGATCTTCGCTAAGACCTGTGGTTTTGTAAAGAGATCATATACGATTCCTGCTGCCACTTTAGATGCATATAAGGCTCCTTTATCTCCGATGGAAGTCCCTCCGCTTGCGGTTGCCTGCCATGTATGTGGAGAGCATCCAATTGGCCAGCATGCTGTCGTAAACAGACAGGTTGGCATGATCCTGCTGACATCTCCTGTATCAGAAGATGCACTTAGTTCTGCTTCTTTCCATTTATCTCTTGGCGAAACACCTAAGATCATTGCTTCATCATAAACTTGGTGAAGATTTTTTCCTTTCTCTATGATACCTTGTTCCACGGTTTTCTGCAACTCTTTTGCAAATCGTAGTTCTTCTTTTGTGTATTTGGGTCCATCTGCTTCAATCAGGTTCGCATATGCAAGGTCTGCAAATGCTTCGTTTGTGGATAACTCACAGCATCCACATCCCATTTCAATATCCACTGTCGTCTCTGTCATCATCGCTGCACCTTGGGCTACTTTCTTTAAGCGTTCCATTGTGCTTTTGACATCCTTCATATGTGGTGCTCTGACAAAATACCATGCACTTGCTTGGTCTGGCACGATATTGGGTGCAAATCCACCGCTGTCTGTAGAATAATGAATTCTTGTGCGGTCAATGACATGTTCTCTTAAATAGTTTGCTCCAACACTCATTAATTCCACGGCGTCTAAAGCACTTCTTCCCTGTTCTGGAGCAAATGCTGCATGTGATGATACTCCATGGAAATAAAAATGTGCAGATGCATTCGCAAGATATGCTTGATCATGTGCCATGTTTGTATCAGATGGATGCCAGCTCACTGCTGCATCACATCCATCAAACATATGATGATATGCCATCTTTACCTTTCCACTTAACAGTTCTTCTTCTGGGCATCCATAGAATCTGACTGTTCCTTTTTGTTTCCCTTTTTCTAAGAAACGTTTGATCGCAATGGCTGCAGTTGTAGCTGCGGCACCTAACATATGGTGTCCACATCCGTGTCCGACACCATCTTCGGATACCATTTCTTTTTTAATATCTGCTTTTTGTGATAATCCAGGAAGTGCATCGTATTCTCCAAGAATTGCGATAACTGGTTTCCCTTTTCCGTATTCTGCAATAAACGCATGTTCTAAATGTTCATTGTTCTCAATCGTGAATCCTTCTTCACTCAGGATTTTTCTTAAGAAATTGGCAGATTCTCTTTCATTTCCAGATAATTCTGGGTGATTCCATAAAGTATGACAGATTTCCTGACACAACGGCTCTAACCCTTGCACTTCATCATAAACGTCCTGTTTGATCATTTTATCCCCTGCTTTCTATTCCTTTGTTGTATTCTTTAATGTCGCCATTCCAACAGCAATACTTACGAAGACACATCCTAAGGTTCCAAGCCAGTTGGATGCCCCTGGCAACCAGTTAAAGTATCCCATTCCGATCATAAAATATAAGATGATCGCAAATACAACCATGATGACGCTGTGTTTTTTCATTTTCATTCCAAATTGTACTAATAAAGCTCCAAATAAAGCTGGCAGCAAGTAGTTTAATGCGGCTTTGATCGTATCTGGAAGCATGGATAATACAGAAGTTCCAAGAATCGCTCCAATTGTAAGAACGGATACATTGATCACGATAGATACTGCCATTCCAAGGGTTGCAACAACAGATCCTTTTTCTGTTCCTGGTTCTACATCTGCTGCCACCTGTGCCATACTTGCACAAGGAATTCTCATATTAGAGATATTTCCAGATAAGAAAGCCATATAAGTTCCAGCAGCTCCAACGACTGGAAAGTAAGAGATCGGTTCTACAAACCATAACACTCCAAAGGCACTGGCTCCACTGATAAATGCGGTTAATAATGCAGCTGGTTTTGGTAAGATTCCATAGACAACAGCTAATATAAGTGCTGGAGTAAAGGAAAGAAGGACTCCAAGGTATCCTGTGATCTTACCGATCTTATTGACTTGTGGTACATATTCTTTATTATAATAATCCTGATTGTTCATCGTATCTTCCTCCTGCTTAGACTAATGCTGTGATGATCATAGCTCCAAGAATTGTAATCGTCAGGGACCATTCTTTTAACCATCCGATCTCTTTTTTATTTGCAACTTTGGTAAGTACAAACATGATCACGGCTCCAAGCACACATGCTAAGGCATTCTTCCATGCTCCGCTCATTGTGATCTGATCTGCTTTCATCATCATAGAATAAAATGGTTTGGATAAATGGCTTGCGCACATTGCTGAGAATACACCGATGATCGCACAAGAAGCAATCGTTGTCAGTGTTCCTGTATTTCCTCTGGAAACTTTCTTTTCGATCTTATCCATCTTATTTGCAGAGAATGTTGCGAATAACGCCCATCCGATAGAGCAAAGGATCATGGTCCAGACTGCCATTCCTAAAGCTTCTGGTGTTAATGTGTCCGTTCCAAGCTGTACCCCGACAGCGGATGTTCCAAGTCCTGCTGCGATAGATTCAAACATAACGGAACCGATCATAGATAATCTCATCCATCCGATTGGTCCCCCTACAGATACTAATAGAGAAAGCATCGCACTTAATACAACGATGGATGGTCCGATCGATGTTACCGCACTGCTTTTCATTGCTTTTTTCATCTGTTTATCGTTAAGTCCTAGTTTCTTTCCTGATTTGTAAGCACCCCTTGCGAATAAGACTGCCTGTAAGATGACAAATGCCACTGGAAGTGCACAGGCAAGCCACATTGGGATACTATTTGCGATTTTCATTGCGTCCATATTTTTATCCTCCTTATCGGTCCGTGTGTTTTGTATGCAATTATATTACCTGTTTTGTGGGTGAAATGATATGAAAAATTTTTCACTTTTTGATATGGCATCTTTGTTTTTGAAGATTTTTATGATTATTTTCTTTGTATAGTGAAGATTTTTTCACTTTATTAAATTAATAAAAGAAAAACTACCATTTTCTCTTAATATCTAAGATATAAGTGTGTCATGTCTTTATTTTACTTTTTAATAACATCAGTGCTTTCTTTTCAATCCTGCTTACATAGGATCTTGAAATATGAAGTTTTTTTGCTACTTCTTTTTGTGTCATTGGTTCTCTTCCATAAAGTCCATAACGCATGATCAGTGTTTTCTTCTCCTTGTTCATCTCCATTTTCTCTAATTCTTCATAGATTCTTTTGATATTTTCTTTCTGCTCGATCTTTTTGATCAAATCCGTTTCCTGTGTTCCTAGAATATCTAACAGATGGATCTCATTTCCTTCTTTATCTATCCCAATCGGCTCATAAAGGGATGTGTTCTTTGATGTTTTCTTTTCCTGACGAAGCATCATCAATAATTCATTTTCAATGCATCTTGCAGCATACGTGACAAGCCGGTGGCCTTTGCTGATATCATACGTATTGATCGCTTTGATCAACCCGATCACACCGATCGAGATCATATCTTCTTTTTCCCTGTCCAGATTATGATATTTCTTTACGATATGTGCAACCAAACGAAGGTTGTGTTCCACTAACAGATTTCTCGCATTCATGTCTCCCTGGCGGCTTAGGATCAGATAATGACGTTCTTCCTCTGGTAATAAAGGTTGTAAAAACTCTTGCAAAAGAAAAGCACCCTTCTAAGCCTTTTTATCATACTATGATACTTTGCTTAGAAAAGTGCTTTTCCATTTCTATTCTGAAGTTTTTGCCGATCTTATCTTAATTCTCTTCTTCAACTTCTTCTCTTCTTCGAAGCAGATATCCTTCTTTGATCTCTTCTCCAAAATCAACATAGATCATCTGTTTTGGATGTGGGGCGGATTCCATTGGTCTTCCGTCTTCATCTTCGATCGCTTTCACTATAACTTCTTTGTTTGTTCCATCTGGGATCATAACTTCGATCATCTCTCCGACAGAGAATTTATTCTTCTGTTCTAAGAGTGCATATCCTTTGTCATTATGTCCCTGAACGATTCCGATGTATGTGCAGTTCTTAATATACGTATTGCTGTCATATATCTGAGAAGTTTCATCTGTCTTTCCAAAATAGAATCCTGTTGTAAACTGACGGTATGTGCATTTAGCGATCTCTTCTTTGTAGTAATCCATATTTGCTCTGTATTTTTCTACGGATTCTTTGCAGTCATCGATCGCTTTTCTGTAAGTTCTTGCAACCGTTGCTACATAAAGAGCTGTCTTCATACGTCCTTCAATCTTCAAGCTGTCGATTCCCGCATCTAAGATCTGATCGATATATTCGATCATATTCAAGTCTTTGGAGTTGAAAATATATGTTCCACGTTCATTTTCATACACTGGCATATATTCTCCTGGTCTTGTCTGTTCCATCACAGAGTATTTCCATCTGCAAGGATGTGTGCATTCTCCGCTGTTTGCATTTCTTCCTGTGAAGTAGTTACTTAGCAGGCATCTTCCGGAATGAGAGATACACATAGCACCATGAATAAATGATTCGATTTCCATATCATCTGGGATATGAGCACGAATATCTTTGATCTCTTCCAGAGATAATTCTCTTGCAGATACGACACGGCTCGCTCCCTGATCATACCAGAACTTGTATGTTGCATAGTTGGTACTGTTTGCCTGTGTACTGATGTGGCGGTCAATATCTGGACAAACTTCTTTTGCGATCATAAAAACTCCAGGATCTGAGATGATCAGTGCATCTGGTTTGATCTCTTTTAATTCTTCAAAATATTTGCGGATTCCTTCTAAATCTTCGTTGTGTGCCACGATATTAGCAGTGATATAAACTTTCACTCCGTGTTTATGTGCAAATTCAATTCCTTCTTTAACATCTTCCATGGAGAAATTCTTTGCTTTGGCTCGTAGTCCATACATCTCTCCACCGATATAAACGGCATCTGCTCCATATAACACAGCAACTTTTAATACTTCCAAGTTACTTGCCGGAATTAATAATTCAACGTCTCTCATTACTTTCTCCCATCTTGATACTGATTGCTACGCCATCACCTACTGGAAGGATCGTTGTCTCTAACTGTGGGTGATTCTTGATCGTATATAAATAGTCTCTCATTCGTTTATGAATGGTGCGGTCTCTTCGCTCGATCGCATAACGTGATCTGGCAACGTCTCCGTCTTGAAGTACGTTATCTGAAACCAGCACCCCTTCTGGCGCCAGAAGTCTTAGTACATCATCAAGGAAATGAATATACTGTCCTTTGGCTGCATCTACAAAAATAAGGTCAAAACTTCCATCAAGTCCTTTTAAGATCTCGATCGCATCTCCTTCTAGTAAGGTGATCTGTTCTTCTTTTCCCTGATTTTTGATGTTCTCTTTTGCTTTCTTGATTCTTTTTTCATTTCGCTCAATCGTGATGATCGTTCCGCCTTCCGGCTGGTAACTGTTCATATAAAGAGAAGAAAATCCCACTGCTGCTCCGACTTCTAAGATCTTCATCGGTTTCTTTAAAAGGACCAGAGTCCTTAAGAGTTCCTTCGTCTCTGGTTTGACGATCGGAACATGATTGACTCTGGCCTCTGATTCAATATGGCTTAAATCGTTCTTCTCTTCTTTCATCAATGAGCGGATATATTCTGTGATATTTAAATCCACTATCATTGTATGATCTCCTCTGATACATGATCTCCGCATAAAATACCCATAATGTCATCCATTCCCTGAGACTGTGTAAATTCATATGTCCCTGAAATAAATGACTTATCTTTGTATTTTGAGAAATATTTGCGGATCACAAATCTAGTCTTTCCATAGATCAGTTTCTTTGAAACGAGGGTTTCGGCAACTTTCTCGTCTGACTCATTCTGTGTAACAATGACCGTTACTTTCTTATGGCTTTGTGCATTATATGGCTGGTTCGAAAATGTCTGTTCTGCCACAAAATATGCGCCATAGAAAATACAGAAGATCGCACAGATTAAAAATACTCTGCTTAATGTCCTAAAAAACAGCTGCCATCCTTCGGAATGAAAGAACTTCTTCTCTTCTGAAAGACTCATCTTAAACCTCTGTAATGATCGGCAGGATCATTGGATTACGCTTTGTCTTCTTCCAAATGTAATTACTAAGCTCGTCTTTGATCTTCGTCTTGATCCTTGCCCAGTCTGTGATATTACGTTCTAAGCATTCCTCTACCGCATCTCTTGCAACATCTCTTGCACCTTCCATCAAAGATTCTGATTCTCTGACATATACAAATCCACGAGATACGATATCTGGACCTGCCAGGATCATATTGCCATGTTTCTGCAGAGTAACTGTTGCAATGATCAATCCATTCTGAGACAGTAACTTACGGTCATTCAATACGATGTTACCAACATCTCCGACACCAAGTCCATCAACAAGGATTCCTCCTGCCTGTACTTTTCCAGTGATCTTTCCTTGTCTCTTATTGAGCTCCAGAACATCACCTTCTGCCAGTACAAATGCATTCTCCTTTGGAATTCCCATCTCAATGGCAAGTTCACGATGACGCATCAGGTGGCGGTATTCTCCATGAACAGGGATTGCATACTTTGGCTTCGTCAGTGCATAAATAAGTCTTAATTCTTCACGGCATGCATGACCGGAAACATGTGTATCTTCAAATACGATCTGTGCACCTTTTAATGCCAGCTCATTCATGATCTTTGAGATGTTCTTCTCATTTCCAGGAATTGGACTTGAGCTAAATATGATCGTATCACTTGGTACGATGGATACTTTTCTGTGAGTTGAGTTTGCCATACGGGATAATGCTGCCATTGTCTCTCCCTGGCTTCCCGTTGTGATTAAAACAATCTGATCGTCAGGATAATTCTTAATCTGATCAGTTTCTATTAATGTGTTCTTTGGAATCTTGATGTATCCTAATTCGGACGCTGTCGCAATGATATTTACCATGCTTCGTCCTTCTACTGCAACTTTTCTTCCGTACTTATGTGCAGAATTGATGATATGCTGTACACGATCCACGTTCGATGCAAATGTTGCAATGATCATACGTCCTTTCAAATGTTCTGCGAACAGATTATCCAGACGTTTTCCTACATTCTTCTCTGATGGTGTATAGCCTTGTCGTTCTACATTCGTACTATCTGCCATCAATGCCAGAACTCCCTTACTTCCAAGTTCTGCGAATCTTGCAAGATCGATCGCTTCCCCAAATAATGGCGTATGGTCGATCTTAAAGTCACCTGTATGCACGATCACACCTGCTGGTGTTGTGATCGCAAGTGCTGCTGCATCTGCAATACTGTGATTTGTCTTAATAAATTCTACATTAAAGATTCCAAGTTTTACTTTGTCACCATGTGTCACAACATGGCGCTCCACGTTATTTAAAATACCGTGCTCTTTTAATTTGTTCTCGATCAATGCCATGGTAAGTTTTGTCGCATAGATCGGTACGTTCAATTCCTTCTCGAAATAAGGAATCGCTCCAATATGGTCCTCATGACCATGAGTGATAACCAGTCCACGAATCTTGCTTGCATTGTCCTTTAAATATGTGATATCTGGAATAACTAAATCAATTCCTAACATATCCTCATCTGGGAACGCAAGTCCACAGTCCACGATCAAAATCTGGTTATTGCATTCAAATGCTGTGATGTTCATTCCAATCTGGCCGAGTCCGCCAAGTGGAATGATCTTTACTGAGCTAGGCTTTCTTCTAGGCATTGGTCTTCTTCCCCTTGCCTGATAATTATTCTTATTGTATGATTTCTTGTTATCATTTGCATAATAATTATTTCGTTTTGGTCTTGCCTGCTGTCTTACTTGATTGTCTTTCAACTTTCTTCCTCCATATCTACGTAGGTCTGACAATCCATTGTTTTAAACACTCTTATATATTTTACAAACTCACTTCAAGTCCATCTAACAGTGCGTTAAAAATATCTGAGATCATATCCAGTTCTTTATCGTCCTCAACGATCTCATAGGATACATAGTCATCCTCTAACTGCACTTCTTTCATGATCAATACAACGCTCTCATCTTCACTCGATGCTTCGCAGTCTTCTACCAAAAGGTAAGTCTGACCTGCGATCGTTGTCTGTTCTATGACATTAAATTCGATTTCCTGTCCATCGTCATCCAGAAAAAGAATCTTGCTGTCTTTCTTGCTCATTGTCTGTTCCTCCTATAGGGAATCTAAATATCCCTGTAAAATCATAGACGCCGCGATCTGGTCGATCACTTTCTTTCTGTTTTCGCGTCTTACACCGCTTTCCATCAGAACTTTATCTGATGCTACTGTTGTCAGTCGCTCATCCCACAAGATCACTTCTAATCCTGTACGACGCACTAAGGCATCGCGGAAAGATAAAGTATCTTCTCCGCGCTCACCTACTGTATTATTCATATTCTTTGGGAGACCTAAAACAATCTTCTCAACATCATATTCTTTCACAAGTTCTTCGATCCTTGCGTAAGTCTTTCTTAACTTATTCGCATCTTTCCTTGTGATCGTCTCTAATGGCTGTGCTGTAATATGAAGCTCATCACTTAACGCCACTCCGACTGTCTTCGTCCCATAATCTAACCCTAATATCCTTCTCATAATACCACGGTCTCTACTTTAATCTTGTCTCAATATAGTTCTCAAGCAGTGCTTCAATGATATCGTCACGCTCGACTTTATTGATGATGCTTCTTGCATTGTTGTGACTGGTAATGTATGTTGGATCTCCAGACATAATATATCCTACCATCTGATTGACAGGATTATATCCTTTCTCCTGCAGTGCCTCATATACACGCTCTAAGATCATGTGTACATCCAGTTCCTCTCTAACAACGGAAAAATGTTGTGTTTGATTATTATCCATAATTATCACGTCCCTTTCATTTATTAACCATTTTAATATAAAATGTATGAAATAGCAATGGAAATCATAAAATTTCACATCTGTTTAACACTCTGCCAATACATATCCATCATCTAAGATCTGTCTTAGCTTTACTTTCACGATCTTATTTTCCAATGGTTCTTCACTGTAAAGTGCAACTTTTATATACTCCTTTGTATGCCCTGTATAATAATGATCTTTTCCATGCATCTTTTCTTCGATCAGTACTTCTTTGACCATCCCTAACTGTTTTGTCTCAAATTCCTTCTGGTGTTGTTTTGACATTTCTAATAAGACATTACTTCGTTTTGCCTTGATCTGATCATTGATCTGTGGCTTCATATCTGCTGCCTTCGTTCCCTTTCGAATAGAATACTTGAACACATGCATTTCATAGAGATCGATCTCTTCTAAAAATTTTCTTGTCTCTTCAAATTCTTCTTCTGTCTCTCCTGGAAAACCTACGATAATATCTGTTGTCAATGCTGGATATTGGAAATGTTCACGAATTGCCTTACATTTTTCTCTGATATCTTGTGTTGTATACTTACGGTTCATTCGTTTTAAGACAGAATCACATCCACTCTGCAGGGACAGATGGAAATGTGGGCAAAAACTTTCCATCTTAGAAAGGCGATCCAATGTATCCTTTGTGATAAATCCAGGTTCCAGAGATCCCAAACGGATTCTCTTAACTTCCGGGATCTTGGCGATCTCTTCTAACAGATCGATCAGCGTAACATCTCCCAAATCTTTTCCATACGATGTAACATGAATTCCTGTGATCACAAATTCCTGACATCCATGTTTTGTCAGATTCGTGATCTCTTCTAACACTTCTTCCATCTTACGGCTTCTGACTCTTCCTCTTGCATAAGGGATAATGCAGTAAGAACAAAACTGATTGCATCCATCTTGTACTTTAATATATGCTCTGGTATGTTCTTTTAACTGTTCTACATGCAAAGATTCATATTCCTGATCATGCGCAATATCAATAACCTCGATCGATTCTGCGGCTGATTCCCTCTCTCCCATATGCTCTTCTAAAATATGGATCAGGTCTTTCTTTTTATTATTCCCAATGATCAGATCAATATTTGTATCTTTTGATAATTCTTCTTTTCCAACTTGAGCATAACATCCAACTGCTACTACAACAACGTCTGGATTCTTCTTCTTTGCGCGGTGAAGCATCTGTCTTGATTTACGTTCTGCCATATTTGTCACAGAACATGTATTCACAATATAGATATCTGCTGCTTCTTTCGGATCGACCATCGTAACGCCTGCTTCCTTAAGCATTCCATACATGGCATCCGTTTCATATTGATTTACTTTGCAGCCAAGCGTTACGATGGCCGCTCTTTTTCCTTGTAAACTCATACGATTCCTTTCTTGTTGACTTTTATGACAAATGCGAGTACACTATCCTTGTTAATTGGAAGGAGTATTATCCCATGTATGATACATTGATCAAACTAAATTCCATCAAAGACCTATACTCGTTTGTCGACATCCTTGACAAGCACTCTGGCACGTTTGAGATCGTTGCCAATGGCTATGTCGTGGATGCCAGATCACTGATGAGTATGCTAAGCCTCGATCTTTCGAAGCCTTTAGAGCTTTCGTTTGATTCTGACGAGGCTTCTGACATACTGTCTCAGCTTCAGCCATTTATTTTACATGAATGATCTCTGTAGAATCAATGGCTTCTTTCATTAAATCATCAATCACATCTTCCAGATGTTCTTCTGATTTCTTAATTCTCTTTAAATTACCCTTTGTAACTGGATGTTTTGCAACAAAGATCGTACAGCAGTCTTCAAATGGCTGAATGGATGTCTCAAATGTTCCGATCTTCTCTGCAATGTCTACGATCTCCTGTTTATCCATACCGATACATGGTCTGAATACTGGCATATTACATACTTCATTTGTGATCGCAAGGTTATGGATCGTCTGGCTTGCTACCTGTCCGATACTTTCACCAGTGATCAGTGCAAGGCTTCCACCTTCATTTGCAAAATGTTCCGCGATCTTCATCATATATCTTCTCATGATGATCGTTAATTCTTCATGAGGGCATTTCTCATAGATCGCTAACTGAATGTCTGTAAAGTTTACGACATGTAAATTGATCGGTCCTGCATATTTTGCAACGATCTTCGCAAGATCTATAACCTTCTGTTTTGCTCTCTCGCTTGTGTATGGTGGTGCATGAAAATATGTTGCATCGATGTGTACTCCACGTTTTGCGATCATATATCCTGCAACTGGACTGTCGATTCCTCCAGATAGTAAAAGCATTGCTTTTCCATTGGTTCCAACTGGCATTCCACCTGGTCCTTTGATTTCCTGAGAATAGATATAGATATATTTTCTCACTTCGATATTTACCATTACCTGTGGATGGTGCACATCTACTTTGATTCCTTCAAATGCGTCTAGTAACTGCCCACCGATTTCCATATTGATCGCCATGGAATCTAGAGGGAACTGTTTATCTCCTCTTCTTGCATGAACCTTAAATGTGAAATCCTTGACTGGATACTGTTCATCAATAAATTTGATAACTGTCTCTGTCAAATGTTCCATATCTTTGTTTTCTTCGATGACCATTGGACAGATTCCAACGATTCCAAAGACTCTCTGCAGTGCTTCCACAGCTTCATCATAATCGAACTCATCCTGTGCTTCGACAAACATACGTCCAGATTCTTTTCTTACTTTAAAATTCCCAACAGGTGCCATTGCATGGCGGATTTGTTTCATTAATGCGTCTTCAAACATATAACGGTTCTTACCTTTGATGGCAATCTCACCGTATTTGATCAAAAATGCGGTTACTTTCATAGTATTCTCCTTTATTTTCTTACTGTTTCTTTTCTTGTGGTCTTTATTTTCTTACAAATCTTCGAAGCATTGGTACTAATTCTTTTAATGCTTTGATCGTTTCATCAACTTCTTCTTTTGTATTCTCAATTGAGAAACTGAAACGAAGTGTTCCATCTTTAAATTCATCACTTAATGCGATCGCATTTAATGTTCCACTGACTGCCTGTTTTTTGTTCGATGAACATGCGGATCCTGAAGATACATAGATTTCTCTGTCTTCCAAAGCATGTAACAGTACTTCACTTCTTAACTTCTTAAAGCTGATACTTGCCACGTGTGGTGCTTTTCCAGAATTGTCTTTGATATCCTCAATCTCTTTGATCCTTTCCTGAAAATATTCTTTGACTTCACGGATCTTCTCAGCATTTTCATAGTTTTTACCGATCATCTTTTCACATGCGACAGCTAATCCTACGATTCCTGGTACATTTTCCGTTCCAGAACGCATTCCTTTCTGCTGTCCGCCTCCGAAAATGATCGGAGAGATCTTCGTTCCTTCCTTGATATATAAAAATCCGATTCCTTTTGGTCCATGGATCTTATGACCACTTGTGGATAATAAGTCAATTCCCATATTCTTTGGAACGATCGGAAGTTTTCCATATGCCTGAATCGCATCGACATGGAAAATCGTATTCGGATTCTTTGCTTTGATGATCTTTGCGATCTCTTCAATTGGTTCAATGGCTCCAATCTCGTTATTTACCATCATGCAGGATACAAGGATCGTATCTTCTCGGATACTTTCTTCTAACTGATCAAGATCTACGATTCCTTCTGAATCTACATCAAGATATGTCACTTCATATCCTTCTTCTTCCAGATGATACATTGGTTCATATACAGAAGCATGTTCTACCTTTGTCGTAATAATGTGCTTTCCTTTGCGGCGATTTGCCATTGCTGTTCCAATGATCGCTGTATTGTTTGATTCTGTTCCCCCAGATGTAAATAAGATTTCTTTGGGTTTTGCTCTTAATGTCTTCGCAATTAATTCTTGTGCAGCTTTTACTTTATTCTCTGCTTCAATACCTTTCATATGTTTTGCAGATGGATTTCCATATGTGACCTGCATTGCATCCTGCATTGCTTCTACAACTTCTGGAAATACGCAGGTTGTCGCTGCATTATCAAAATAAATCATGTCACTTTCTCCCGTCTATTCTTCTATTGTAAACATCAAAATAGATAAAACTGTCATTCCTGCTGTCTCAGTTCTTAAGATACGCTTTCCAAGGCTCATTGTCTGACCACCTGCTGCCTTAAGCTGTTCGATCTCTTCCTTTTCAAAGCCACCTTCTGGTCCGATGATGATCCCGATCGATTTCTTCCCTTTTGCCTGACCGATCAGTTCTTTGGATGCCTGCATTCCTTTTGCCTCTTCATATGGAACAAGCATGAATTCTATATCTTGTACTTCTTCTAAAATATCTTTGAAATTTCTCACTTCACGAACTTCTGGAATGATCCCTCGTTTTGCCTGTTTTGCCGCGCTTAATGCGATCGTATTCCAACGACTTACCTTCTTTGCTGCCTTCTTCGCATCAAGTTTCACAACACAACGTTTCATAGCAACTGGAACGATCTCTGCCACTCCAAGTTCCACCGCTTTTTGAACGATCATCTCCATCTTATCGCCTTTTGGCAGTCCCTGATACAGCGTGATCTTTACTGGGAGTTCTGTTTCCATGCCATGAACATCTTCGATCTTCGCAAGGATCGTATCGTCCGTCCATTCCAAAAGGCTGCATTCATATTCTAAATCTGATCCGTTACTTAAATAAACTTTATCTCCTGTTTTCATGCGGAGAACATTCTTAATATGATTGACATCACTTCCACAAATCTCGATCATTCCGTCATGAATCTGTTCTTCTTTTATAAAAAAACGGTACATCTCTTACCTCATCTTCGCTGTCATAGAAACCCAGTCTTTCATTCTTCTTGTCTCAATGACATCAAATCCATATGCATTTAATTTGTCTGCGATTTCTTTTTCTTTTGTATCAATGATACCAGAGATTACAAAAACACCATCTTCTGCCAAAAACTGATCTACGATCTCGATCAGTGGTGAGATAACATCTGCTAAAATATTAGCAACAACAACCGGATAACATTTTGATCCTAAGGATGCTGCAAACTCTTTATCATCTAAAACATTTCCCTGATATACTTCAAACTGATCTTTGCTGATATGGTTTACTTCAAAGTTCTCCTCAGAAGCTGAGATTGCATGTGGATCGATATCTGTAAGAACCGCATGACCTGCCCCAAGTTTCAGTCCGATGATCGACAAAATTCCACTTCCGCATCCAACATCCAAAATCTTTGTATCTTCCTTAATATATGGTTTCATTCCTTCAATACAAAGTTTTGTTGTCTCATGAGAACCTGTTCCAAATGCTGTTCCCGGATCGATCTCTACAATGATCATATCTTCTGTCTGGTCTTCTAATGTCTCCCATGTTGGTTTGATCACGATCTGTTCATCCAGACGAATCGGTTTAAAGAATTTCTTCCAGTTATTGACCCAGTCTTCTTCTTTCGTCTTATCAAATGAAATTGTTCCAGCACCGATATCCATAAATCCACGAAGTCTTTCAAGCATTGCCTGAATCTGCATTGTAATGTGCTCTAAATTTTCATTCTCATCAAAATAACAGCTGATCTTTGCTTTTCCATCGTCTGGTGCGATATCATCTGGCAATAGATCCACATACATGACCTTCATCTCTTCTTCTGTCAATGATACATGGTCTTCAACTTCCACACCAGTCGCACCAAGTTCTGTAAGCTCATAACTGATCATGTCTTCTGCCGATGTCAATGTATCAATTGTAATTTTATTCCATCCCATGACACTGTATTTCCTTTCTCTTTCTATCTTATATTTTTATTTCGTATTCATAACATATCAATTAATTAGTGTATCATACAAAAAGCTGGAATACAAGAAAAAAGAGAATCCCGTCATCTTTCGGAACTCTCTTTTATGATCCATCTATGCTTCTAAGATCTTTCCATCAATGGAAATTGTGTGAACCTGCCATGGAAGGAATTTTCCAGAATCCTGAATCGCTTTCTTCGCCGCATTTTCCAGCCCGCCGCAGCAAGGAACTTCCATTCTCACGATCGTTACACTCTTAATGTCATTGTTCGCAATGATCTGTGTCAGTTTCTCACTGTAATCTCCTTCATCAAGTTTTGGACAGCCGATCAATGTCACTTTATTTTTGATAAATTCCTGATGGAAATTTCCATAAGCATACGCTGTACAATCTGCCGCGATCAATAGATTCGCATCCTTAAAATATGGGGCATTAACAGGTACTAATTTAATCTGCACCGGCCACTGAGACAGCTGAGAAGATACAGTTGCTGTCTGCTCTATCGCTACCTCTTCTGCCTTATGATCCATGATCTTCATTCTTGTTCCAGGACACCCGTGGAATACCGGCTTTTCTTCTATTTTATCTTTTGCTGTCATTTCAGCTTTCTTCTTCATGTTTGCTTCTACCGCTTCTCTGTCATACGCAGCTGCCTCACGCTCTACGAAACTGATCGCTCCTGTTGGACAATTTGGCAGACAGTCTCCTAAACCATCACAATAATCATCTCTTAATAATTTTGCCTTTCCATCAACTATCCCGATCGCATCTTCGTGACATGCATCTGCACACAGTCCACATCCATTACATTTATCTTCATCAATTTCAATAATTCTACGAATCATATCTATTCTCCTTTTCTTGATCTCATATTCTTTACTGTATCGTTAGTATAATAGATATGATTTGGGAAATCCGTTGTTTTTACAACATTTTTAAAATTTTTTAAAAATTGAAAAAGCAGAAGGCACTCCATAAACCTTCTGCTCTTTCGGTTGTTTATTATTCGAATATGCCAACAAAGACATGTTCTTCCTGACTATCCGACGAAACAACACTCCATATTCTCTTCGTAAAATCTGTTATACATCTGTCGCATCAAAGGAATCAGTTTATAAAGTGGTTCCGTCTTACGATGGTTAACTTCATCTTTGATCATCTCTTTGATGATCGCTTCTTTTACCTCTCTTAGAGTACCATATACTCCAACTTTTTCCAATACTTTTTTGCAATTTTCTTTATTCTTTGCGCGTTTTAGTAATACAAAATCTCCATAATATTTTTTTATATAATAATTTTCTTTCATTCTTATCATTTTAAAGTTCTCCTTTTCACATACTGTGTTTAAAATCATTGAACGATTTTAAAAACCTTCTTGAAGTGATTATTGGCATTATACTCCTTTTGTATACAGTATATGTTGCAAAAGAATTACTTTTTATTTAAGTTTTTCTTAATTTCTAATATATAGATTTTTATTCTATCTTTATAAATATTTTTGAACTTGTATGTTGTATACACTCCTCGTCCATTTTTGACACTTTACAACCTACTTTATTTCTAGTTATAATATATTATAAGTGTCACTAGTATAAATTTCGTTTGTTTCTACACGGATAAACAATTTATATTCATTGACGAGCCAAACGACAAAAACGGATTAAAACATACAGAAAGGATACAATTTATGAAATACAAACTAATCGCCGTTGACTTAGATGGAACTCTTTATAACGACCAACTCAAAATTACTTCTGATACTTTAAATACCATGATCAAAGCTCAGGAAATGGGTATCCGCATTGCTCTTGCTTCTGGTCGTCCTCTCCCTGGTCTTTTTCATGCCAGAGATTTATTGAAACTAAATGAACATCATGGAATGCTCGTTGCTTACAATGGCGGAAAGGTTGTAGATACTACTACAAATGAAGCCTAGATTATTCACGGCTATACCGTGTGAAGTGGCTGAAATCCACGTAATTA
>OLQH01001109.1_pt1 | contig 23612 bp, 27 predicted proteins | sample 1672671 | NCBI WGS metagenome assembly OLQH01 (sample SAMEA3136712, study PRJEB25190) | human gut metagenome
TGTGCAGTTGCCAGTCCCTTTTCTCTCAGGAACTCCATAGCCTTGTCCATATCGCCTTCGGTAGCAGTCAGGGCCTTCTTGCAGTCCATCATTCCGGCACCGGTCATCTCTCTTAACTCTTTTACCATTGCTGCTGTGATAGCCATTTTCAATTCCTCCGTATCATTATTTTGTAAAGCCTGGGGGAGAGAGGAGATTACTCCTCAACGGTCTCCTCTTCAGCCTCAACATACTCTTCCTCACCGGTCATACCCTGATTTGCCTCGATAACAGCGTCTGCCATCTTGGAAACGATCAGTTTTACGGCACGGATCGCATCGTCATTTCCCGGGATCACATAATCCAGCTCTTCCGGATCACAGTTGGTATCACAGATACCGATCAGCGGAATTCCCAGAGTGTGTGCTTCCTGGATACAGATTCTTTCCTTCTTGGGATCTACTACGAAGATCGCATCCGGCAGTTTCTTCATCTCTTTGATACCGCCCAGGTTCTTCTGCAGTTTGGTCATCTCTTTCTTCAGCTCGATAACCTCTTTCTTGGGAAGTACTTCAAAAGTTCCGTCTGCTTCCATAGCCTCAATCTCTTTCAGTCTTGCGATTCTGCTCTGGATAGTCTTGAAGTTGGTCAGCATACCGCCCAGCCATCTCTCATTTACATAAAACATTCCGCAGCGCTCTGCCTCGGTAGCGATGGCATCCTGAGCCTGTTTCTTTGTTCCGACGAACAGGATGGTGCCGCCGTCTGCAGCAATGTCAGCGATTGCCTTGTAAGCATCGTCAACCATTCCTACGGATTTCTGCAGGTCGATGATATAAATACCGTTACGCTCGGTATAAATATACTCTGCCATTTTCGGATTCCATCTTCTGGTCTGATGTCCGAAATGTACACCTGCCTCAAGTAACTGTTTCATTGAAATTACGCCCATTGTTTTGTTCTCCTTTTGGTTTTTTCTTCCATGTACCTCGGCTTTACGCCTAACACCTGCGGGTTAACAGGCACCATCGGCGAAATCAGTACATGTGTTTTTTGCAACGTTTTGATTATATCATACCGTTTTCTGCTAAGCAAGCATTTTTTCGCGGTTTATCCGGGTTTTATGCTTTTTCCCCTTCCTTTCCCCGGCACAGAAAGACAGCCGCTCCCGCTGTCAGCAGTGCTCCTGCAGCGATAATCACCCAGGCAGCGGGGGAACCGGCCAGGGCAAATACATGAAGCGATGCTCCCGGCCCCAGTGCCCAGAGGTTGGACACCATATGGATCACCACCACCAGGGAAAGCTGATCCGTCTTTTCCAGGACGAGTCCCATCAGAAGCCCCACACAGGTTCCAAAAATAATCTGCACCACATTTCCGTGGTAAATACCGAAGACCAGCGCGCTTAAAATAACCGCCCATTTCCCGTTCAGATAATCCGCGATCCTCTTCTGGATCAGTCCGCGGAAAATAAGTTCTTCCGCCGCCGGCGTCAGAATCCCGGTCACAAGTGCCAGAATCAAAATAGAATGTCCCGCGTAGACCTGCTGCGCTTCCATCGCATATCCGGCAAACTGCCGGTTCAGCCCCAGGATCTCAAGAAGGTCATTCAGGCACTGGCTGGCTCCGATCCCCAGCACTGCGGCAGCCGCCCACATCGATCCCGTGATCTCTCTCTTTTCCTTCTTTTTCCCCAGATAGCCCAGCTTTCTTCTGGTCTCATCTGTGAGATAAAACTTTCGCAGAATCAGAAGCAGCAGAAGGGAACTGATTCCCAGACAGGGAATCCTGGCCATCCGCACCCGCTCCGCCAAAAGCACCGCACTCAGATTTTTTTCCACATACACCTGGTACAGTTCCAGAAGAATCGCTGCCGTCTCATGTACCACAGAAGTGAGCAGAAAATGCAGTCCCACCGGATAGATCAGACGCCACATTTTCACAGCCGGCATCTCTTCTCGCTTTGTCATGCCATTCCTTTCCCTTCTATCATTTCATCCAGACATCCTATTTCCCCGGGCTCCTCCAGAAACCAGCGGGCACCTGCCTGTATTAATTCCTCTCTGCTTCCGTAACCATAGACAGCCCCTGCGCAGGGAATCCCCAGACAGGCAGCTCCCTTCACATCATGTTCCCGGTCCCCGACCATAACTGTCTGCTCCGGAGAAGCTCCCAGTCTTCTTAAAGCTTCTTCAATTACCTGCGCTTTATCTGTCCGCCCTCCATCCAGAAGGCTTCCCGCCATCACATCGAAATATTCTGTGATCTGAAAATCCCGGGCGATCTGCTCCACAAAGACCTCCGGCTTTGAAGAGGCGATCCCCAGCCGGAATCCTTTCCCCTTTAAAGCTGTAAGCCCCTCCCGTATTCCCGGATAAAGCTTATTTTCTTTGATGCCCTTTTCTGTAAAATACTCCCGGTACGCAGCTACGGCTCTCTCCCCTTCTTCCTCTGAAAAACCATAAAAATTCAGAAAAGATTCCTTGAGCGGCGGCCCCACAAAACGGCGCAGTCTCTTCGGATCTGTTTCCCGGATATTAAACTTTTCCAGTGCATAACTGACACTGTTCATGATCCCTTTCCCGGAATCTGTCAGCGTTCCATCCAGATCAAATAACAGAATCGTTCTCATGTATCTTCCCTCTTTTCTTTTCTCAGACGCCAAAATATGCATCAATCCCGTTGGAGATCCCCTGTACCATCAGTTCCTGATATTCCGGGGATGCCATCTTCAGATCTTCATCCGGATTCGTCATATATCCCATTTCCACAATGGTTACCGGAATGGTACTCCAGTTGATCCCGCTCATGGTATCTGTCTTTAAAACACCCTGGCTTTTCGCCCCTGTGGCTGCGCAGAACTCATCCAGGATGCACTGGGACAATCTCTGGCACTCCCCTGCCATACTGCCTACATAGGGATTCCCATTGGAAGGAGCCATGGTAAGTGCTCCTGACACACCGGTATTTTCCGAACCATTGGCATGGATACGCACCAGAATATCACAGCCTTCCTCCGCAGCCATCTGAGCTCTCTCCGCATTGCTGATATTCACATCATGGCTTTCCCGGATCATAAACACCTCATATCCTCTGGCTTCCAGCTCCTCCCGCAGTTTCAGAGACACCTGCAGGTTCAGTTCATACTCTGCCAGACCGCTGGTCCGCCCGGTGGTTCCGGAAGCCACCTTGGCTTTCCGCTCTGAGGCTCCCGGGCCTATCGGTTCTGTCTCACTGTTCCCGTGTCCCTGATGCCCCGGATCAATGGCAATCTTAAACTCTTTCAGGGGCGGCGCCGACTCTTCCGTCACAATCACCCACGGCGTTGTCTCCGGTACTGCTTCCGCCTCCGGCGTCACAGCTGTTTCTTCTTCCGGCACTTCCGCTTCCGGCTCTGTCTGCTCCGGTTCTTCCTCCGTCTTCTCCTGCTCTGCTTCTCCGGTAATCTCCGCCTGAACCTGCTCCTGCTGTTCCTTCTCCTCTTTCTGTCTTCCCCTCCAAAGTGCCAGTACAGCACAAAAGAGGACAGCCAGAACAGCCAGAAGACTCACCAGAATCAGAATTGTCCTCTTTTTCCTGTCCTTCATCTTCTCTAACCTCCCTGTTTCTCCTCATTATAGCCTACTTTTTCCGGAAACAAAAGCATTTTCTCCTCCAGAATTTCTTTCTCTTTTCCGGAGAGCGCTCCCGGATATGCCTTCTGATACTCCTTTACATAGTAAATTCCCATCTGTCTCTCTCCTCTCGCTTCATAATAAGCATAGAGTCTGAGATACCCTTCCGCTTTCTGCGGCTGCCAGAAAATTGCTTCCCCACAGAGCCGGTGGATCTCCTTTTCTCTGGCTCCGTTCAAACGTGCTGCCTCTTCCGCCTGCAGCGCCCTTGCAGAGCGAAGAGAACAGTCTCTTCCCGCCAAAAGAAAAGCCAGAATAAGGAAAACAAATACAGCCACACTCTGCCGGACAGTCTTTTGGACAGCTTTTATAAAATCTTCCCCGGTCAGAAAAAGATTCCGCCGGAAGGCAGCTGCCGATCGATAGCGAGCCTCTTCTTTTTCCCGAACGCTCCTTTCCAGAACCTTCTGAAATGTAGTTCCTCCCCCTCCCTCTGCCAGTTCCAGAATCATCCTGCCCAGGGCATAAATATCGCTGCGCTCACTTACTCTTCCCTCATACTGCTCCGGTGCCGCATACCCGGGCGTCCCATACACCTTTCCCCCCTCCGTTTTGCACCGCGCCGATCCAAAATCAATCAAATGCAGATTTCCTCTTTTATCGAGGATCACGTTGGAAGGTTTCATATCTCCGTACAGGATGGGAGGATCCTGTCCATGCAGATACTCCAGAATCCGGCAGAGTTCCATCCCCCAGCAGGACGCCTGCCCTGCCGTCACCCTCCCGGCCTTTTTCACCTGCTCCAGTGTTTCTCCCGGAACATACTCCACCACCAGATAAATACCCTCTTCCTCTCCCCGCTCAAAAAGCTCCGGAATCGCCGGATGGTTCAGTCTTTTCAGAATCGCTGCCTCCCGCTCTCCTCTCTCATCCAGAGGTGCCAGAAATTTTACCGCCTTCTCTTTCCCTTCCCAAAGGTCAAGCGCCAGCCATACCTGCCCGCTTCCCCCCTTCCCCAGAGGACGGATCAGCAGATACCTGTCCTTTATTTTTTTCTCTTTCATTTTTCCCTCATAAAAAGTTGAAAACTGCGGCCGAACGGCCAGAATGATGACCCGGAACAAAAACGGGAGAACCCCGGAAACAGACACTGCAAAGCGTATGCTGACTCTTTTCCATACGCTTTGCAGACTTTGTTCCTTTTCCTGTGAATTACATTTTCTCCGGAGCAGCAAATCCCAGAAGGCTGATGCTCGTCTCCAGAACGTCCCTTGTCAGCACAAGCAGACGGATATAAGACGCCTTTCTCTCTTCGTTTTCTTCAGAAAGAATCTTGGTCTCATGATAAAAGCTGTTGAATGCATTTGCCAGCTCATAGATATACGAACAGATCTTATGAGGCGCTTTCTCTTCAAAAGCATTTTCTACGGTAGCGTTAAATCCTGCCAGCAGCAGCATCAGGGATTTTTCCCCCGTTCCCAGTGCAGAAAGAATCTCTCCCCGCTCCTGATCTCCGCCGTTCTCCGCAAAACGGGACAGGATCGATTTGATCCGCACAATGGTATACAGAATATATGGCCCTGTATTTCCCTCAAAAGAAGTAAAGCGCTCTGTATCAAAAATATAATCTTTAGAAGCCTGATTGGAGAGATCCCCGTATTTCACCGCGGACAGAGCTACCATTTCCGCCGTCTTCCGGGCGTCTGTCTCCTTCACACTGCGATTGGAAACAATCTTCTGATACATTTCCTCTGTGATCTCGTTGAGCAGGCGCTCCAGACGCATCACACCGCCCTCTCTGGTCTTGAAGGGCTTGCCGTCCTTCCCATTCATGGTTCCAAAACCGAGGAAGGAAAGTTTCGTATCCGCATCCACAATTCCCGTCTTCTTCGCACAGCGGAACACCTGAATGAAATGAAGCTCCTGGCGTTTGTCCACCACATAAAGCACTTCGTCGGGATGAAAATCCTGTGTTCTCTGTACCAGCGTTGCCAGGTCTGTGGTTGTATACAAAGATGCGCCGTCAGATTTTAAGATCATGCACGGCGGAATCTCCTTGGTATCGGTTTCTTCCTTTACATCTACCACCAGCGCGCCCTGATCTTCGTAGGCAAATCCTTCCTCCTTCAGACGCTTTACCATATCCGGAATATAAGCATCTGCATCAGACTCTCCCTTCCAGAGATCGAAATTTACATCCAGCCGCTGATAGTTTTTCTTCAAATCTGCAACAGAAACATTCATGATATGATGCCAGAGCGCCAGATAGCCTCTTCTCCCCTGCTGCAGCTGATGCGTCGCATCCATCGCCTTATTCTTGTACGCCTCGTCCTCCTTGGAACGGGCGCTGGCTGCCGGATAAATCTCCTCCAGCTCCCCGATGGTAAAGGGCGCCTCCTCCGGATACGCTCCCGTATAATCCGGATCAAAATAAACCAGATCCGGACGTCTCTCTTCCAGCTCTGTGATGATCAGTCCCATCTGCAGCCCCCAGTCTCCCAGATGCACATCCCCGATCATGCGATGCCCCAGAAATCTTCCCATCCGCTTAATGCTCTCTCCGATAATAGCAGAGCGCAGATGCCCCACATGAAGGGGTTTTGCCACATTGGGCCCGCCGTAATCCAAAACGATGGTCTTCGGTTCTTTCGCTTCCTCCACAGACAGCTTTTTATCCGCCTGCATCTGATTCATATAGGAAGCCAGATATTCCGGGTTCACCCGCAGATTAATAAATCCGGGATTTACCGCCTCTGCCATGGAAAACATTTCGCTTTCCTTCAGATAACCGATCACATCTCCTGCGATCATGATAGGAGCCTTTTTATACTCCTTCGCTGCAGCCATGGCCCCATTGCACTGATATTCACAGAGATCGGGACGGTTTGAGAGGGAAACCTTGCCATACTTCTCCTGATACCCCGCCTTCTGAAAAGCGCTCACCACCTCTGCAGTGATCAAATCAATAAATTTCTGCATAATCTATCTCCATCCTTTGTCTTGCTTCTTGTCCGTTCATTATATCATTCCGGTCTGGCTGTGACAAGTGGGGATCGCTATGCTTTTTCAAACTGTACAAAACCCCCGGATCACTGCACCTGGATCCGAACTTCTTCCGGATAGCGGGCGCCAAGCAGCCACAGCGGCTCCGTCTCCAGTGTCCGCCCCATCTTCTCCTGATAACTAAGGCAGGCGTAGGGCACCTTCATCGTCGTACTTTTTCCCGGCAGTACTTTCACTCCGATCAGCATCTCATCCTCCCCGGATTTAAAATTCGCCGCGGCAAAAAGCTGAGTATCCATGCGCGCATAGAAGTCTCTGCCTGTCAGATCCACGGAAAACAGACTCAGGCCTTCCTCCGTGTTATCCTCATTTTCAATATACAGTTCCACCTCACAGATCTTATAATCTCCGCCCTGAAATTCCCCGGGATCTTCCCCCGCACTGCGCAGTTCCTCATAATAAGCATCAGCATCCACAATACGCACCCCTTCCACCCGAATCGAATACCCTTTTACGGAAGTTTTTCCCAGATAATTATCGCCCAGAGGAACCAGTTCTCCCACCGGATGGCTTCTCACACTTCCTTTTTCATAATGATCGATCACCCACTGATTAAACGTGGCATAACGGATTATCCAGGCCGCCTCCAGCACCAGACAAAGGGCGCCCCACAAAATGTATTTCTTCTTTTTCTTCATATGTCAGAAGGATACACTCCGCCACGTCACCGTAACTGCTGGATACGTGAAATGTACTTCCAGCCGGAAGCTGTTCTCCAGTCAGCACAATTTCATTTTCTCCCTGCCGCTTCAAAGACAATGGAATTACCTCTTTCTGTTTTCCCCCATCCCAGTGAATATCGACTGTAACAGTTTTTACCGCTTTCCAAATCCCCTCTCTTGACACTCCATGATAAGTTTGTAAATCTTCTTCGGTTGTTAAAAGCAGTCCCCAGTTATGAACAAATGCCCAAATCACAGGAACACCGTTTTTTTCCTCGATTCCTTTTTCCTGCAGACTCTTACACTCTGTCTGTGAAAAAACATCCATTTCATCCTGGCGAAATTTTAAAATTCCACTTGCAACATACGGTTTCGCCTCTTCATTTCTAAAAATTCATAACTCACATCTTCAAAATTTTCTTCTGTTATATTTTCAATCTTCACTTGTATACTTAAACGCCAAACCTGATCTCCATTCTCTTCTGTCATTTCTTCCGGCACTTTTTCCTGAATGATTTCAGCCTTTAAAACACTAACCTTAAAAGGCATATCTTTTTTCTCCGCCTCTGAATCTATCTTACTCCTCAAGAAAAAGCAAATAATCATTCCACATATACATAGAGCAAACACCAAAAATATAAACCGCTTTCTGCTTTTCATAACCATTTCCTTTAATTACCATGCAAATCTAACAAAATAGACCCTGTCTGAATTCTCTCATATGCCTGTTCTTTAAACCAAACAATTTTTTCTCATCCCTTCTGTGACCGTCTGACAGTAGCATTATTCCTGTCAGATAGACCGCCCTTTTCTTTTTACTATCCGATTCTTCATATAACATGCGGTCGGCCGGGGAAGATAAACTCCCCGGCCGCGTTCTCCTCTCATTTTTACTATTTCTTATGCATTTAAAATTCCCTAAATCAATATCAATTAAAACACATGACTTATCGTATGTCTCGAAGCATAAGTTCCTGTTGATCCTATCAACTGATCTGTATATGATATTGTCAAAACTCCTGTCGCCGAAGCAGCTATTGATGTCGCACCATTTTGAATCTTTGCACTAGTCGATTCTACGTCCCAAGAGACAAAATTTATTGCATCTCCCATATTTCTCGATGTACATACCGGTGTCCCATGATAAGTCCCCCGGATGCCATCACAATCAACAACAACTTTCAATTCTACACCTGAATATCCAAAATATGCCGGACTGACCACACGCTGCGTATGAGTCAATGTTCTTTTTACTAAAACCACTCTAGGCTGCAATGAATCTGAAATTGAATCCTGTTCTGCAATCAAATTCTCTGCTTCTGTAAGTTCCTTTGATTTTTCTGCCCTTACCCTAATATCTTCTAAAACCTGCTCTTTTAATTCTTCTGTATATACCCTAGATTCGTCTCTGGATGTTACCGTATAAGTAACTCCATACTTAGCCCATTCTTCTTTTATTGCTCGTTACATCTCTTCCCATCCAATTTCAGTATTACTTTTTTCTGTTCCGGCAAATGCAGAAATCGATGTTGCCACAATAAACATCATCCCCAAAATTACCACAAAGCATCTTTTCTTCATACACAGACACCTCTTTTCTTCAATTTTACTTTTTTCTTAAATACTGAATCAGTACCAGCGTCAATACAGCAAGCAAAATTACAATCTGTATATTAATGATTACTCCCAGCCACAAACCAAAAGCCATATGCCTCACTTCTTTCTTTTCTCTGGTTGCTTCTCTCTACCGGGTTCTTTGGGCTGGTACGATCCCCATACAGAAATCTTTCCTGCAGCCTTTAACGCTGTCCCTTCTGAAAGCCGTACCAGCCCTTTTAAAATCGTTTTCCTGTTCACTTTCTCCCTCCTTCCTTTCGCTTTCCTATCAGCAAAAGCGCGGCTACTGCCATCTGACTCCAGGCAACTGCAGCTGCAGTCTGAAGTCCACCAAACCACCGGCAAAGCTCTGCTCCCCCTACACCTACTGCACTGTATAAGCGAACCCGCTTCCAATTTTCTTTTCTTTCCTCTTCGGTAACCGGCTTGTTCTTATGTACCAGAGGAGAACTTGTCCACAGGACTGTCACGGCCAGCGCCTGCACTGTACGCTGAACATCCGGCAGATCCCCGGTCTTTTGTATCCCCTCAAGAACAATCAGGCCGGTCACAAAAAGCGCTCCATTGCAGCCCAGATAAGAATCGGCATGATAACCGCCGCTTCGTTCCCGAAGACTGACAAAGCAGACCAGGAAAAATGCCGCCTCCCAGAACTGTCCCCGGATAAGCCCCAGAAGCAGAATCATTAAAAAGCCAAATACGGAAGAAATCAGAAGCTGAAATCCATAATCATAAAATTCCCAGTCTTCTTTTTCTATCACTTCTTCTGTACACAAAAAATCGGTTATCTTTCTTCTTAAAAGTGAAAACATTATGTATCTCTCCTTTTTTACAGAATATAACCGATTTTCTTACTTTTCAACTAGTTCGCCACAAACGGTTCTCCTGTGCCGCAAGTGGTCATTTTTTCTCGTTTACTTTCCTTTTCTCAGATACCGGATCAGCACCGTTGTCAACACAGAGTTCACATTTCCCTGGAAATCATCACTTTTACCTGAAAACTCTCCTCCTTTCTCCGCATCTGCAGTATGCCTCCCATCTTTTCCGTCAGACTTTTTGCCGATTTCAGGCCATATCCATGATATTCCGGCTCCTTTTTCGTTGTAAGAAGAGAGAGTTCCATTTCCGGCAAAATACTGTTTTCAATCGAAAAGTACCACTGATTCCTGTTCAGTTCTGCCCGCAGAAAGATCCAGGACACTTCCTGTTTCTGGCAGGCCTCCGCCGCATTGTCCAAAAGGTTGGCCAGAATGATCCCCAGCTCCCGATCCGCTTCTCCTTCCTCCATCCTGCCGCTCACGGCTGTCTGCACCTCAATCCCCCTCTCCGCCGCCTGACTTAGCTTCGTATTGATCACCGCATCCAGGATCGCACTTCCGGATTCCAGATACTGACGGATCCGCCCCACCTTCTGATCCAGAAAGTTCCCCAGATACACGCTCAGTTCTTCCACTTGTCCCCGCTCCAGAAGGTCTTCCATCTGAAAAACATAATGCTTCAGATCATGGCGCAGCTTCACAGTTTCCTCATACTGTTTTCTCACCTGATCGATCAGCACGCTCTACTCCTGCACCTGGATGCGGAACCGCTCTGCCTCCATCTCCTTCTCCCGGAACAGATGCATCCGCATAAAGAATACGTACAGCGTCACCGTAAAAATAATCATGCCGATAATAAAAAGGCCATGCAGATACGTCCCCCGCTTCTCCATAATATCCTGATAGGCAATCCCCCCGCAGATCAGGGTCAGCGCCGTCATGGCCAGCAGCAGAACGACCTCGCTCCGGTTGAGTCTTCCTTTTCTTCGCCCTCTTAAAATCAGCCGGGTGCATAAAAAAAACAAGAAGTTAGACATTAATAAAAATAAAATTCTCAGTTCCCAGGAATCCGTTCCCGCATTCACCTCCGCTGCCCGCCGCCGGCTCATATTCAGCTGCTTTCCATCCGGAAGTCTCACCCAGTCCTTTCCGATCGCCGAGACGGCCTGTACATTCACCAGATAACCCTTGTGAATGCGGATAAAGCCTGCATCCCGCAGTTCCTCTTCCAGTTCTGCCATGGTTCTGGTGCGCTTTCGGATCTCCAGCTTTCTGCCATCGCTTCGATGCAGGATAATCGTGTGGCCAAAGCACTCAATATACCACAACTCCCCCGCCCTCCAACGCAGCATTCCGTCCTCTGTTTCCAACACAAGCTGCTTCTGTTCCTTCTCGTACTTTCGGAAATAATCCTTCAGATTATCCGGCAGTTCTTTTTGTATTCTCCTTTTTCTTACAAAGCCAAAGGGATGGCGCGACACCGCTTCAAAGACCATACTTTCCATATTCGTCACGAATAAAATCCTTGCTTCCGATGCCAGACGCTCCACCTGAGCCGCCAGTTTCGTCCCGCTCTCACCGGGCAGTTCAATATCCAGCAGGATCAGATCCGCTTCCCGTTCTTCCAGATATTCCAGCAATGCAGTCCCATTTTCCACAAAGTCCAGACGAATCTCCACGCGCTCCTTCCGGGCACTCTCCCGCACCAGAATTCCGGCCTCATTCCTGTCCTCCTCCTGATCGTCGCATATTACAATCCGAATCATAACTTTCCCCTCATATTTTCCCACATTTCTATACTTACAGTATACAAAAAACAGAGCCATTGTACAATCTGTTTCCTCAACAAAATTGCACAACAGCTCTGCTTTTCCCGGGAGAATTCAGCCCATGGAAGGGATCACACTTCCCCGCATATTCTCACGGCTGACTTTCTGTCCATTTTCACAGACGTGCTGATAATAATACTGCATAATATCTGCCCGGCAGATAATCCCGATAAAGGTTCCATTATCATCCGTAACCGGAACAAAGTTCTGCTTCATGGCAGTCTGAAAAAGGTCTTCCATATTGCAGTTGATGTTCACCGGATGGTTATACCACCTTCTCGGCACCTTCATAATATTGATATCCTCTGCCTCCTGCAGATTAAGTGAATGCTTGTTTTTAATATAGCGGAGAAGATCTCCCTCCGTCAGTGTTCCTATGTACTCTCCCTTCCGGTTCAGAAGCGGCACTGCCGTGTACTTGTGGTAATCCATCTTCTCCAGCGTCTGCCGCACAGAGTAATCGTCCTCCACACACGCCACTTCACTCTTCGGTTTAAGAAAGAAAAGTATGTTCATTTTCTAAATCCCTGTCCCTTTCTGAAATTCAGTTTTTGCGCACTTTCTGCGCAGTTCTTCCTTTTCTTTTGTTATTATAACGCATTTTCCCTCTTTTTGGTTGAAAATCCTGTGAACTTTTTATAATTTTTTTCTTAACATCCCTCCCCAGGCAATGTTATAATAAAGGCAGCGCAATACCCATACATAGAAAAAGGAGGCTGATTTTATGACATTGCCAGCTCAGAAAAACAGCTGGGCCCTGGCCGCCCAGAGTATTATTAAAAACTTCCAGAAGCGCTCCATCGACGCATACTACTGCCCCGATCGGGAGAGTGCCCGAGCAAAAGTACAGGAATTACTAAAAAAAGGATCTACCGTAACCTGCGGCGGCTCGGAGACCTTAAAAGAAACCGGAATCATGGATCTTCTCACGGATGGTTGCTACCATTTTCTCGACCGCAAATCCCCGGATGTCACCTACGGGCAGATTGTGGAGGCCGACTGCTTTCTCTGCAGTACCAACGCTTTTACCACCGATGGTGAACTGGTCAATATTGACGGAAGCGGCAATCGGGCAGCCTGTCTGATTCACGGCCCCAAAGAAGTGATTGTCGTAACCGGAATGAACAAAATGACTTCGGATGTCAGCGATGCCATCAGACGGATCCACCGCATGGCCGCCCCGCCAAATACAGCCCGGCTCAAAATGGCCACTCCCTGCGGAAAAACCGGTATCTGCGCTGACTGTTTAAGCCCTGACTGCATCTGCTGTCAGACAGTCATTACCCGCAAGTCCCGGATTCCCGGAAGAATTAAAGTAATTTTAGTGGGAGAATCTCTGGGATATTAAAGAACATTCAAAGAGCCTGTGAAAAACACATTTCTTTTTTCACAGGCTCTCTCTTTTTCTAAAATCCGGGAACTCTCCCGCTACTCATAGCGCAGCGCATCAATGGGATTTAAGTTTGCCGCTTTCACAGACGGCAGAAACCCGAAGATGACTCCGATCGCCATGGAAAAAAGCACCGATCCCAGAGCTGCCGGAACACTGATGGCCACCGGCGCTCCTGAAACTTTCGAGATCACCTGTGCCAGTATCACTCCCACAATCACACCGATCACGCCGCCAATGCTGGTCAGCACCGCCGCCTCTGTAAGAAACTGGCTCAGAATCCGCCGCTTTTTCGCTCCGATCGCCTTTTTCAGTCCGATCTCGCTGGTTCGCTCTGTCACAGACACCAGCATAATATTCATAACGCCGATTCCTCCCACCAAAAGGGAGATACTGGCGATCCACAGAAGCTGCTGATTGGTATTCTGACTTACCTCCTGCAGGCTCTTGGCCTTTTCCAGAAGATCAGCCGCCCGGTAAGAAAATCCTGCCGTATTTCCAGTGGCGGATCCGTCCCGCATCTCTCCTTCCAGAACGTCGGTCTCACCCTCCGAGACCGCAGCGCCCCCGATGACCGCCTCATTCATGATAGTTTCCGTTTTTCTGCCCACCTCACTCATATCCTCTACACGCTCCGCCGTTACCACAGCCTGTTCCGGCTCATCATAGGTGTAAAGGATAGGCCAGGAAGCCTCGGGAATCAAAATCATTCCTGCAGTCTCCTGATAATAAGTCATATAATCTTTGTAGGAATTGATCACAGGCTGAAAAGAATCCGATTTTTCAATCACTCCGACAACGATAAAAGGTTCTGTCCCCAGTTCAATCGTTCTGCCCAGAGCGGATTCCCCCTCAAAAAGGCTGGCCGCCGCAGTTGTATCCAGAATCGCTACCTTCTGGAACTGCTCATAATCCCTTTCAATAAAGTTCCGCCCTTCTGTCAGTATATATCCGCAGGCTGCCAGGTAATCCTGATCTACCCCTCTTAAACCGCCATTTAAAGAAATATTTCCATTGTAAGCAGTAAAATTATCCCGCCCCCGGTAGAAAGTGGCATGTTCCACATGATCCAGTCCCCGGATTTCTTCTTTCTGCTCTTTTGTCAGGGGAAGCACTTCCGTTGTCCCCTCGTCCATATAGAACTCGCCGGCCCCTTTATACAGTTTTACATCCACCATATTATTGCCTGCGCCCACCAGATTCTGTTTAATCTGCTCATTGGTTCCCTTGATCGTGGAAACAATTGAGATGATAGACGCAATTCCTATAATGATCCCCAGCATAGTGAGGAAGGAACGCATCTTGTGGGACCAGATTCCCTGAAATGATAATCTAATATTCTCAAGCATAAGCGTCCTCCCAAAATTCTGCTGCGCTGATCACTTCCGTCTTTGCCCCTTCCTTCACTTCTTTTCCATAGGGGAAGGCAATTTTATCCTCCGCCGCCAGGCCTGACCGGATCTCATACGCATCTCCCCAGATAATCCGGCCCAGTTCTACCTCCTGGCGCACCAGTCTGCCGTTTTCTCCTTCCTTCATCACGTAGTCGATACCGTCTTCATTTCTGATAAATGCCTTGGAAAGGGTGATCATCTCTGCTTCCATGGAATCCATGGAGGTTCCTCCCTGCATATTCAGTTCTACCATCTCAAAGTTTTTCAGTCCTGCAGCATCTTCGATATAGGCAATAAAAGGATAATAGGAAGCGTTGCTGTTTCCCATTCCTCCGAAATAGTTATTGTTTGCCGGGTAAAGGGACACTTCTCTGACTTCCGCCTGAAAACTCACTCCGCTCTCATAGCCGAAACCATTTAACAACTGCCCTGTCTCCACCTGATCCAACATCAGTTCACTTAATGTTCCCTGCACATAAAGTCCCTCACTGCTTGCCACCTGAATAAAAGGTTCTCCATTCGTTCCCTCGGGATTTTCCGGATCTCCCACTGCTTTCACCACTCCGTTTATTGTGCTGTTAATACTCTGATTCTCCGTATCGGCTGTCAGTTTCCGCACATTCAGATCAGACTGACGCAGATCCAGATTCAGCTGGCGCAGTTCCCTCTCCTTCTCTGTCTTCATTTTCTCAATCTCTTCTTTTGTGTAGGTGGGACCTGTGCTTCCTCCGCCTCCTCCGATCAGTCCGTCATCAAAACCACCGTTCCCGGATCCGCTGTCCTGTCTGGGCTTCAGATTTCCCTGAGCTGTCATCAGCGCCTGCAGCGCCTGATCGATCGCCGACTGAAGAACACTCTCTTCCCGCTCCACCTTGTTCATCACCGCCTGCGCCCGGGAAAGCGCTTCCAGGAAATCATCCATCTCTGCGCCTTCTTCATACAGAGTAATATCAAGGGAAGCTGCCGCCTCCAGAGCGGTCTGAAGCAGAGAAGCATCTACCTCCGGCCGAAGCGCCTGATTCAATTTTTCCAGAGCTTCCTGTTCTTCCAGAACAAATACATTCTGGGGATGGATCCAGGGCAGTTTCTCTCCATTTCCAATCCAGGCTTTACAGGTGCTCCCATTATAAAGATCATCTTTTCTCACTTCTACCCGGAAATGATACCCGGGAATCGGATTACCCTGTTCGTCTTTTATCTTGTCCGTCTGGGTACTGCTCTGAGGATAACCTGCCATTTTATTCAGAAAATCACCGGTCACGACCACATTTCCATCTCTGCATACAAAGATATACGGATCTTTCTCGGTTCCTTTTCCGCTGACAGGATAAGCTTCATAGGTCAGTTTCGTATACACCCGATCCTTATAGGCAGGCCCGCCGTCTGACGGCTTCTCTTCCGGTTTCTCCGGCTCTTTGGTCGGCTCCGGAGCAGGTTCCTCTGTCGGAGAGGGCGAAACTGTCGGTTCCGGTGAAACTGTAGGCTTTGGTGTGTCACTCGGCGCCGGTGTCAGCGTTGGTTCCGGCGTATCGGAAGGAACCGGCACATCTGTGGGAATCGGGGTATCGTTGAGGATTCCTCCCTGAAAAGACATCTTCTCTGCCTCTTTTTTCTCCGGTTTCGGACTGTTTCCCTCCGGCAGGCCTCCTACCTGCGACTGCGGCGGAACTTTCCCTTCTTTCAGCATCTTAAGATCCGCCTCTGCTTTCTGGATCCGCAGCTCAATCCCCTCATGTTTCATCTGTTCAATCTCAAGATTCAAATCTGCCAGTGACATATCATAAGAAATCAGCGGATCTCCTACTTTTACCTGCTGGCCCTCTTTTACATAGACTTCTTTGATCTTCTGATTTTTAGTCACATGGACATTCTGTGAAACATCTGAGGAAATCATGGCGCTTAATCTGGCGGAATCTTCATAATAGCCGGTGCTTAACTCGTAAACTGGCATTACCTGCACCGGCTTTTTGCCGGAAGCACGCACCGCAGCAAAAATCCCTGCTCCTGCCAGCACGACCCCCACGGAGACTGCAGCAGCAATCACTGATTTTTTCATGCCTCTCCCTCCTTTTTCAAGATTCCATCCCGAATCACGACACACCTGGCGGCATGCGCAGCAATTTCCCTGTCATGCGTAATCATCAATACACTGACTCCCTCATCGTTCAGTCGCTGGAACAGTTCCATTACCTGATCACCGGACTTTGTATCCAGCGCTCCTGTGGGCTCATCCGCCAGAAGGATCCTGGGACAGTTCACCAGCGCTCTGGCAATCGCCACTCTCTGTTTCTGACCTCCGGAGAGCTGTGTCGGCCTGAAATCCACCCGGTCTTCCAGTCCTACCCGTGCCAGTGCCTCCAGCGCCCTCTCCTGTCTCTCTTTTTTGGGAATTCCCGCATAAGTCAGCGGCAATTCTACATTTTCCAGTGCTGTCTGCCGGGGCAGAAGATGAAAGTTCTGAAATACAAAACCAATTTTGTTCAGCCGTATCTCTGACATCCTGTCATCATTGCACTTGCTGATATCTTCCCCGTCCAGAAAAAATGTGCCCGAAGTCGCCTGATCCAGACAGCCGATGATATTCATCAACGTAGTTTTCCCTGATCCGGACGGCCCCATGATCGCCACATACTCTCCTTCCTCCATGGAAAAGGAAATATGATGGAGGACGGGAACGGACATTTTCCCCTGGATATATTCTTTGCATATATCTCTTAATTCCAGAATCAATTTCTCTTCCTCCTTCACTCCATGGGAATCATTTCTCCACCGGTTTCTCCCTCCGGCACTGTCTCACCTTCCGGGATTATCTCTCCTCCGCTCAGATCCGGATTACTCTGTCCCATTCTCCCATCACTGCTTTCCTTCGTTGTCATTCCTTTTTCAAGTCCTTCTTCCGGAAATGTAATCAGATCCTCTTTCTCCAGTCCATCCGCTATTTCATACTTCATCAGTACTTCGTCATACTGTCCCAGGATCACTTCCCGCTTCTCCAGTTTTCCTCTGCCGTTGTCGGCCCATACGTAAGGATCGCTGTCCGCATCACAGATATAATACTCTTCCAGCCATATGCCAGCTTTCTTCTCATTCTGTCCCAGATTCAGTTCCACATAGACATGCTGTCCCAGCATAAGCCCTTCCGCACTCTCCAGGTTAATATAGAATGGATAAGAATTGGTCTGAGTCGTAGAATCCCCACCGATAAAATAACTGGAGTTGCTGTCATCTCTGCCGGGATTCTGCGTATCAATCTCTCCCATCGTTCCGTTCCAGATCTGTTCTTCATCCACCCGGGAATGGATCAGCACCGGCGCTCCTGTCTGAACGGAACTCATATTCTGCTCATTGACACGGCATTTAATCCGAAATGCCCCCGTTCCCACAATGCTGATCAGCGACTGGGGCTGGTCGCCCATATACATATTCTGCTGAGCGTCCGCCTCTGTCGTAATACTCTTGACCACACCGGCCAGCTCACTGTTCACCTGTGCATGGTCAATTGTTTTCTTAAATCCCTCAATCTCTGTTTCTTTACTTTTCTGTTCATATTCTTTTGTTTTCAGATTCGTCTGTGCGCTCTGAATCTCTATCTGATAGGAAAGCTGTTCTTCCTTTCCTGCTTTTTTCTTTTCCTTCTCCAGTTCTTCAATCTGACCGGTGAGATTTGTCTTCTCGTTTTTTATTCCTTCCAGATCAAGTTCCACCTGAGCCAGATCTGCCTCTGCCTTCGTCGTATCATAGCGCAGAAGCGGAGTTCCCACTTCCACAGTCTGACCTTCTTCCACAAAAAACTCTGCCACAGTTTTTTCCTGATTCATAGGAACCTCCCAGGTATCCTGTGCCTCAACCACTCCTGCAAACCGGCTGATCAGCCCGTTGCCGCTGCCCAGATCCATCAGACGCTCCACACTGCTCACATAGACCACATTATCGTCGTCCTTTTCCCCTTTTCCAAAGAAATACCAGCAGACCCCTGCCACAACTAAAACCGCAGCCAGCGCACCGCAGCCGATCATTATCTTTTTTTTCTTGTCCATATGCCTCCTCCATCTCTCACTCTGAATTCCCCTTTTGCCGGGGCAGACAGCATTCGCCGCCCAACTTGCACTTTGTGCAATTATTATACCATATGGCCTCCCTCTGAATCTATTACGGAATCCTTACTATTTCTGACAGTTGACTTTTCATTGATTTCTGTTATCATAAACAGAAAACTGAAAGTGAACACCGTCTATGAAAATTTTATTCTTTTATCTTATCTTCGCAAATATACTGGGATTTATCCTCTTCGGCCTGGATAAGCGCCGCGCTATTCAGAATCGCTGGCGGATCCGGGAATCTTCCCTTTTGGCAGCAGCAGCCCTCGGCGGCTCCGCCGGCTGTCTTGCCGGAATGTTTTTCTTTCATCATAAAACCAGGCATCTGAAATTCCGCCTGGGGCTTCCTCTGATCCTGGCTGCCCAGGTCGGGCTGCTCCTGTGGAAAATGCATTAAAAAAACAGCAGGCCTTTTACAGACTTGCTGCTTTTTGCTTCTGAAATTAATGCTTCATTTCTGAAATACTGCGTTTTATCTGTACCAGCAGAAGGATCAGACTGACTCCCAGCAAAATATGGCCAATGCCTGCCATACCGGAGATTGCCGCATCCATACCGGAAGACAGTTCCATCCCCAGTACCTGCACCACACCACGTATCACAAACATAACAGCAGTCAGATTTAATCCTATTTGATAAACAGCCAGCACCCGCCCGGTCTTTGCCGCGGTAAAAGAAAAATTCTTTTCCAGCAGCAGCAAAAGCAGGAAAAATACCATGCCCAGCATGAAATAGTGCGTATGTACTACACCGAGAGCAGTTCTTCCCGTAAAGTCATTAAATTTGGTAAATTCCCGATAAAATACACCGCCTGCCATAGCAAGAATGGCATACACCAGCGTCAGATTCACATATTTTTTCATTTTCTTTTCTCCTCTTATCTATATTCCTTTTTCATCGCAAAATAGCCAATCAGAACAGTCCATACGTAAGCACATGTTTTGGGAATCATCAGCATCCCGATCATGGGAATCGTATCTGCCCACAGCACCACCGGGATATAAAACCCAAAACTCAGCACGATGGTCAGCCACATCCAGCGGAAAGCCCCATCTCCATGTTTTTTAGCACTGTGATAAAACAGCACAATCACCAGCAGCCCCAGCATTGCAAAAGGGAGATTGCGGTAAATGCCCCAGGAAAGCGGTGCTTCGGCGCTGAGCCATTGATTCTGCGGCATCATACACAGAAGAATCCGAATTCCTGCCAGTCCGTACACAGCTACGGTCAGACCATTTTCCCCTTTGATCTGGTAACGCTGCCTCCAGACATAATAAAGCAGCACATAGAAAATTGTCATGGTAACAGAAGTGATCCATTTTCCCATTCCCAGGGGAACTGTATAATTTTCAAGCCCTGTCGTACACAGTGCCAGCGCCCGGGGAACCAGATGAAAAGCATCTCCCGCCCCCAGCACAACAGCCATCCAGCCAAACAGGCGGAACTGGCGCTCTCCCCTGCTTCCCCGGATCATCAAAATCCCGATCGTAATAACAGAAATCAAATAAACCGCATCAAACAGTGTTTCTACAATTGCCTGCATATCTCTTCCTCCTTCTTTTTATCCTGAACCACATCAGATCCCAACATCGCTTTGCCATAATTACAGCCGAACAATAATCCGGCTATCAGAAGGGAAGCCCCCAAACCTGTATAAAAAACGGCAATAAATCTCTCCGGAGCCAGTCCGCTCGCCCGCAGTCCAATTCCTCCTGTCATCATCACCGCCATAACGGCAAATGATTTCCCATCAAAAAATCTGAAAAAGAACTGCTTTTCTTCCCGGTAAGAACAGATTCTGTCTGTGTGCTTTTTTACCAGCTTTCCAAAAATGAATATCTGAAAAACACAAAAAACCAGCAGAGACAGAAAAAAATTCAATATACTACAGTAGGCTGTATAAGCCATAACTCCAATCCGGAGAATGTTAAATCCTGCCGCGCTCCACACCAGGCAGGCAAGCAGCAGCAGCGTCTTTGGTTTTACTTTCATATTTCCTCCTTTTTCGTGAACATTGTTCAATTTCCCGGTCAAAAAATTCTCACACTCCCGTGAGAATTTTAATAGAGTACCCTTCGGATGATCTCCAGCACAGCGCCCGGATCATAATCCTGACGCAGTAAAGCAGACAGCATCAGCGAAAACAGGACGTCTGCAAACTTCTCCGCCGTGAATTGTTCTGTAAAAGCATCCGGCCGAACCCTGGCATCCTGCTTCAGAACCTGACACAGCCCATCCAGAATATGCCGCCAGGTCTGCTGCATTCTCCGCTTCCCATCCAACTTGTTTTCCCTCATAAATCCCAGGGAATGAAGGGTGAAAAAACCGGGATACTCTCTGCATCCATATTCCATCCGCTCATACATCCAGATAATACAGGTCTGCGTGTCCTGAAACACTGCCCCGTCCTCCGGCTGATGAAAAATCTGACACCAGACACTTTCTACTGTCTCGCCCACCAGATCCGCTTTGGAGTCAAAATAATTATAAATAGAACCTACCGATACCCCACAGGCTGCCGCAACAGAACGGATATTAACTGCAGACCAGCCCTGCTCCCGGATCAGCTCCCGGCTGGTTTTTAAAATATCTTCCTTTGATGTTATAATCGTATTCATTTAACCACCTCAATATGAACATTGTTCATTATAGAGGAAAAAGAAAAAATGTCAAGGAGGGGACAAGTATTTCACAACATCAGCCCCTCACAAAAAAACAGCATAAAGTCTGACAAACTCTCACGAAATTTAATTATCTCTCGTTTTTTAAATTTACTGGAAACTCTTTACAACCTTACTATTCTTGCATTCCAGAAATTTATTTTCATCCCATAATGCAATATTGGTTTTTCCAGTAAAATATGATCTATACTTCACACCCGAAATATCTTTTTGACTCTTGATCAAATCCAAAAATGCCAAGGAAAAAGCATAATCAATCTCTTTAGCTTTGTAATTAGGATTAGTCAGAAAATTGCAAATAAGAATATACATGCCTCTTATGTCTATGCCATATTCAGAACGAAATTGCATAATCATATCCTGAGAAAAAGCATATTTTAATCCTGACGAAATAGTAATGGCAAAATCTGCAATCTTTATATTACTTTCTATCTGACACTCAGCAACTAACAAATATTGATTATTTTCAGCTTTATTTTCTTTACAAGATGTTTCTTCATCCTCAGCCAAGTACAAAACCTGTTCGCCAATATGATTTACACGGCCATTTTCAGTGATGTATTCTGCTGGTGGGACACCGGAATATGCGATATTATAGCCCGTAATTGGTGCACCACATTTTCTAATTATTCCTGTATCTTCACCATCTGTATCCTTTATAACTCTTGCCCGATAATAGATTCCTTGATTTAAGTCTACAACAGGGAAATTAAGTGCCATCAATTTCATTATTTTTTGATTTATTTCTTTAACTTTTCCATGTATACTTTCATATTTGAACTGTTCAATATTTAACTTTGCCATAAGGACTTCTGCCTTATTCATCTTAAAATCCAGCATCCAAATTCACCTCACCAGACTAACTTTCCGCTGGAGATAAGTTCATAATATACTTATCTCCAGGCTTCTCTGCCCGATAATCTTCCAAGAGATTCTCGCTCTGAAGCCCTCCGTTCACTGTTCCATGAAATCCTCTCGTTTCTCCACCAAAGCGTTCCTAGCCATCAGATAAACCTTTATCAGAGTTTCTTCCTCTACATGACGGTTAGCAATCCCCTAACTCCTTTGACCTTATACCGCTCACCGTACTGCCATCCCTTTTGTTCGATAAATGCATTGAGTTTATGAAAAATTCAACTTAGAAGCGTCCTGCTTTTGAAACAATACCAATAGCATCTGTCGCTTCAATCCGTTTCTTAGGTGACATTGTAAAAGCATTCGCGCCAGCCTGTTTTCTAACCCCATCGAATTCGAGAGGATTAAAATCTGAATTATGTGGCCCTTCCCAGAGACCTAAATCAAGTCCTTCACATCTTCCCAGTAACCCCCCGTTGTAATATTATCGCGTTTCGTGAGCTTTGCAACCGATGCCGGACTAATACTGCATCGCTCCATTATTTGATTTTATTTTCTCGACAGAAGGCACACCGTCTCCACATGCGGTGAAAGTTTCTTCTTATACTAAATAGCGAAACCGAAACCTTTTGCGAAAATGTTTGTATATAGTGGTTCAGTTGTCAAGACACAAATTTAATCTTTTTATAATGAACAGATATATGTAGTTGAAAAGGGGAAGAATGTCCCCCTTAAGCTGCATACTCAATCAAAAGTACCGGATAATAATAGGATGCCGGAGTTTGATTGTTAATGGCAGAATGACAACGTTCAAAATTGTAGGTATGAATATATTTCCCAATCGCTTTCCGTGCTTCACGGATATTGGCATACTGAGTCAGATATGCTTCCTCGTACTTAAAACTACGAAACCATCTTTCAATCATAATATTATCTGCCCAACGGCTTTTTCCATCCATGCTCTGACGAATCTGGTTCTCCTTGAGGAAATTCATATATTCGTTGCTTGTAAACTGACATCCCTGATCAGAATTTAGGATAACTGGTTTTGCTGTTTTAAACGCTTTTTTCAATGCATTGATAACCATTCTGGTATCCAGGGTATCATCAACTTCCCAGCCTACAATACAGCGGCTGTACCAGTCGATTACAGCTGTCAGATACAGGAATCCACGCTTGATGGGGATATAAGTGATGTCGATTGACCATGCCTGATTTGGACGGTCGATAACGGCATTGCGAAGCAGATACGGGCAGACTTTTGCCTGTTGCATACGCTTAGAAAGGTTCATTTTGGGATAGATAGGATTAATCCCCATTTCTGTCATGTAGCGGCGTGCTTTGCGGCGGCCGACTTTATGGCCACGCATTTTCAGTTGTGAAGACATCTGACGGGCACCCCATGCCGGATTATCCGTGTGTAAACGGTCTATAATGGTCTTACAGTCCAGTTCTTCCTGAGAAACAGGAGTTCCATTATAATATATGCTGGTGCGATTAATATCAAGCAATCTGGCACCTGTTTTGACCGGGAGCTCTTTAGTCTTCAAAAGGTTTCGGACTAAATTTACTCTCGTAGTCAGGTCCAAGTGTTTCTTCAGATTTTTTTTTCA
>OLQH01001111.1_pt1 | contig 23598 bp, 22 predicted proteins | sample 1672671 | NCBI WGS metagenome assembly OLQH01 (sample SAMEA3136712, study PRJEB25190) | human gut metagenome
CGCGGCAGTCGCCAAATATCCATGCAAGCATGGATACTTGGCTCGTTGCTCGCGGAAATAAACCGCAGGCCTGTGGAAAACCTTTCATCCACTGTAAGTGTCCTTACCACCGCCTGAGCATTTCCCTGACGGCAATCCTGTGGACAGCCATTGGGTTCGCCCTGATCAAGCTGGCCGCCTTTATGATACTCAGCGGACGCATCGCAGGGGAGGAAATCGGAAGCCTGCTGACCGGCTTTTTGGGCACTCTCCTGTTCTTTTTCGGCCTCCGCTCTTTCCTGGGGCTGTTGGCAGGCCGCGCCGGCCGGGAAAAAAAGCTGCATACCTTCACCTTCCGTCAGCTGCAGGAAAACGTAATCCACCGTTCCCACGCCCTTGCCATCAGCTCGCTGCTGATTCTGGCTGCGCTCTGCTGCTTTGGCACAGGGGTGGCAGTCGCGCTGGTTTACGGGGATTCCGAGCAGCATGTCCTCGATTACACCTTTCCCTGCCCGGACGACCCTTCCGTCATACAGGAACAACTCTCCGCCGCCGGTTTTTCCGATACGTTTGGAAGCCTGTTTGAAATGAAGGTCGGGCATATCCCTCCCGCAGAGGATAACACACCGCGCTTTTCCATGGACGCGGTCCTGAAGGCGCTGGAAGGCCTGCCCGAATCTGAAGACAGGGATGTCCTTCTGAACAATTTTTCCGATGGATATACGCCGCGCCTGATCGCCCTGTCCGGATATAACCAGCTGCTTGCTGCCGCCGGGCTTCCAGAGATAACGCTGTCCGGCAATGAGGCGGCGGTCTATATGGATACGGATTTCACCGGCTATAACCGGCTTGCCCTTTGCAACGGGATCCTTGACGGACGCCCTGAGGTACAGATTGCAGGCGAAGCCTTTTGGCTCACCGGCAATGTCCATACCGCCAATCTCGTCGTAGATCGTTCCATTACCCTGGCCCTGGCGCTCATTGTGCCGGACGAAGTCTTTGAACGCATGACAGTCGGCAATTATGCCGTTTATCTGAACGCGGTGCTTTCTCCCGACAGGCTGAAAGGGCAGAGCCTGCTTGGGGCGGTTTCCGACCAACGACAGGCTTACCCGGGCCGGCATTCCCTCTGAAAGCTACCTGCAGAACATAGGTCGGCAGCTTTTTTATGTGGTATCCGTCAGCTATATTACCATTTATCTGGCAATTATTTTCCTGATCGTTGCAAATACGGTCCTCGGCGTACAATTCCTTACACAGCAGACTGAAAAGAACCATGCAGGATCTGGAAATGCGCCGGAAAATCATTCCCGTGCGCGGTGTGGGCTATCAGCTTATCCCTGAGGAAAATAATGATGAAACATAACTGGAAAATCTGCAGGCAATACCTGCCCTGGCTTCTGCTGCTTCTCAGCACGGACGGCGTCTTCGTCCACCGGCATGGGACTGTACCTGGCAAAAGAGATTGCCGGGGATCTTAAGCTGATACTGGAAGCGGACTCCCGGTGGGGAGAGGGCTTTGTGATGAAAATTGAATTTCCTGTAGTAAATTAAGGTGCCTCTCTCACCTTATCTTCAGCCTGCTGTCCATAATCACCGCATCCTGGCAATACGTATTCACAAGACATTCCAGAAGTATCCTGTCTCCCTGGCTGAACTTGGGCGCGCACAATATTTCAAGCTCATCGAAGCACTCTTCTCTGATTTTCAGGAAATAATCCTCTCTGGCCAGGCTGATGCTGTTTCTGATATTATCATCAATTTTTCGTTTGGCCTGTTCGGGATCCTTGAGCAGCTCCTCCAGGGAAACCGGCATAAAATACAGCAGATACCGCCATTCCTTCTGAAACCCCCATGCACTGTTTTTATTCTTTCCTAACCGGGTAAGCTCAATGCCGGCACAGTCCTCTCCGCCGTGCCGGATCTGCCGCCTGAGACTGGGGTATAACAGTCTCTCGTCCTCCGTATAATTGACTTTATGAAGAAGCTCTTCTTCCATTACCGGAAACATGTTTTCCTGATATAAATCTTCTTCGGGAATACAGCTGGTTACAAAGCGGCCCTTCTGCCTGGGATCCTCCCAGGTATATTGTTCAAAGGGATTTAGAGGGAGCCGGATTCTTACGCCGTCCATTTTTGAGTACATATTCCACATCGGTATGGATTCCTCTTTTTCACTGGTCCATGAGCTTACAAAACAATATTTCCCGGCTCTTCTGAAATCAGCGCTTGCCAGTTCATTCGGATCGTCCACATATTTCAGGGAATTCAGCCGGATTGACCGGGTTTTTACTATCTGGGCCAGCGCGCTCAGGCTTGTATATTGATATAAATAGTCCATATCCACTGTGCCTTTCTTTTCTGCCTGGATTTGTGGAAAATACATTGCCTAATGCAGAATAATTATCGGTTCTCTGTGAAGTATTTCCTATGTTCTTCCCCTTATTCACTTTTTGGCGGACCGAACATTTTGTATCTGATAACACCACAGAAAGTTCGGCCGGTATTACTCCCATTTACAATATTTGGTTGATTATGATGACATCAGGAAGCTAACTCTCCATATATAATAAGTAGTTTCTTAAAATGATAAGGTAATGAAAATTCCTCCTTTGCTTTAAAATAAGCTTCTTGACTATATGAAATTCTTTCTGCAGTGTAATAGCCAGGTTGGAAATAGCGCCGGATTATATATTAATCCTAAGGAATCACGGAAAGCAAACAAATCGTTGTTCATCACATATTCCGGCAACGGGCCAGTTAACAGTACTGTTGAGGTTCCGCCCCAAGGGCCTCCCCAATAAAATCAGTCATGATCTCATCTCCTGAGTAAATTAATTTCTCAGGAGGAACTCCTGCCCTTTCTTCCCCATTTATCGATACATCCAAAAATCCGCTGTAGCAAATGTCTGCCTGCTGTATAACAAGTGTCTGCAAAAGTTTTTCTGCCATAACCTTATCCACATAATCGTCCGAATCAACAAAAAGAAAATATTCCCCCTCCGCCGCTATAATACCGGAATTGCGTTACTGATTAATGGATGTTTATGAGGAAATGGTAATAATATTCATCCGGAATATCAGCAATAGTCTCAAATAAATCATGTGCTTCCTTAGGAATAAGAAATGCAGGACTCTCTAAGATTATGCCCGCAACATTTTTTTCACATCTGGCTGCCGTAATTGCCGTGATAATCCCCCCTGACTAAAACCTGCCAGAACAATTTTATTTTTATCGATCGCATTCCATTTTCTCGCTGAGTTTAACACAGCCTCCAAATCAGACACTTCTGTCATAGCATGGATATTCTTAGGCTTCAAGACCACTTCCTCTGAAAACGGCAAATTCGAGGAATCTCTTTCCGACGTAATTATCTGCATATCTTCAGTAATTGGCCATTGTATTCCCAATCGTTCATCGTTCCATAATACACCGCTTTCATCCTCAGGATGATAAAAATCCGACAGCTTATAGGAAAACTCGGCAACGTCGGATAAAACCAAAAGGCCGGCATCCTTTTACGAATACCGGCCTTTGATTATGTAAAGCTCTGTCATTATTCAACTGCCCTGCGCATTTACAGTGCCGGCCGTAGTCCGTTTATCTTCAGTCTTCCCAGAGAAGCTTAGCAGCCGCTTCCGCAGATGCAAAAGGCCCGGGGATGGATGCAACGCCCCTGTGTTCGCCCAGATAATCCGTATCGAACAGGATGGAGGTACCGTCCGGATTTTCGAAGCGCTGTTCCGGCTCAAAAGCACAGCCCAGCAGATCACTGTCGATGAGTCCTACTTTGAAGGCTTTCATCACGTCATACACATTTGTCTTAAGATAATACTTTCCATCCTCTTCCACCAGCTCAACGGATACCTGATTCTGATCATCCACCAGCTTATCCTTCTCATTTTTCCAGGCTTTGGCGCCGTTGAAATAAGCGTTGCCGTTTACCCATACGGGAAGGTGTGAGAAATGGTACTTTGCCAGCGCACCCATATCAGCGGGCTTATCCATTTCAAACCAGCCAATCCATTCATCATAAGTAGGGTAATCGTCAAATACATGCGTTCCCACTTCCCGGTTATCAGAGGTTTTAAAGCCCATATCTTCTTTTTCCTCTGCCGCTGCAGCAGGCCAGTTCTGGATGAAGATATTGTTGTACATACGGTCGTCTCCGTGAAGGATCGACATAAAGCCGGCCACTTCGGTACGGTGACGGATGTGGTAAGGGGTATAACGGGGCTGGTTGATACCGTTTACGGTATTGTCCGTTCCGCCGCCTACCGCCGTAAATGCGCCCAGAATCAGATTATGTACACAAGCCACGCCTTCGGTTGCAATCCGCAGCGCCGCTTTGGAAAGCAGCACATTGTTGTCAATCAATGTGGGGCCGTGACCCACTTCCACGAAAATATCCTGGCTCATCATAGCGCCCTGCGCCATGGGAGTGCCTTCCGGCGCATGGTTGTCATGAAGCAGGTTCTGTGTGATCCGAGTGCCCTGCGCCTGCCAGTCACACCAGATTCCCATAGTGGAATGATGGATATGGTTGCGGCGGAACACAACATCGATGGCTGCATGGAATTTGATACCGGAAATCTCCGCGCCGCCCAGCTGCTGCATATTGTTGATATGATGAATGTGGTTGTCCTCAATGAGGCTGAACACGCATCCCATACGTCCTACAATACCTGCCTGTTCGCAATGGTGGATATGGCAGCGTCTTACGATATGGCCGCCCACCTTTTCCTTCAGCCAGCCATGATACTGTCCGCGGCAGACCGCATCCCTCTCCATCTGGGTTGGGCTTTTCACATGTTTGTTGGTAAAATAATGATCATTTTCCGGATCGTAATATTTTCCCAGAGAAATACCGCAGCATTTACTGTTGCTGATTTCACAGTCTTCAATGATCCATCCCTTTGACCAGTGGGGGCCTACCATGCCGTCCTGATAAGCGGCGGGCGGCGCCCAGGTGGTTGCAGCCTTGTTTACATTAAAGCCGCTGAAGGTGATATAATCCACTCCGGTTTTGGAGGGCATAAAGCAATTGCGGCGCACATTGATATCCACATTTTCCTCGTTGGGGTTATGTCCCTGGAAATTGGCATAAATCACTGTGGTATTGCCTTCCTGCTCGGTATACCATTTATAAATGGAGAAATCATGATCCCAGGAAGGGGGATATACCTCACCCTTGATGCATTCCTCAAGAGTCTGGGTTTCATACAGCTGGCGGTCATTTAAGTATACGGCGCCGGTATGTCTTACGACAGGAGCGAAATACCAGTCCCCTTTCACAAAAGTGGTATAAGGGTTATAGCTTCCGAATACACCGTTATCAATGCGGCAGACCCATACATTTCCCTGATAAGGTTCCCAGGAATCCACCGGTTCCGCACCGGTAATAACTGCCCCTAGAGGCTGCTCGCTACGATAGGTAATTCTGGCATCCTCCGTTCCTCCATTCACCGGATCCACATATTCCCGGTAAATGCCCGGCGCAACTAAAACCTCATCCCCGGGCGCGGCAACCTTCGCTGCCTCGTTAATACGCCTGAAAGGCCTTTCCTTGCTGCCGTCGCCCTCTCTGGCCGCGGCTGCGTTCACATAATAAATCATACTTGATCTCCTTTCCTGTCGTGCGTTTTCTGTTTTTGTAACTGCCTGCTCCCTTCACAGCTGCACCAGTTACTTTTGCCTTTATAAAAACCGCCTGACTTTTCTTGCTAATCTTATAAAGCCATTATATAATCATTATATTAACCTGGAAATGTCGTATCCAGAAGGAATCCGTGTTTTTTTGTATCCAAATCAGACTATCTTTGGAAGCCGGAAGGGGAATATAATGAAAAAAATCAAACCATTCAGAGATACAGGCGGAAAATTATCTCAGGAGGGCTTTCTGAAAAAACTGGGGATCCCCAAAACCTTTCTTACCTTTCATAACCTGGGCAGCTATACCTCGGAATTTGTGGAAATCGGAATGCCCTATATGATCATACATGAGTCAACCGACCATAAACGCGGCGAGCTGAATTCCCTGGAGTTTACGGAAAGCAATAAGAATTATTTTTTCTCCTCCACAAGCAGGCTGGATCTTGCCGGAACCCGTACTCTCCATTCCCACGATTTTTATGAACTGACCATCGTACTGGAGGGCGAGCTTCATCTGCAGATTGAAAATGAAACTGTAACCTACCATGCGGGTGAATGCTGTCTGTGCAATAAAAATATACGCCACAAGGAGCTGCATGACAGCGAATTTGAAATCATTCTTTTCATGTTTCAGGAGGAATATATCAAATCCGTGCTGGAACAGGATCTGCTTTATGATGAGGAAGGAAGAAGCTGTACCAATCATACTTTTTTCCACCATCTTTTTGCGGAAAACCAGAAGCTTTCCTTTTACAGTGCAAAGGAGTATATCGACTTCAGAAGGAAAAAGAGCTTTGACCCCGATGATTTTTACAGGCTGATCAATGTCATCGTACTGGAATTGAGCGAAAGCCGTTCCGGCAGAAATTATATGGTGAGAGGATATTTCTGCCGTTTCATCGCCATGCTGGGAGACGAGGGAAATTACCTGATCCAGACCCATCAGACCAGGATTTCCAAGGAAGAAAGGCTCTTCTACCAGGTATCCTGGCTGCTGCAGAACAGAAAGGGCAGGATCAGCCGCAGGGAACTGGAAAAGGAACTAAACTATAACAGCGACTATATCAACCGGGTAATAAAAAAGTATACCGGCCAGACCCTGTCGGATTACAGCCGCGCCTTTCTGCTGAAGGAGGCGGCGGAGCTTTTGAAAAACACGGACAAAAGAGTGGGCGAAATCTGTGAAGAGCTGGGTTATACGAACAGGAGCCATTTCAACAGGCTGTTCATTGAACGCTATGGCATGACGCCCGCGGAATACCGGGCGCTGGAGCCGGACGCCTTCTAATTGGAAGAAACGGGGCTTCTTTCAGAAGCCCCGGCAAATCTCTTCATTATCTATCCTTTCACCGCCCCCGCCATCATTCCTTTGACCAGCTTATCCTGGAAAATAATAAAAAGGATAATCATGGGCAGCACGGACAATACCAGCACGGAAAGAATGATCGGGATATCCAGGGAATGCTCCCCTTTAAACTGTCCAAGAGCCAGGGGAAGCGTTTTGTTGGAAGCTGTCTGCAGCAGCGTATTGGCAAATGCAAACTCATTCCACATGGATACCCCGTTGTAAATAGCCAGCGTGGACAGCCCGGATTTGGAAAGGGGCAGTATAATCGAGAAAAAGTTCCTGAATTTATTGCAGCCGTCTATTTCTGCGGATTCTTCTATTTCCTTCGGAATCGTTGTCATGAATGCCGTAAGGATAAATACTGACATGGGGAGCGCAAAGGTGACGTATGGCCCAATCAACGACTGCAGGCTGTCATACAGCCCCATATTCGTCGTCATTTTAAAAATAGGGATCAATGTCACATGCATGGGAACCGACATCATGGCTACAATCCCGGCATAGATAATGCCCCGGAACCTGAACTTCATCCGGGAAAGCGGATATGCCGCAAAGGCTGAAATAATCAGCATTGATATCAGGGAAACGGCAACAACTATCACGCTCCGGAAAAAATAACCGAAAAAGCCATGCGTCATAACCTCCACATAATTCTGGAAATACCATGGATCAGGAAGATGGAACACCCCTTGGGCAAGCATATCGAACTGTTTTCGGAAGGAGTTCATAATCATGAATATGAACGGAACCAGCGTGACAACCAGCCAGACGCAGGCGAAAAATATGGCAATTCCCCAGGCAATCCGGGATTTCAGCTTTTCTCTTCTGTAATCAATCTCTTTTTGCTTAACCATTTCAATAGTCCTCCTTTACCACAAAGATCTTCTGGAACAGCAGCGCAATCGCAGTAATCAGGAGAAACATCCCTGCCGCGACACAGGAGCCGTAGCCCATGTTGTACTGCTGGAAGGACAGCTTATACATATAGGTTGCCATCAGCTCGGTTCCTCCGGCCGGCCCGCCGCCGGTCATATTCCAAATCATATCGAAATATTTAAGGGATCCTATCAGGGACATCGTACATGCGGTTTTAAATATCGGTCCCAGCAAAGGAATCGCAATCGTCCGCAGATATTGTCCTCTCGTCGCGCCGTCAATTACCGCCGCCTCATAAATCGAAGTATCAATATTCCCGTAGCCGGCAATAAAATAAACCATATAAAAGGGCGTAAACTGCCATGCCATAACACCGATTACAGAAAACAGCGCATGTGGATTTCTTCCCAACAGATCCACGGTCACCTTGCTTCCCTTAAACAGTGTTCCCAAGGAGGAAAAAATACCTCCGTTGGTGGCCAGGGCATAGGTGAACAAAAAGGCAATTGCCACGGAGCTCATCAGATACGGCAGAAACCATATGGTTTTAAAAATATTAAATTTTTTGCCGCCCGCATCCAGAAAGGTGGCAAGCAGCATTCCCAACGGAATCTGAAGCAGGATGGAAAAAACCATGACAACCACATTATGGCCAAAGGCCGACCAGAAGGATCTGTCCGCCAGCAGCGTTTTCCAGTTCTGCAGCCCAACATAAATCCTGTCCGCAGATATCCCGTTCCAGCTGTATGCGCTGATTGCGAAGGTATCAATCACCGGATAAATCATATAAACAACAATTAAAATCAATGCAGGAAGGAGAAATACCACAGCCGCTATTGCAGTGCTTTTTTCCCTCGTTTTGGCCAGACTGCCTACCTTCTTACTTTGATCCACATTATCTCCTTTCCGGCTTTCCCAAGCCTATTCAGCCAGTGATGCTTTCATTGCAGCATCCTGCTCCTGTCCGATTTCCTCCGGTGTTTTCTGAAGGCCGAACAGCTCCGTCATACAGTTCTTATGAACCTCGGTAACCGATGCGGGCAAATACTGGTCATACCACAGCTGCACATTGGATGCGTTGAAAAATATATCCGCAACCACCTTCATATTTGCATCATCTATGGTGTTTTCAAAGCCTTTAATGGAAGGAATCGTCCCATTGTCAAGCTGTCTCTGGTTATAGGCATCATCGTTGAAATACTGTGTTGCCAGCACATAGCAGGCATCCAACTTGGTCTGGTCAACAGAACCGTCCGCATTCCAGCAGTTAAAAGAAAAGCCGTTTCCGATTGCCGTGCCGATTTCCACATCCTGGGGAACGCCCTTTGCCGCTGCTTCAGAATCCTCCGGGAAACGGAAAACACCGATATTCTCGTCGTACCATTCCTGATTATCCGCCCTGATGCCGGATACCTGCCAGGAACCGTGCAGCATCATCGCACAGGTATTGTCATACAGTAACGCCTTATCCTGTCCATCGTCCGTGGAAAGTGAGTTTACGCCATCCGGGAAATATCCCTTCTTTACCCAATCCTGAATTTTGTTCCCGACCCATATAAATGCATCTGAAGTAAAGGAGCCTTCCTGCGTATATGCCGCATCGAATTCCTCATTTCCTGAATGACGCGCTACCAGATACATATAGTACATAGAACCTGTCCATTTGGAACCATTAGCCAATGCAAATGGCACATAGCCCGCTTCGATTAATTTGTCGCATACTGCCTCCAGATCATCAATGGTTTCAGGGACCTCAACTCCAACCTCCGCGAAAATAGTTTTATTATAGAAGATATCGCATCCTGACAGGCCGCCGAAGGGAATGGCCAGAACCTTGCCGTCATAGGTAGATTGTGCAACCGCTGCATCAATAAAATCCGGATGATCATAGGTATTGAACATCTCCGTCATATCATTTACAAAGCTGGATTTATAATACTCGGCCATAGGACCGCCGCCCCAATGAATATACATATCGGGGGCCTGCTTGGAACTCATTGCAACCACCAGCTGCTGCTTGTAATTATCATTCTGCTGATGCACCTGATTTATGGTGATATTGGGATAATCCGCCATAAATCTCTGCACTGCCTCTTCCATCGTCGTCTTTCCGGGATCCTCCGTGGAAATATCCCATAAGGTAATCGTCAGCGGCTCCGAAGTCAGTTCCGGTACATTCTTGCCGTCCGTCTGTTTTCCTGAGGTTCCTGTCTGTGCTGCGCTGCTCTCCACCGGCTGCTCTGAAACCGGCGCTCCGGTATCTGACGCAACTGCCGGCGTCTCCTGTTTTGCAGAAGAACCGCATCCTGCCAACATAGTTCCCGTTAATGCCGCCGCAAGAATGATAGATAAAACCTTTCTCTTCATACTTTAGTGTCCTCCTTATGAAAGTAATAAAATGATCCCGTATTGGTTCCAAGCAGAATCTGAACACACGGAATACAAAACGCACAAACATTTTTATTTTCGGCGTTTTTAATAAAGCAATTATACCCCCCCCCGTAAAATTTCAAGCATTTTTACTAATTTTTACTATTTTTCTGTTATTTTCACTTTTTCTTTTAGCTATATGTGCAAAACGGTCATAAAAGGATCGGGAAGATAACTTCCGAAAACCGGAAAAGAATTAATTCACTTTTATTATTGATTATGTCGAGCAAACCATGTCGTGCTTTACATTCGCTCTATATATCGAGCAAATATTAATTTTATATTGTTTTTCTGCTATAAGTGGAATATGATGATGTTAACAAGATTTGAGAGAGGTGACCATGATGATTAAGCGTGAACAATACATGCGCCGAATCCGCCCCTTTATCGGAAATGATCCAATTAAAGTTCTTACTGGTATCCGTGGAAGCGGTAAATCAGTTATGTTGGATTTGATTAAGGAAGAACTGATTGCATCCGGCATAAGCGACGCGCAGTTCATTACATTTAATTTTGAAGCAATGAAAAACGCACATCTTTGCACGGCGGAAGCATTATATCGGGAAATTATTCAGCAAACAACGGAAATTAATGGAAAGGTTTATCTTTTCTTTGATGAAATCCAGGAGGTAGTGAACTGGGAAAGATGCATCAATTCCTTCCGTGTGGAATTGGATTGTGATATTTACATCACCGGTTCTAATGCTAAACTTCTTTCCGGGGAACTGGCTACCTATCTTGCTGGCAGATATATTGAATTCATCATCTATCCTTTTTCTTTCGGGGAATTCCGGGAGCTTTACACCTCCGTATTTCCTGCTGCCAATCCGGCGCAGGCCTTTCACGAATATCTTACTGCCGGCGGCATGCCCTACCTTGCCAATCTTCGCTATGCCCGGGAGCCATGCCGCCAATATCTGGAGGCGCTCTACGATTCTGTTGTTTTAAAGGATATCGTGAAGCGTAATAATGTACGTGATGTGGATCTGCTGGAACGGATTATCGCTTACATCACGGCAAATGTGGGGACTTCTTTTTCTGCAACCTCCATCACAAAGTTTTTTAAAAGTGAAGGCCGTACCGTATCCTCTGAAACCGTGCTCAACTATATCAGGTACTGTTTGGACGCTTACCTGTTCTATCGGGTAAAACGACAGGATTTACAGGGCAAACAGATACTTACGACAAACGAAAAATACTATATTGCAGACCATGGTATCCGTGAAGCCGAGTTCGGAGGCAATATGCGGGATATCAACCTGATTCTTGAAAATATTGTTTTCATGGAACTGCTGCGTCGGGAATATACCGTCACCGTAGGTAAATCTGCGGAAAGGGAAGTTGATTTTATCTGCGAAAAACAGGAGCAGAAGCTGTATATTCAGGTAACTTATCTTCTGGCCTCAGAAGATAAAGGCCTCAAAAAAACTGCAGCAGCTGTTCCGCCTGCGCCGCGGAATTCATCCCCGGCAGCACGGTAAGAACTCCGGGGCGGTCCAGGGTCAAGGTATGCAGAAAAACTTATTATCCTTCCCAAATCGGCTGATTCGTCTGGATTTCACCTGTCCGGAACCTGATTCTTTCCAATATAATTGTTCTATGTACCGCCGCCGGGGCATCGCTTCCCATGCGGTGATGGATATTCTGAACCGACATCACGACCACCGGATACTGTTTACCCAGGCAAACAGAAAAAACGAAATACACCTTTCCACGCAAAAAAAGCTGCCGCCTTACGATTCTAATCGTTAAAGCGACAGCTTTTTTTCATTCATTAAATTATTACAGGAAAGCCGTATATTCCCTCCGGGATTACCCCTTGACCGCCCCAATCATAACACCCTTCACGAAATACTTCTGCACAAACGGGTAAATACACAGCACCGGTACAGTTGTCAGTATGATGGTGGCGTATTTAATCGCTTCCGCAAACTGGTTCACCTGATCATTTTCCGCCGCGGCCGAATTGAGGACATTGGAGTTGGCAATCAATATAGCCCTCATGATATTCTGGATCGGAATCTTGTTGTTATCCTGCAGATAAATAGAAGCATTAAACCAGGAGTTCCAGTGGCCCACGCCATAGTACAGCAGCAGCACCGCCATGGTAGGCTTGATCAGCGGCGCGACGATGCGGAACAGGATAGTGAGATCGTTTGCCCCGTCAATATACGCCGATTCCATCAGGGAATCCGGCATGGCCTCGATTGCCGTTTTGCATATGATCGAATTATAAACGCTCACCGCTCCGGGCAGGATCAGCGCAAAAAGGGAATTGTACAATCCGAGGCTGCGTATATTCAGATAGGACGGGATCATGCCTCCCGAAAAAAACATGGTAAACAAAATTAAAAACTGGATTACCGGCTTGAACATCATTTTCTTTGACGCCATAAAATATCCGGTAAACAGTGTGAGAAGTATATTAATCGGCAGGGATACGCACAGCACGATCAGGATATTTTTATATCCTGACAGCAACAGGGGATGCGTCAGCGCCAGCTTATACGCCCCCAGCGTGAACTCATGCGGCCAGAGTATCATCCCCGGATGGGACACCAGGTACGTATTGGATGTAAAGGAAGCGCACAGGACATACCAGATGGGATACAGCGTCACAATACACAGCAGTATCAGAATAGCTGCGTTTACCCCTGAAAAAATCCTGTCTCCGCGGGATTCTATACGCTTCTGTCGTTGAGAATAGCTTTTCTTCATGTCGTTGTTTCCTCCCTGTCAGAACAGGCTGGATTCCGTGGATTTCTTGCTGATTGCATTCGTTATCAGCAGAAAAACCACATTGACCAGCGTATTGAACAGCCCGATGGCGGTTGATTTGGAATACATAGGCGTACCGCTGGTGGGAAATGACAAACGGTAAGTATATGTGGAAATCACATCCGCCACATCATAGGTAGACGCATTGTACAGCAGCAGGATTTTTTCATAGCCTACGTTCAGAATATTGCCCATCCGCAGGATAAAAAGGATCATAATGGTGGGGAGCAGGCCGGGCAGCGTGATATGCAGCATCTGCTTGAACCGGTTGGCCCCATCCACGCGCGCCGCCTCATACTGCTCCTGATCTATTGCGGACAGCGCCGCCAGGTAAATAATGGAATCCCAGCCTATTTTCTGCCAGATATCCGACACCACATAGATGATCCTGAAGTAGGACGGGTTCACCAGATAGTTCTCCGCCGCTCCTCCGAAATAGCCCGCTATCTGCCCGAAAAGCCCGTCCTGCATACAGAAGATTTTTACCATGGCACACAGGACAACCATGGAAATAAAATAAGGCATGTATGTAATTGTCTGCACCGTCTTTTTAAACGTCCGGTTGCGCACTTCATTTATGAGAAGCGCCAGAAGGATCGGCGCGGGGAAGCTGAAGATGATCGTCAGCCCGCTGAGCAGGAATGTATTCTTGATAACACGCGGGAAATAAGGATCCGTGACGAAATTGACAAACCATTTGTACCAGGGATTTGCCCAGGATGAGCCTTGGATCCCCCTTGTGATTTTGTAGTCCTTAAAAGCAATGATCAGGCCATACATCGGTTTATAGCAAAACAGCGCCAGATAAACAAGAACCGGGATGATCATCACATATTTCCATTTGTTCATGTTCCAGTCCCTGGTCAGCCTTTTTTTGAGAGTACCGGCGCCGCCCTTTGCAGCATCTGCCTTCATATCTGTTCTCCTTTCGGCGTTTATAGCCGGACAGCAGCGAAGGACATACGCCTTTCGCTGCTGCCGGTTGCTTCCAAGCTTTTTTACCGCTTATTGTTAACGCTCTTTGTACCGGTCATAGCAGGCCTGACGGATTTCAAGTACGCGGGACAAATTATAGGTTTCCAGATCTGACAGATATTTTTCCCATACGGCATCATCATTAATGTCCTTGGAGCCTGCGAAGAATTCGGCAAAGCTTTCTTCCACAAAGGTGGGGATATTCTGTGCTATCTCGTCCAGTTCGTCTGCCTCTTCGGTGGTAAAGGTAACGCCTATCGGCCATTTCCATCCGCTGGTGACAGCCCGATTCTTTTCTTCATCATCCGGAAATACGTAAAACCATGTGTTATTGGCTTCAATCGCTGCTTCACTGTTCTTTAAATACAGCAGGTTGGTTGCCTGGATCCCGGGAGCGCCCCAGGTAAGGCCATTATATTTTGTCATCGGATCGGTATCCTTATCATCCGTCACAAGGTTTGTAAAGGCCGGAACACCCTGGTCGTCATACTCCCAGGATACGTCCTGTGTGCCGTAATTCCAGTACAGGGAACCTTCCTCCGTGTATGCATAGTTCAGCATCTGAAGGCAAAGCTTCATCATCTCCTCGTCCGCCGATTTGGTAATGACAGTCGTCTGCGTGCCAATACCGGGGCCGCCGAATATGGAAGAGATCTCACCGTTATCCGACTTGGGATAAGGAATGCCGATCCATACCGCTTCCTTGCCATCCGCCTCACGCTCCTTATTCCAGATATTCATCTGGCCCATGGAGGTGATTGAGATGCCGCATTTATCATTGTGAATCTTATCCTTGATAGTTGTGTCGTCCTCCGTCATGATATCCTGATCGATCAGGCCGTCTTTCCACAGCTTGTTCTGCCAGCTCACATAATCACGCCACTCCGGCTGCGCCTGGCCGAGGCCGACCTTACCGTCCTTCACATACCAGCCGTTCCCGGCATCCGCGTTCCCATATGCGCCAAACGCGCCTGCAACGCCCTCCGCCTTATATCTGACTGAAAATGAGGAATTAAAGGTAGCGCCGTATTTTTCATTGAATACGCGGATTACATTTTCAAACTCGGAAATAGTTTCCGGTATTTTCAGGCCGCATTCATCCAGCCAGTCCTTTCGCACTACGGGTCCCTGGTAGCTGTCGTTCCAGCCGCCATCCTCCCGGAAGAAGCCAAAGGCATAATACCGGCCGTCGTCCGTCTTCATTGCCCTGTCATAGGCAGGGTTGCTTTGCAGCCATGCATAATAATCCGGCGCATACTGCCTGATATAATCTGTCAAATCCCATATGATTTCGTCCTCTATGTACTGGTTGGCATTGTTCATCCAGTAAACACCCATAATATCCGGCAGGTTAGCAGGATCTGCCAGCAGGGTGGTTGTAAAAGTCGCCCCATCGGAGCCGGTGGTAGGGAACAGCCAGTCGATTGACACTCCCAGCTTCTCAGCCAGCCCGATATGGAACGGTGATTCCGATGCATCCTTGAACTTCTCATGAGGCAGTATACCATCCTGCGCATACCAAAGAACCTTAATATCGCTGTTTAACGGATAGGAAATGCTTCCCGCCTCCGCAGCAGGCGCCTCTCCTTCCCCATCCTCAGCAGGCTTCGCCGCCGTTTCCGTCTGCGGCGCGTTTGCTGCTTCCTCCGCGCCGCTTCCGCAGCCTGCCAGAGACAGCAGCATAACCGCCGACATTCCTAATGCCAGGATTGATGTGATTTTTCCTCTTTTCATGTAACCCTCTCCTTGTTCAGTTTGTTTTATTAATTCAACAGAATGGCAAAATTCCGGATATTTCCATTTTCCTGCCTGTCCTGTTAAATCCCCTCAGACTGCCGCCCGGCTATACGGCCATTGGTTTTTCGTATCCCCGTCTGCCAGGCGCCGTGCCCTTTCAGGACCTCTTCTTCCCGTCCCCGAAATATCTCTCTTTTTTATACGTATCACGTATAATCCTGTTAAAAAAAATTTCATTCGCCTTTTCCGGAGTAAGCTCCAGGACGAAGGCAAGCTCCACCATAACGTGCATCGCAGGCAGATTTTTCCCATCCAATACAAGCATGAGCTCTCTTTCGTTAATCCTGCTCTTTTCAGAAAGCTCTTCTACGGATTGAAACCCCTTCCGTTCAATCTCCTTTTTTAGTGATTTTAAATCCACTCTATACTTCATGCGTATTTATCCTTAGAAAAAAATATACATATTGCGTATATTCATAGTAACATAATCTACCATATATTGTCAATTAGTCTTATCATTTCCTGCCAGCCATTTTTTCGTTCTATTTAACCGTCCAGACAGCTGTACCGTCACAGGCGGCAGGCATCCAAAAACGTTGTACGACAGGCCGGAGGCCTGCTTTTTCTGTGCATTCAAGCGATCTGTACGGCAAATGTACAGACCTGTCTGAACTGTTACTTTTATTTCCGGATCCTCCCTTTCCGATTTTGGACATTCGTTGCTTAGAACGCAATTTTATGATATATTTACTTTGTATCAGAAATAATTTTCAAACAGGTGATAATTCATGAATTCCAATCCATATGAAACCTTCCGCACGCGCATGAAGGAGCGGAGGACGCTGTTAAATATAACCCTGACTGAGATAGCCGAAGCCCTGGACATTTCACAGCCCACCGCCCAAAGATATGAAAGCGGTGAAATCAAAAACATACCTTATGATAAGCTCGCCCTGCTTGCAGAAATACTGCAGTGCTCCCCTCCCTATCTGCTGGGTTGGGAATCAATGGCAGCTTCCCCGCCAGATATGCCCGGGGATGAGGAACGCATGCTCCGTTATTTCAGGAAGCTGAACGTCAAAGGGAAGAAGGAAGCCGCGCGGCAGCTGGAAAATTTAACGCTGATCCCCAAATACAGCAAATCACCGGACAATTAAGAAAAGTATGTAAATGTATTTTCCCTGCATTTATATACTTTTTTTATTGACCGGCCTGTAATTCCCGTAAAACAGACGAAGCACAGGTGAGTGATTGGGAAAAATCAGCCCCTTCAGCCAACCGGGCAGTTACAAAGGAAATTCATGGTAAAGGTTGTGCCTGCCCCCAGCTCACTGTCAACCTCGATGGTCCCGCTGTGCGCTTCCGTAATTGCCTTTGCCAGAGGCAGCCCCAGCCCGATTCCCTGGGTATCCTTGGAAAAACGGCTCCGGTAAAACCGTTTGAAAATATGGGGCAGGTCTTCCGGATGGATACCTTTGCCATTGTCTCTTACGACAATCTGGACAATGGAGGCAAATTCACACCATTCAATCCGGATTTCGGCCCCTTTGTCCGTATGGTCAAAGGCATTTTTAACAACATTGCCAACCGCCATCATCATCTTAGCACTCTATTGATAATATCTCAACAATTTTCACCACAAAAATGGCGAAGCGCCCCGCCAAAGCTAATCAAGCTTCCGCAACTGTTCTATCAGGGACTGTTTTCCCTGTTTCCTGATGCTCCACAAAGACAACAGGAACTGAATTGCCATAAGCAGCAGAAAATACAGCGCCATATAAAGAAACGGGAACCGGAAAGCCGTTGGGCTGCCATATGCGGCCGCGCTTATTTCATGATGCAGGACAAAGGATAACGGCAGGCATCGTCTACTTCTATCTCCCATGGCGCGGACAGAAGTCTGTGGAACTTGGTTACTGGCTCGGAAAGCAGTACTGGGGGCAGGGAATCGCCACCTGCGCCGCAAAGCAGCTTTGTGACTACGCCTTTTGCCCCTGGACATCAACCGTATCTGTGCCAGCGTCCTGGAAACCAATACAGGCTCCTGGCGCGTCATGGAAAAGCTGGAAATGCGCCGGGAAGGCCGGTTTGTAAAGGCAATTTATCAGGACGGCGCATTTTTTGACGACCTCTATTACGCGGTTCTCCGGGAGGAATACAGCCTTACATAAGCCAGATTCCTCAGGAAAATTAAGCGCTGATAAAAGCAGTTTTGCGCCCGAGAAAGTTAAACTTACCGTTAAATGCCATACAAATCAAAAAGCCTGCAATAAAATAATGCCGTTCATGTACAATTGCTGCGGATGAAACGGCGGTGATCAGTTAACCTTCGTCCAACTGCAGATAATGCATGTAAGCATCTACAAATTGCGGCTATCTCGTTTTGGATAAAATCAGGCTGCTGCCATTGGTAAGCTTAATTGATTCTCTGTCGTAGCTCCTGATTTTATCCAGATTTACCAGGTATCCCCTGTGGCAGCAGAAAAAAGCGGGTGTCTGTTACCACATTACGGAGTATGCGCAGGATGCCAGACCCGTGTACAGCAATCTGGAGCCGGAACTTCCTGTGATGGATATGCAGGATGCGACCTATGCTCCACAGTTCAAGGTCTTAAAATACGGAGAAAAAAGCTTCCTTCGCCTGACCAGTAAGTTTTCCTTTCAGGGCCGCCCGTACATGAATAACGTTTTTATGGATATTACGGTTTTTGTGAAGGAACGCAGCCGGCAATACCGTTACTTTTTCAATCTTTTTCTGCTGTCCGTAATGGAAGAATGGTCTAAAGTATTTGAAACCTTTTATATGGTGGATAAGGTAAAGAGCCGGAAAAATAACGGCGTGGGGCTCGGTCTCTCCATCTGCGCTGATATCGCCAAAATCCATCACGCGGCAATTGAGCTGGAAAGCAAGGAACAGGAAGGGGACCTGCCGGATACAGTCTGACTGCATGCCGGTGACCGGCCGGAAGCAGTCCTGCGCAGGAGATTAGCCGAATGCAATCCTGCTCCCGAATATTATCAGACAGCACCCCTGTGCCGCAAACCAACCGAACGCAATCCTGCCCCCCGGAAATTAACCGGCAGCAGGATTGTTTTCGGCCTTTTGCAGCATAACGGTAAGATGAAACGTCTGCCCGCTGCAGGAATATTTTGCGCTTGCGAAATATTTTTCCGAACAGCGCAGAATATTCTGGAATCCAAGCCCATGCCGGGCGGCGTCTTTTTTACGGGTAAGCGGGGCTACTGCGCTCTCAGCTTCCAACAGGACACCGTCGCAGCTGTTTTCCATTTCCAGCAGGAACATATTGCCTTTACAGCAGGATTTCACCTCTATATATGTTCCGGCCTCCGGCTTCTGCCCCAGCAGAATTTCACAGGCCTCCAGCGCATTATCCAGGCTGTTATTCAGGATAATGCTCAGATCAAAGGCGTCAATGCCGTAGTCTGCCGGGAAACGGAATTCACTGTTAAACCGGATGCCCCGCTCTTTTGCCCGGCCGGCCTTTCCGTTGAGCACCACATCGGTTACGGGATGCCTCATATGTATGGAATAGTTCAACGCGTCCAGTGAAGTGCCGATTCCGGCAAAATAACCGGCCAGCTCGCTGCCTTTTTCCTCCACGTCAATTCCCCGGGCCGCCAGAAGGCTCTTGATATCAAAGAGATAATTCTGCATATCATGCCGCATGGATCGGATGCCGGTATAAAGCCGCTCGATCTCCCGGATATGCCCCTGCATCTGCTCCACCTGGTTTTCCAGGATAACCGCCCTCTGCTTTTCCTCCATATAGGTGATAAGCTTTTGGTATATGATATAGGCGTACAGGATACACATAAGGAAAGCGGCGGCAAGGAACGGTATCATAAAATACAGGGTCATGCTCTGCGCCGGGCTGTCCCAGGTGGCCCAATTGACAAAGACAGAGTTTTTCAGAAGCAGCCGTGCCACTTCGGTAAATACGGAATAGACAATTCCGGCAAAGGACGGCGTCAAAAGAAAATACAGCTCGCTGCGGGGGATTTCCTCCATATTCCGATGCCCTCCCCGCGCCAGTTTCCTGACCGAAAGAATCATTACCGCACAGGACAGGACAAGCATCAGGCAGGCCTCCCAGTCGAGGTAAATCCTGATGTTCAGTGATGCATAGGGGTAAGCGTCCGCCGGGTCCGCCATATAAGAATATAAAGGAAACAACTCCACATTCGAGGCGATTCCCAGGTAGCCGCCCAGCCGTTCTAAAAAAAAACTCCCCATAGCTGCGCAGCACCTCGCACAGGCCGAAAACTGCCTGAAAGGTGACTGCAATATAGATTTTTTTACTGAAGCTTTTTCGGGAAACCAGACTGATAACCGCCAGCAAAAGAACAACCTCCAGCACAGGAAATAAATAGTAAACGCTGCGCGGCAGACGGATCCACCAGTGATGCTGAAATAATGCAAAAAAGACCGCCGTCAGAAGGATATTGCCCAGCCATTTTATACGGCCCGCCCCTGATTTCAGGAACCGGTTCAGCAGGTATACCAGGCAGATGCTGGCGGTAAGGGCAAACAGGAACGGGAACTTGCTGGAAAGCCCCATATTTTCTATGGCATTTTTAGAACTGCTTTCTGCAACGTACTCCTCTTCTGTCAGTGTCTTCCATGTTGACGGTGCTTCCTCGACTCTATAGCCGTTTTCCGAATCCGGATCAGGCACCAGTACGGCGTCTGAGTTTTCCGCCGTTTCCAGGGTATCCGGCCCTTCTGAAAATATGACGGATTTTATCAATAAGGCGTTCATCGCTTCTCTCCTTTTCCTTGTATTGAAATGCAGATATGCGCCGCCCGCAGACGGCGCAGGTTATATTCTATCATGCCGCTTGGTTTTATCCAACATATATTGGAAGAATGAAACTGTTCCGTACCCTCACAGTTACCGGGTACTTCCGTTGATTACATACCCGGGGCGGCCTGGCTGCAACGGATTGACATTTACCATTAATTATACAGTGGAAACCTGTCCCTTCAAATTCCATTTCATTACATTAACGGTATACTTTCATGACATTCCTGTTGGACAAAACCATTCATCGTGGTAAAATAGGCAGACCATAATGTATAAGGAGGCGCCGCATATGTTTCAATCAATCTTACAGGAGACTTTAGCCGAAGAAAACTGGCAGGAGGTTCAAAAGCTGGGAGGCCGGAATATCCCCGCGCTCTTCCCCCTGGGAGTTATCGAGGAGCACGGTCCGCATCTTCCTCTGGGAGCCGATATTTACTGGAGCTGCGGAATGTGCAGAATCGTCAGGGATAAGCTGAAAAGCATGGGGAAAAAAAGCGTAATCCTTCCGCCCTACTATTGGGGTGTGAATCATTGCACGCATAATTTCCCCGGCACCTTTTCGCTGCGTCCGCAGACCATGAAACAGGTTCTGTTCGAAATATTTGAAAATGTCCGGGATTTCTCTTTCCATGATGTTTATTGTTTTAATTATCATGGAGATTCTTATCATGTAGGCGCTATTGCAGACACTATAAAAGAAGCGAACGAAAAACTGGGGATTTCAGCCAGGCTTGTGCTGAATGAGATGGATTTGCCGCTGTTTGGCTGGCAGGGGAATGAAGACTTTTTACTGATAGTCAATCCGGAATACCCTATGGAGTGGTTCGAAGAGGAGGACGCTTCGGAACGCGGCCTCCTGGATATCCATGCCGGCGCTTTTGAGACTGCCGCCATGAATTATTTCTGCCCTGAACTGGTTGATTTGAAGACAGCGGAAAAACTGCCCTCAACATCACTGGACCAGGAAGGGCTGCAGAAGTGGCTGCAGGGCGGCGATGTTACCAGGGAATCGGTGCCTCTCGGTTATGCCGGCAATCCGGCGGGTTATAAAGTAGTCGGCAGTATATTTGAAAAAATACTGGATTTACAGGCTGAGAATATTGCGAAACAGATTATTTAGTAACATAAGGCGCCTAAAAAAACAAAGCGCTCAACAAGCTCCCCCTGAACGCATAAAATTTTAAAAGGCTGCCGCCTTTACGGATTTCTCTCCGTTAAAGCGGCAGCCAGTTTGTTTTAATTGCATACTACCTTACAAAGTTTCTTATAGAAGGATATCCCATATTTTATAAAAGTATGATATCCCTCAAGCCGCAGTTCAGCATCATACTGCTTTTCTTCTATCCGTTCCAGGGCTGATAAGGCCTTTTCTTCCAACTGAGCATAAGTATCTGATACTTTTATTTCCACAATAATCGCGATACCGTCATATGGAGCAGACAGCAGCAACAGATCGCTTCTGCCAAGGCCGCTTTCCCGGTTTGACTTGACAGTATATCCTTCCATCATTTTCAGCAGTCCGCCTAAAAAACCATGATAATAGTCTTCACGGTAATCATAAAAACTGATTGTTTCCATCAGATTTTGTGAAATTTCCTTTTCCATCCGCAGCGTATCTTTTTGCTGAAGCGCCTTATAAAGTCCGGTGAACTCCTTCTGCCTGATTCGTGTATTAAACCAGTCCAGAATTGTATTTTGATAAATATATCTTACTTCAAGATTGGGGATGCCCAACGTTAAATAGGTTGTCACATCTTCCAGACGCTGTTCCACTTTCTTCAAATATCCCGTAAAAAACAGGAAATTCCACAAATTGTCTGCAGAATTATATATATCCTCATAAGTAACTTCCTCATGCACCGGCTTTTCAATAGTTCCTCCATCAATCAGCGTTTCCATTTCCTGCTTAACTGTATTATCTGCATGTTCTATTAATTCCCGGATAATACTGTTTGATGAAGTATTCGCCCAATATGGTTTTGGTTCCGTATCCTTATCCTGGCACAATGAATCTACATACATAAGAATACTCCATGGATTATAAACCTCAGTCTTTCCGAACATATAGCCATCATACCAGGCTTTTACCTCTTCCTGCCGTCCGGTAATATTATAGCTCTGCAGCATACTGTCTACTTCTTTTTGCGTAAAACCAAACTGCTCCGAATAGCCTATATCCAGAATCGAAACCATCTTTAAATTATTCAGGCCGGTAAAAATACTTTCCTTTGTAATCCTCAGACATCCCGTTACCACAGCAAACTCCAGGTTTGGATTTGTTTTCAGGGCAGACTCAAACAAGGATCTGATAAAGTCCGTCATCTGCTTATAAAAACCGTTGAAATAGGCATTTTCCAAAGGAACATCATATTCATCCAGCAGAATAATTGACTTTTTCCCGTATACCTCCATTAAGACACGCGACAAAAACGCGAGGGAATCAAGGTACATCAATTCATCCCCATTTTCTCTCATAATGGAATAATATCTGTCCCGATCACTTTCTTCCAGCCTGTCCACAACATACAAATGTCTACGAAATTCATTGGCGATCTGACGTTTCAACATCCCGTAGGCTTTATCAAAGCTTGGCTGCTTAGCAGATTTCATCGAAAGACTTATCACCGGATATTGCCCCATATGTTTTGTGTAATTATCGCCGGCCATCATAATACCAAGTCCTGTAAAAAGATAAGAATTATCTTCTTCTTTCCCACTTTTGTCAAATACCTTTTCAAAGAAATATTTGAGCATACTAAGGCTAAGAGTTTTTCCGAATCTTCTTGGGCGCATAAATAAAGTAACTTCATTTCGATTGTCTAATAGTTCCTTTATAAGACTCGTCTTATCAACATAAAAGCTGTCATAATCCCGCAGCTTCTTAAAGTCGTCTATACCTATTGGTAATGGTTTGTTCATATCTCTCCTCCCTTTCCTATAACAGAGCGGTCTCGGAAACTCTTTGAAGCCCGAATTTCCGCTCTTTTTTACTTTCT
>OLQH01001116.1_pt1 | contig 23500 bp, 24 predicted proteins | sample 1672671 | NCBI WGS metagenome assembly OLQH01 (sample SAMEA3136712, study PRJEB25190) | human gut metagenome
GCAGAATAGGGACACCCTCCCCCAGGCCGCCGCCCGGCCCTCATCCCATACACCGCCCGACATCCCGGAACGGCACGGGGCCCACATCCCTCTAAAAGTAATCGGAAAAGTAAGGCTTCTCTACCGGAATCAGCCGCTCCAGCCATGTGAGCATATAGTACTCGGTCTGGATTTTCTCATGATCATATAGATAAGTGGGCCGCTTATAGCCCATAAGCATGGTGGTCAGCGTATTTATGGACAGTTCCACCACGTTGATGGACTGGTTGTCCTCTACCTGCTCGCAGATAGTTTCCCCATCATGCCAGGAAACCATAAAGTCACCGGCATTCCAGGGCGCCAGTTCATCGATAACACGGAAATGAATTTTGAAATCCTCAGGCTGAATCTGATAAGGATATTCCAACAGGAAGTCATGCACATCAATAATTCTGGCCATGATATAGGGGGAGATGGTCTCCGTAATTTCACTGTCTTCAAATAAATAGGCCATGGGCTCTCCGGAATAATTGTCGCCCTGTACCTGTGTGATCATGGAAAAATGAGCGCTGATATAGTTCCAAAGCCCGTAATTGGCCTCAATATTCAGATAAACCATTTCTTTGATATGGAAGATTTCATTAGCGATATAGTAAACCACATAGCCAAGCGGCTTATGATCTTTATTGTAATAGACGGCAGCGATCATATCGTCATTTTCCCAGCGCCAGTATTCATCCCAGGCCAGGTTGTCCCGGATCAGTGCGCCGTGATGCTGCAGGGCAAAATAAGAATGGACGTTATGATAGTCCTCGGAATCCAGGCTAACACGCTCCACCATGCCGGTCACCGGCCTGGCCTTGGGAAGCTGGGTGTCCTTTACTGTGAAGGTGAGCTTATCGGAGACGATTTCCCAGCCCATTTTCCTGTAAAAGGGAATGGAATAGGGATACAGGAATGAAATCGGGAATTCCTGTTCATGCATGTAGTTAACAACCCGTTTCATGAGGGAGTGGATGAGCCCTTTTCCCGTATATTCGGGGTAGGTGGCAACACCTGTAATGCCGCCCATATCCATGATGTTGTCGTGAATATTTACCTTCATGGAATAAACGACGATCATGGAAGCCAGCTTTTCCTTGTAAAACCATCCGAGCACATAGGCCTCTTCCAGAATGGGACGTTTGGCGTATTTGATTTCCTCCTGCTCCCAGCCGGTCTGCAGGAGTTCATAGGATGTGACCTGGAATGCGTACTGGAGCAGGGCATTGAACTGTTCCAGATCACTTTTGTCCAGCTCCCGCATTCGGTAATCTCCGTTAATTTCCAGATATGTGTGGTTCTCTTTTTTGTTTTCCATAAAAGCCTCGTTTGCTGTTTGGTGTTCATTATATTACCTGACGGACAGCCGCTTTGTGATCAAAGAACCGGAAAGCGGGCATCTATCTATTTATTCTACATCAATAAAAACCAGCCGTCCATGGGATTTTCCCAAAAAACATCCTGAAGTTTTTACAAAAGCAGATGAAATGGGCCTCAAAGAGAAAAAAATGTTTATCATCCAAACTTTTTTCTCCCCGGCATCATCTATAGAATGAAAGAAAAAGTAAACAGAAAGCGAAAGGAGAAACATAACTGTGAAGGAACGGAACAGTTATGGAAAAATTATGAAAAGAAACTGGATACTTACATTAGGAATTATCAGCGCACTGAGCATTACGGCCTGTGGAGGAAACCAGGCGGGGCAGAAGGAAAGCAGTGCACAAACTGCAGGCTATGAATCTGAGGCACAGGATGCCGGAAGCCAGGGCGGAGATGCAATAAATGGGGAAGAGCAGTTGTATTGTATTGTCAATGAAGCGGGAGACGGGATGCTGAATGTATCTGATATGGAGGGAAATTCATATACCTTTCAGACGGACGCTGCCGGACTGCAGGTGAATGATAAGATATTCGTCTATTATACAGGAAATCTGGATGACGGAACTGCGCAGGTGCTCCGCGTTGAAAAATACGTGAGTGAGGAATAGAAACGCTGAAAAATAATACACAGCAAAAAGAAGCCCTTCCTTCTGTACACAAACAGTGACAGAACAGGAAGGGCTTCTTCCTTCTTTGTGCCTTTCCGTTAATCTTTTACAAGAATATCCGTAATTTCCGCGATGTACAGAAGATGATAGCCGCCGCCGGTGCCGTCAGCATGGTTTTCACCGCCGTACCATTTTTGGGTGAAGGCTTCGTCACCGAGGAAATCCTCCTCCTTCAGCGGAGTCACGCAAAGCTTTCTGCACACAAGCGCCATGCGGCACTCTTCAAAATAAGGGACGTCTCCGGCATGAGCTACGGTCAGCCCTGCTTTTTCCACCTTATCCTGATCCCTGCCGGAAACGGTTCCGCAATAGCCCAGCATTTTCCGGTAGCTGTTATCAAATACGGTGAGGGAAAAGCCCTCCGCCGCATCCAGGAATTCCCTGGTGAAGCGTTCCGGGCGCACCGCGCACATAACCACGGGTTTCTGCCATAAAATTCCCATGGTCGCCCAGGCGACCGTCATGGGATTGACGCGTCCTTCCTTTTCGGCGGACATCAGGAACCAGTCCTTACCGATTAAATCAAATATATTTTCCGTCAACCCCGCGGGCTTGATAGAATGAAATGCCATGTTTTAAACTCCTTCCGATGAAAAAATTAACAGCCTGTTTCCAGATACTCCTTCAAACGTTCCTTTGTCATGCCTTCGATTCCCAGATCCTGAAGGGAATGGCCCTTTTCCCAGCAGTCATAGCCTAACAGGGCGGAGCCGATTGTGATCATGGAATCGATGACCGGCACGCCGACTCCCATGGCATGCGCCAGCTTGGCCCAGGGGGCAAGGCCGTAGGGGATATCCTCAGCATAATAGCGGTTGCCTGTATCTGCAGGCCCTTTTATTTTTGCAAAATTAGGATCGCTGGCAATCGCTTCTCCGATATCGTCCGTGACAACCGAGCCGCCCACACCGTGGGCAACGATGTCGCTTTCATAGCCGAAGCTGTCAAGCAGCGCGATACGTTCTTTGTCGATTGCTTCCGTGGTACGGGCCACGCAGGGGGTAAAGCCCTCCGTATAGAAGAAAAATTCGCCCTTAGCATATTCAATCCGTCCGGCGTTCAGAATGCAGCCGGGAACGTGGATGATCGGATTCAGGCTGGAAAGACCGCAGGCGATAACGCTTTCCACCGCTTCCAGCGCAGGATAGAAGGGACGGAGCTTTTCCAGGGTTTCCTGCGTTTTACACGCCGGCATGACGCCTAATTTCAGGGGATTGAACAGGCTCATGATCAAAGTGCTTCCGGGGCCCTGCAGCCGCGTTGCATAAGGGAGCGTGTTTGTTTCAGCGACAACCACATCCTTTACCCCTTTTTCACGGAATTTTTTCCAGAAGATAAGACTGTCGAAGGTGCCGGGAAGGACAACCACGGTCTGCCCCGGTTTTACGATGTCTGAGAGCTTATCCGCATAAACATCATGGGCGAAGGCGGGAACTGCCACGAAAATAAATTCCACATCCTCCACGGCCTCCTTCAGATCGGAGGTCACCATATCGATTTTTACCACGGCATTTCCGGCAGCGCCGGCCATGGTGATTTCATGTGTTTCAAATACCTTCTGCAAATTACCGGCAAAACGGGCATCCTCATACATATGTACGCAGAAGCCGCGGTTCGTCAAGTCCGCAGCCGCGGCATGACCTCCGTTCCCACCGCCTAAAACAGCAACCTTTAAAGCCATATACATACACATCCTTTCGTGATATTAATAATTTTTTCCTGTAATTATTGTAACGCTTGCAACCCGGGAACGTATCATATAAAATTGCTATCAGGATATATAAAAAGAATATGGGCCGGGGGGCTGCCGTCCGGGAAGAGACACGGCGCGGCAGGGCACAAGGCTGAGGCAGAACCGGCAGCCCATATGGAGAGAACAGATAAATGATAAGGAATGCGGCGGCGGATACCGGCGCGGCAGGGAGGGAAGGATGAACCTTCAGCAGTTAAAATATGTACTTGCCATTTATAAGGAGGGCTCTATTACTAAGGCGTCCCATGCGCTGTTCTGCGCGCAGCCCAATCTGAGCAGCGCTTTAAAGAGCCTGGAAAATGAGCTGCATATTAAAATTTTTGAGCGTACGCCCGGCGGGGTGGAGCTGACGCCTCAGGGAGAGGCGTTTATTTCTTATGCCGCCAATATTATGGCTCAGGTGGAAATGCTGGAGAACATTGGAAGCAGGCCGGCGGAGGTCCCTGCTTCCCTGGGAATTTCCGTTTCCCGCGCTTCCTACTGCACCCAGGCGCTGTCGCAGTGGATGAATGCCAGGATCCGTCCGGAGCAGCCGCTGTCGCTGCATTTCTGTGAGACAAATACGGAGAAGGTGATCGATCAGGTTTTCCGGGCGGAGAGTGATCTGGGCGTGATACGGATTCCCGCCTTTTATGAAAGCTATTATAAACAGCTGCTGGCTAATAAAAATCTGTGCGAAACCCTTCTGATGCAGTTTAAACTGCTGCTGGTCATGCGTAAGGATCATCCGCTGGCGGGTGCGCCGGATATTACGCCGGATATGCTGCGCCCTTTTACGGAGGTGGTGCACGGAGATCACAGGAATCCATCCCTCACAATGGCCCGTATCGATCCAACCCTGCAGGACACGCCGCCCCGGAGGATTTATGTGTATGACAGGGGAAGCCAGATCGATCTGCTGAAAACGCTGCCGGGCTCCTATATGTGGGCATCCCCCGTCCCTGCGGATATTCTGGAGGATGCGGGCATGATTCAGCGCACGGCCTCCATGTCCAGAGTATACAATCTGGATCTGCTCATATGGAGGAAAAACAGCCCCGGGTCGTCTCTGGTACGCAGTTTTGCCGATTACCTGCAAAAATATGCCGGAGAGCTGGCCGGGGAATGGGGAGAATGAGAGCGGCGGATTAAATGACAGAATAACCAACCATTTACCAGGAGATTAACCGGCGGTTAATTTTATGTCGTTTTAATAAACAACGCTTCAATTGTTTCCGTGCGGCAGGACAGCTATAATTGGAGGTGACAAAGCAGCAGGAAGAAGGAGGCATCCATGAAAATAAATGAGATTATCAGGGAAAAGCGGTTGGCAAAGGGACTGACCCAGGAGCAGGCGGCATCCCGTCTGGGAGTATCGCCGCCTGCGGTGAATAAGTGGGAAAAAGGAGTAACTTATCCTGATATTACGCTGCTTCCCGCGCTGGCAAGGCTGTTGGACACAGATTTGAATACGCTGCTTTCCTTTCAGGAGGAGTTAAGCGATCAGGAAATTGGAGCATTTCAGAATGAATTATTGGCCGCGGCGGAAACGGAAGGCACACAAAAGGCATTTGCGCTGGCAATGGAGAAGCTGCGGGAATTTCCTTCCTGTGATACGTTGGTTCTGAGCACTGCGCTGACGCTGGAGGGATTGATTTGCTTTTACGGAAAACCGGACGGCGTCGAGGCGGAAGACGTACTGGAACGCCTGTATGTCCAGGCGGCAGGGAGCGCCGATGCCCTGACGGCAAATCAGGCAAAGGTCATGCTTTTTTCCAAATATATGGGAAGACAGGAGTATGAAAGAGCGGAAAAACTGCTGGAGGAGCTGCCGGAGGAAACAGCCAACGGCAAAAACAGACTGCAAATCAGCCTTTATGCGGCGCAGGAAAGATGGGAAGAAGCGGCTCCTCTGACACAGCAGAAACTGATGAAGGATATAAACGGCGTGCAGTCCTCCCTGCTTTCGCTGCTGGATATTGACCTGAAGCTGGGGAGAATTGACGAAGCGAAGCAGGTGGCGGCGGTGCTCCGGGAAATGACGGGGAGTTTTGATTTGTGGGATTACTGCGCTTATCTGGGAGACTTTGAAATAGCGACAGCGCAGAAGGACGCTGCGGCAGGAATGAAAATCCTGGAGAAAATGCTTCCTGCCATGCTGAAAAAATGGGAACCATACAGCTCTGCGCTGTACAGCCGGATCCCCCGGAAGGAAAATGGCAGGAATATAGGAAGCCTGCTGATGCCAAGGATACTTGAGGATTTGGAAAACCCGGAGGCGCAGGATTTTGATTTCCTGCGGGAGGTTCCCGGTTTTACTGAGTTTATGAAGGACATGAAGGAAAAGCTGAAGAAATAAAGGAAGTGCCTGATACCGGGAATACGAACCGGGGATCAGGCACTTCCTGTTTCCGGGGGAGGAGGCGGAAAATATGTTTTCAGAATATATTTATTTATCCTTTATCTGGCGTCCCTCTGCGTTCATATGATATCCATCACGGTAAATCAGCTCGGAAACAGGGACGATTTCATAGCCCTGCCCTTTTATATTGGTAATCAGGGTATCCAGTGCGTCCGCCGTGTATTTTGCTCCGTTATGGCACAGGATGATGGAGCCGTTTCCCAGGTGCTTGTTGGTGCAAACGGTACTGATGATGGAATCCACGCCGTAATCCTTCCAGTCGAGGGAGTCCACATCCCACTGGATTGGATAGTAGCCGCATTTGGTGGCTGTCTTGATGACATCGTTGTCGTAATCGCCATAAGGAGGACGGAACAGAAACATTTCATAACCGGTCAGGTTTTTTACCTTATCGTGTACTTTCATTATCTCCTGTTCTTTTTCATCGTTGGAAAGCTGACTCATATTTTTATGGTTTTCGCTGTGGTTGCCCAAATCGTGTCCGGCATCAAGAATGGCTTTTACGTCGTCTGGATAGCTTTCCACCCATCCTCCGGTTGCAAAAAAGGTTACATGGATATTGTGTTTGGCCAGTATTTCCAAGATCCTTTGTGTATCTTCGTTTCCCCAGGCGGCATCAAAAGAAAGCGCGACCTTTTTTTCATCAGTTTCCACGCAATAAATGGGGAGTTCTCTTCCGTTAATGGTGCTTGAAACGGAAACAGCTTGAGGGACAAACGTGGTAACGCATTTTACAAATGCAACCACACCCAGGAGAAAAAGAGCGGATTTAATTACCTGGTTGCGCAGATTGGTCTTAAAGTCCTCCGCCTCCCGGAGCCTCTTTATCTTACATTGTATGAGGTGAACAAAATCTTTTAACATAAGCTGCACCCAGTAAATTTATTGTTACAGTATATGCCGCTGAGAGGTGGTTATTCCGCGAGACATGAGAGGACAAATTGATTTTCTGTTATCCACATGTTTAAGACACTAGATATAGGTAGCTGTTTCCTTACTATACGACATCTTGAATTTTTGGTGGATAATGTGGATAACTATGTGGATAGTATGGGGAAATAATGGGGACAACCTTGTGATTAGAAAAATCCCAGGTAGCCGCTAAGAACAAGGCAAAGTTGGCTGAGCAGGCGGAGGCTGCCGAAAAGGGGATTCTGCGCCCCAAATTAAGCCGGCAAAAGAAAAACAAGCATATCCGACAGGCCCTTTTTTCAATACACAAAAGCATCACTTCCGATACATGCGCGGCGTTATTCCAAAAAACCTGCGGAACATCTGCGAATAATAACTCTGTCCGCTAAAACCGCACCTGGAAGCAACCTCCCCAATGGAGCAGTCGGTATTCAGCAGCAGCTCCTGGCTTTTTTTCAGACGATAGAAAATCAGATAATCAATGGGCGATTGGCCCATATATCTGGTGAAAATCTGGCAGCATCTGCTTCGGCAGATCTTGCCGGCCGCAGCGATATCGGAAAGGGTTACATTTGACTGATAGTGCGTATGGATGTATTTTGTCATGTCGTACAGGCTCAGCCATTTTGCATCATGGATATCGCCGTGAGCATCCGATTGGATCATTGGAACCACCGCACCGCATAATGCCAGCACATAGGATAGTGTAAGAAAGACATTGGGGTTGCCCGTTTGTATCTCGTGCAGTATCTTTGGATAAAGAGAGAGTACCGGCTTATTGCTGTCCTTTTTTAACAGCACATAATCACTGCATTCAGGGGTTGTTTTGCTGGCCATAAGCTGTTCCACCGCAGGGAGTTCCTTCGGAAGCAGTGAGGGGGAAACGGTAATTACAAGATATTTGCATGGAGTAAGCTCGCGGGAATAATTGTAATGCAGCCTTTGGCTGTTGACAAATATACCGTCTCCAGTTCCCAGATGAACATTTTCTCCATTAATAAAATAATCCATTACGCCTTCCAGCACCAGATTGAATTCAAAATCAGGATGGAAGTGACAGCCAACGGTATATTGGTTTTGGTTTGCCAGTTTCCCGATTCCGGCATAAAGCGGAAAGTCGGGGATAGGATAAGGCAGAATTTCCGATAAATCCGATAATATTTCAAGTCCCATATTTACCTCATAATATACGATACTTATAATATAATATTCTTTATTGATAAAAGTAGCAATATTCTTATGATATAATTATAAAAAATTTGGCAATGATCGAGGTATCAGTCGATGATAAGTAAAACAAAAACCCATATAGATGCAGACAAAATCGGGGATGGAAGGATACGAGAAGGTTCACCCGTTTGTGTTCGGTGAGAATGAAAAAATCCGGCTGAAAATGTACTGGGTATATGTGGCGCTTTTGATTGGTGTAGAGATTTACCGGTATGAACTTGAGGACAGAGAAGAAACAATGCGCAGACACAGTGATATGCTGCTCCAGGCGCTTGAAGCGTTAAAATAATGATCAGATAAAGGACGGAATGATGATGAAAGCAAGAATTATATTATCTGCTGATAAAAAAGATTTTTACAAAGAATTATTTTCCCTCGCAATACCGATAGGAATGCAGAATCTGCTGGTAGCCCTTATTGGCGCAACTGATGCCCTGATGCTCGGGCGTTTTTCACAGGATGCTGTTTCCGCAGTTTCTCTTGCCAATCAGGTGGTATTCATTATGAATCTGTTTATCGGCGCGGTAGTTGGCGGCGGCGGAGTGCTTTTGGCTCAATATTGGGGCAAGGGCGACAGGACCATGGTAAAAAACATATTCTGTACCATTCTCAAATGGGCATTTGGAATATCCCTTGTGTTCTTTGCGTTTGCCATGTTCATTCCTGAAACACTTATGCGGATTTATACGCCCGAACCGGAGCTTATTGAGATTGGAGCATCCTATCTGCGTGCGGTGGCGTTTTCCTATCTGTTCTCAGGCATTACCAATTGCTATTATCTTATGATGAAGCTTGAGGGAAAGGCTGTTAAGAGTGTTTATATCTCTGTCGTAACCCTTATTACCGATATGGTAATTGACCTTTTCCTCATCTATGGTCTTTGCGGAGTCCCCAGGCTGGGTGCAAACGGCTCAGCATATTCTACTGTTGTCGTTGAGCTTGTGGCGCTTGTGTGGTGCATCACCGAATCTCATAAAAAAGGCGGCCTTCGTCCCGATTTACAGGGGTTCAAGTGGTTTTCAAAAGCAATCACAAAGGATATGTTCAAGGTATCGCTTCCCATGCTTGGGAGTTCTCTTGCCTGGGGATTGGGTTTCTCGCTGCACTCCTTAATTATGGGGCATCTTGGTTCGGATGCGACCGCTGCCGCATCCATTACCTCTGTGGCGCAGGAACTGATTACCTGTGTTTGCAAGGGCATCTCCGCCGGTGCGGGCATTATGGTGGGCAAGCTGCTCGGCAGGAATATGTTTGACAAGGCCAGGGAGTACGGGAAACGTTTCTGTTATATTTCCTTTTGGACAGGCGGTATACATATGGCGCTGCTTTGTATTCTGGCGCCTGTTGTTACGATATTCTTTGTGCTGTCTGAGACCGCAAAACAGTATCTCATTATGATGCTTTTGTTCAGCGGTGTTTATGTGTTTGCATACTCGATTAATACGATAGTGGTATGTGGTGTTTTCCCGGCAGGCGGTGACTCCAGGTACGACGCCGTCAGTGTATTTTTTGCTTCCTGGTGCTTTGCCCTGCCGCTGGCGCTCCTGGGGACGTTCGTGTTTGATTTGCCCGTAATGGCAGTGTACATTCTTATGTGCGCTGATGAAATCGTAAAGCTTCCGTTTATACTTCCACGGTATAGGAAATATCTGTGGCTGAAGAACCTGACGAGGGAGGAGAATGCGGCGGCATAACGGTATTTCTTTCGCTTGGCGCGTCATTTCCGAATAAATATTATTCATAGTTACAACTTGATTTTTAATGGTTTCGTTGTTAAAGGTAAAGGTTGCAAAGTCCCCTGTCTGTGCTTTTTTATCTTTTTGTCGTATAACTCATCATAACTGGGGATTCCGTCCCTCCCCCAGGCAGCCACTGAGCTGCCTGGGCTTTTATGTTTTTGTTCTTTATTCATTGGGCGTGCAGTCATAATCACCATTATAATTCATTCGATGCGATATTTCTTCAGAAGTGAGACGGTGTTTGGCGGTATCCAGAAAGCGGCGGATGTCATCTGCGAGAATAGCTTCTTTTCCAGAACTTAAATCCACATAAACATGATTATAGTAATCTATATTCTCAAACAGGGACAGAAGCCGTGTAGTCAGACCGTGTACTATAGAAAGACAACCGGGATATCTGTTTTTCAGCTCTTCAATAATAGTAAAAATCAATTCAGAAACATAAAAAAATAATATACATACATTGACAATCGTAGAAATATTATGAAACGACAGTATGGCTTGCGCCAGAGCCTTGAACTACCCGGTTTTTAGGGACAATAACTCCTGAAAATGATAAAATATACATGTTGTTTTCAACTATATACATTTATATTAATATTTTGTTGAAGTAAAATAAAAATGGTATAGATGTAGGAAACTATTTTGATGAAGGAGAAAAATGAAATGGAGAATTTCCATGCTGAATGGGCGGCCTGCCTGTTGGAAGGAATAGAAAATAATTGTCCGGCAGAAATACGTCAGGCCTGTTTGGAGAAATGTGCCTGCTTCCATTACAGGGTTAATAATATGGATTGCCTGTTGGAGAAATATGTTGGAGATTTAGTTGGTTTTACCGATTTCCTACAGAGGGAGTATGGATGGATTATCCAAATAGATAATAACAATAAAAGAATCATGGTTGATGAAAATAAGGACTTCTGTGTATGTCCGATAACAGCAGCAACTCATGGTAAAGTATCCACGATACTTTGCGATTGTTCAGCCCATTATGCCAGTAAAATGTTCTCCAGGGTTTTAGAAAAAGGAGTAGGTGCTAAAGTTAAACGCTCTTTTTTGAGGGATGGACTCTCCTGTATTTATGAGATTGTAATTGAATAAATTTTAGGCAGTACTGTTCTATTCATTATAATAGTTATTGACAGCGCAGGGAAAAAAGAGATGGGAACCCGCAAATGTGGAACCTACACCGTTCATGTCCATGACGACTGGATATTCCGGTAGTGTGGAAGCAAGCTCATTCATTTTCAGACGAAGGGACTCCACGGTTAGATGTAGTATTTAGCAATGCTATAGCCTGTCGTATTAGCATTTTTGTTATGTCATCCTTTGGGAATACGGCAATCAGGTCAGAAGAAAGATGATAGGAGTGTGCGGGATATCGTGGGGTGGCATAATAACCACATCTCCCGGCTTCAGTTATCCACAAAAACCAGCCACTAGATATAGATAACAGCCTATTTACCATACGATATCTTGATATATCGGTGGATAATGTGGATAACTTTGTGGATAGCGTGGGGAAATGTTGGGGACAAATATGTGTTAAGACGACATCTGCGTGCTGAAGCTGTCGTCTTTTTCTATAAAGAAAGGCGGCCTTCCGCAAAGTGGAAGATATGGGCCCGGATGCTGTGTACGACGATGACAGGCAGCATCGTATTGTGCTTCATAAAAAAGCGGCTGGACAGGCTGTGGAAGTAAGTACGGAATTTATAAATGATAGCGCTGAAGCCGTTACTTTGGAAATGCTGTCATCATTTGCGATCAGGGGGATCAACGCAGACAGGATACACAGGCTGCAGTCTTTTTGGAGTGCGGAAGGAAAACTGAGGACGGAATCCATAGAAGAACTGCATTTTGAACCATCATGGAACCGTTGTGGGATGAGAGTGGAAAAATTCGGAAATGTTGGTTCCATGCCGTTTTCTGGTTGTGGAAGACAGCAAAAAACAGGAATTTTTAGGCATTCAGTTATATTGCCCTTCATCCTGGCAAATCGAAATATTATGTAAAGATAGCGCAACATATGCGATTTTCCGGTTATGGCTTTTAAGTGAGACAAGGCATAACGCAATAACGAAGCTCAGGGCGCAGCCGCAGCCTCCCAGAAACACGAAGGTATCCAGAAAGGTCTTGGAAAAAATCTCCGTGGGGTAACGCACAGGATAAGAGCCAGCGAGCCCAGGCTGATATCGTATAAAGTATCAAGCAGCGCAATGACCGAACCATCCAGGAATTTCTTAATAAATATCTGGTAGCTGTCATTGGGAAAATTCGTGAAAAGCAGGGAAAAAGATCCCATGATAAGAAAAGGGATAGCCAGGGTCAGCCCACGCCGGTAAGACTGGGAGGCAATTGAATTACGAAAACGGGAAATAAGACGATTGGATTCCATACATGTGCTGCAGAAATTCAGGGAATACCCTCCGGAGGATCATAGCCATCAATCAAAAAAGAGAGCTGACCACAGAGGTCCGGACCTCCGGCCTGATTGGCACTCTTTTAACCGAACTGATTGCACAGAATACGGCGGAGAGCAGGCAGGCGATTCTGATACCCGAATTTGTCAGGGCTGCGGAAAAGTACCTGGAGCAGCATTTCTGAGAAAAAGTGCCCCTTCATGATCTTGCGGATATGCTGCATGTGGATCGGTTTTATCTCATCAAGGAATTCGGACGCTATGTGGGAATCTCAATTCGTCGGTTAATGAAATTGCCTATGCCTGCGGCATGAACCAGACCTCGCATTTTATCAGCCTTTTCAGGGAAAGGGAGCACAGCACGCCGGCCAGGTTACGGAAGGAATGGCGTCCCGGTCCTGTGGAGCGGTTCAGACAAATATAAAAGATCCTTTGTGCGTTTGGAATGAAACTTAATTAAAGCTTTTGAAAATTTGAATTCTAGCAAAGTCTAATGTGTTTTACAATGTAAAGTTACGGCAGAGTATTGACATCCACATGAAAGTACGGGATACTATAGTAGGAGGTGGTAAAATGTTTAAGGTGAATCCATATAGGCCGGGGGCAGGATTAATGCCAACCTACCTGGCAGGACGTGATGAAGAAATTAATAACGTGGAACAGATGTTTCAGGCACTCATATTGAATATACCAATGCAGTCGGTTATCTTTAGCGGTTTACGCGGCGTCGGGAAAACGGTTTTAATTAATAAATTACAGAAAATAGCAGAAGTAAAAGGCATTTTCTGCAAACATATTGAAGTGGAATCAAGGAATGATTTTATTTCCCAGATTGCGGCCTGTTCACAGATGTTTTTAAGAGAAATAAGTACAAAGGAAAAGGTTAAAAATCTTGTTAAAAAATCACTGGATGCGATTAAATCTCTTGTAATATCTTTTGATCCGGATGGAAGTACATTTTCATTGTCCATACAGGACAGGGAGTTATATAAGTCTAATAATCTGACCCAAAGCCTGACCGATGTGTTTACTTCTGTTGGAGAGATGGCATATGAGACAGAGACACCAATTTGCTTTTTTATCGATGAAATCCAATATATGAGAACAGAAGAACTCGGCGCGCTGATTGCGGCACTGCATCGTGCCAATCAATTGGGTTATCCGATAATGATTATTGGTGCCGGCCTTCCCAAAATATATAAAATGCTTTCAGATGAAAAAACGTATTCGGAAAGGCTGTTTATTTATAAAGAGATTGATTCTCTTACTTTTAAGCAGGCAGAGAATGCGATTATAGAGCCTGCCAGACCATTTAAAGTGACTTATACAGAAGATGCGGTAAAAAAGATAATAGAGATAACAAAAGGATATCCGTTCTTTATACAGCAGTTCTGCCAGCTGGTATATCAAAATACTGATACAAATTATATAGGAATTAATGAAGTTAATGATACGGTTGATTTATATTATAAAACGCTGGACAGCGGATTTTTTAAAGTAAGATATGAGAAATGTTCAGATGGGGATAAAAAATTCATTTTTGCTATGGTGAAATGCAGCGAGCTGCCATGTACCATTTCTAATATATCAAAGCAGCTTGGCAAAAGAGGAAAGTCATTATCTCCTGCAAGGGCACAGTTAATCAATAAGGGAATCATTTATCCGGTCAAATATAGTGAACTTGATTTCACTGTTCCGGATTTCAGCGGATTTATTCAAAGGCTGGAGGAATATAAGGAATGGTGTAAGTCTAAAAATAAAATGGTTTAAATAATAAATCATATTACACGGACAGGAGGGACTATGAAAATATTATTTATTGGGGGAACAGGCACTATCAGTATGGCAATTTCCAGAGGGCTTCTGGAGCAGGGCCATGAACTGTACCTGATTAACAGAGGAAACAGAAACGCAGGGCTGGCGGCGCAGCTGCCAGGCACGGGAGAGTGGAACCGGCCGAAGGAAATTCTGGTGGATATCAATGACGAAGAAAAGGCGGCCAAGCTGCTGGAGGGGCTTGAATTTGATGCGGCAGCGGATTTCATTGCTTTTCGGAAGGAACATCTGGAGCGGGACTACAGGCTTCTTCGCGGAAAAACAAAGCAGTTTGTCTATATCAGCTCCGCTTCGGCCTACCAGAAGCCGCCGGCAGATTATCTGATTACGGAAAGCACGCCGCTTGCCAATCCTTACTGGCAGTATTCCAGAGATAAAATCGAAGGAGAGGATTACCTGATGAAGCTTTACAGAGAGGAGGGCTTCCCGGTTACGATTGTAAGGCCGAGCCATACCTTTGACGAGCGTTCCGTTCCGCTGGGGCTTCACGGAGCCGGCGGCAGCTGGCAGGTGCTGAAACGGATGCTGGAGGGGAAGCCGGTGATTATCCACGGCGACGGAACCTCCCTGTGGACAATGACTCACAACAGTGATTTTGCCCCGGGCTTTACCGGGCTTCTGGGCAATCCCCATGCCCTGGGACAGGCGGTTCAGATCATGTCCCCGGAAAGCATGACCTGGAACCAGATTTATCAGGTGATCGCAGATGCTTTGGGAGTGAAACTGAATGCGGTCCATATTTCCACTGAATTCCTTGTGGCTGCGGACGGCGGCAGATATGATTTTAACGGATCCCTTCTGGGAGATAAGGCAAATACGGTGGTCTTTGATATCTCAAAGCTCAAAAGGCTTGTCCCCGGTTTTGCACCGGAAAAGAGCATGGAACAGGGCCTCCGGGAAACCGTACAGAACGTTTTAAAGCGCCCCGAGCTGCAGAGAGAGGATCCGGAATTTGACGCCTGGTGCGACAGGGTAATTGCGGCCAGACAGATGGCGCTTGACAGCCTGAAGCAGGAGTGATACACTGGGTATCACCAATTACCAACTGAATGTAAACGAAGCTTAGTGACCTGTCTGCACGATTCGGCGGACGGGTCATTTTTGTCCTGCCGCAGGGATATCTGCGGTCGGGACGGTACATGTTGACAGTCACATTCAGGAGGTAACTATGAAAAAAATCAATGGCAAATTAATGCCGGATAATAATTTTAAGTGGAAATTCAGAAAGCAGCTTCTGGCCGCCTGCTTTTTTCTGCTCGTATGCATCACAGGCATAACTGCCGCGGCAAAAGGGATGACAGAGAATGCGGGAACAAATCAGACAGAGAGGATTCCTGGCTGCGGTCTTGCCGCTGCGGCCTATTCCTACGACGGCGGAAAGACCTGGACATCGGATTCCTTTCTTGAGGTTGCCGGGAACGGCACGTATGAAGTAATGGTGAGGGATCGTCTGGGGAATATATCCTCAGGCAGCTTCCGTGTGGATAAAATAGATCGGACGGCGCCGGCTGCGGAGGCTGTGGTACGCCCGGAGGGTTTTGTGAAGGACAAGGCCGTGATCATACTGTCGGCATCGGACGATGGCTCCGGCCTGGCCGGAAGGCCTTATTCCTATGACGGAGGAAGAACCTGGACTGCGGATTCCATGCATGAGGTGGAGGAAAACGGCAATTATCAGGCGGCGGTAAGGGATGCGGCAGGCAACATCACCAGGCTGACGGTTCCGGTAAAAAATATAGACAGGGATCCGCCGGAAATCAGTTTTTCGCTGACGCCCGAACACTGGCGGAGCGGAAGCGCCGTGCTGACGGTTCACGCCGTGGATCAGGGCTGCGGGCTGGATGCCAAGGCTTTTTCCTTTGATAATGGAAGAACCTTTCAGATATCCGGAAGGAAGGTAATTCAGGAGCCGGGAGAAATCAAGGTGCTTGTCAGGGACGCGCTGGGTAATTTTTCCCATGGCTATTACCGGGCCGTACCGTTACGTAAGTTGGAATGGACACGGCCGGAATAATCTGTTACCATCAAGAAAAGATGCAATTGAAAGGAGAGGGAAAACAGTATGAATCCACTTATATTTCAATCCGATTTCGGGCGGGCGGACGGCGCCGTCAGCGCCATGTACGGCGTTGCCTATTGTGTGTGCGGTGATTTGAAAATTTCCGATTTGACCCATGAAATTCCCCAATATGATATTTGGGAGGCCTCCTACAGGCTGATTCAGACGGTAAGCTACTGGCCGGAAGGCGCGGTATTCGTATCTGTTGTGGATCCGGGCGTTGGCTCTACACGCCGCAGCATTGTGGCACAGACAGAGGGCGGACAATATGTGGTAACTCCGGATAACGGAACGCTCACCCATATCAAAAAGCTGTGCGGCATCCGGGCAGCCAGAGTGATAGACGAATCGGTGAACCGCCTTCCCGGCTCAGGGGAAAGCTATACCTTCCACGGCAGGGATATCTATGCCTATACCGGCGCCAGGCTGGCTTCCGGTATTATTGGTTTCGAGGGCGTGGGCCCGGAGGTGCCGGTGGAGAGCGTGGTGGAAATCCCTTTCGTCCCTGCGAAGCTGGAGGAAAATGAAGTATCAGGAACCATCGATGTCCTGGACGTGCGCTTCGGCAGCCTCTGGACCAACATTCCCAGGGAGCTGTTCCTTAAGATGGGAGTCTCCTACGGGGAACGTATTGAAGTTATTATAGAAAAAAGAGGACATACTGTTTACCGTACCTCCCTGATTTACGCCCACTCCTTTGCAGATGCCTTTATTGGTGAGGCGCTGGTCTATGTGAACAGCCTGGATTTTATGGCGGTGGCCATCAATCAGGGTAACTTTGCCAGGGCCTACAACGTGGGAACCGGGCTTTCATGGCGGATTACCATGCGGAAATCAACACTTAACAGGTAATTATTGCTATTGAAACATTTTCATACTATAATAGAAAAGTTAAAACCGGACCGCCTGCCATAAAACGGGCGGAGATTGAATATGCGTCTGCCGGACGGAAGGCCGGGGACACAGGAAAAGAGGTAGCGAAAGATGGGCTGGGAAGAACAAGCACGTCGGGTGGTTCCCTATATTCCCGGAGAACAGCCGAAGCAAAAAGGGATTATCAAGCTGAATACCAATGAGTGTCCGTATCCGCCGTCACCGCTTGTTAAGGAATATGCGGCGGCGTTTGAAACGGAGCTTCTGCGTCTGTATCCCGATCCGGAGGCATCCCTTCTGGTGAATGCGCTGGCAGACTACTACGGCGTGGATGCGGATCAGGTTTTTGTGGGAGTTGGTTCGGATGATGTGCTGGCAATGATCTTTCTTACTTTTTTTAATTCGGAAAAGCCGGTGCTTTTTCCTGATATTACCTATTCCTTTTATGATGTCTGGGCGGAGCTTTTTCATATACCTTATCGTTGTCCTGAGCTGGACAATGATTTCCGGCTGGTAAAGGAAGATTATCTTACGGAAAACGGCGGAATCGTCATCCCCAATCCCAATGCGCCCACCGGTTTATTTGAAAGCCTTGATACCATTGAGGAGATTGTGGCCGGCAACCCGGATTCCATGGTGATTATTGACGAGGCCTATGTGGATTTCGGCGGCGTCAGCGCCATGTCCCTTGTGGATAAGTACGATAACCTGCTGGTAGTCCAGACCTTTTCCAAATCCAGGGCTATGGCGGGAATCCGTATTGGCTTCGCCGTAGGAAGCAAAAAGGCAATCGGTTATCTGAAGGATGTGAAGTTCTCCTTTAATTCCTATACCATGAACGCGCCTTCCATTGCATGGGGAACGGCAAGTATCCGGGACGATGGGTATTTTAAGGAAACAGTGGGAAAGATCATTAATACAAGGGAACGGGTAAAAAAAGAACTGGCGGGCCTTGGCTTTACCTTCCCGGACTCCATGAGCAATTTTATTTTTGCCTCCCATGAAACCATTCCGGCAGCAGAGCTTTTTCAGGCGTTAAAACAGGAAGGAATCTATGTCCGCTATTTCAACAAGCCGCGGATTGATAATTACCTGCGTATCACCGTGGGAACGGATGAGGAGATGGACAGGCTTCTGACCTTTTTAAAACAGATAATACATTAACAAATAAGCAGTCAACGAACGGAGGATAATTTATAGTATGGATTCAATAGCATTGTGGTTTGCCTCAACTCTGGGACAGTATGTGTCCAAGGAAGTGGTTATTTTCATCATTTCCATGATTCCCATTCTGGAGCTGAGAGGAGGCCTTCTTGTGGCCTGGTCTCTCGGGGTGCCGATCCTGAAAGCGATTCCCATCTGCATTATTGGAAATATCATCCCGATCCCTTTCATTTTGCTGTTCATCAGGAAGATTTTCCAGTGGATGAAAAAACTGCCCTTTTTTGCAAAGCTGATCGGTAAGCTTGAGGACAGGGCGATGAAGAAGAGCGACAGCATCAAGAAATATGAATTCTGGGGCCTTGTGCTCTTCGTAGGGATTCCGCTTCCCGGCACAGGCGCCTGGACAGGCTCCCTGATTGCCGCACTGCTGGAAATAGATTTCAAAAAAGCCGTCCTGGCCGAGCTGCTGGGCATTATTATTGCAACTGTCATCGTATCCCTGGTAAGCTATGGCCTGCTGGGAAGTATTGTGGGCTAAGCCAGTTTGAAATTTGCTATGGGAATTTATGACGTGCCGCAGCCGGGCGTGTCAGAGTGCTGGGACAGGAGGATACGGTAAGTGGAGGCTTATTCGGATTTCGCTTATGTATATGATATTTTCATGGATAATACGCCCTACGAAAAGTGGGGCGGATTTGTGCTGGACAGATTAAGACGGGCCGGGATTGAGGACGGAATCCTGCTGGATTTGGGATGCGGCACCGGAAATATGACGGAGCTTCTGGCGGATGCAGGCTATGATATGATTGGCGTGGATTTGTCGGAGGAAATGCTGAATGTGGCCATGGAAAAAAGGGCGTGCTCCGGCCATGAAATCCTTTATCTTGCACAGGATATGAGGGAGTTTGAGCTTTATGGAACGGTGCGCGCCGTTGTCTGTTTCTGTGACAGCCTCAATTATCTTCTGGAGGAAGAGGAGCTGGCGCAATGTTTCCGGCTGGTGAATAATTATCTTGATCCGGGCGGGCTCTTTATCTTTGATTTTAATACGGTTTATAAATATGAAACGGTGATAGGCGATGCCACGATTGCTGAAAACCGGGATAACTGCAGCTTTATCTGGGAAAACTTCTATGACAGTGAGGATCAGATCAATGAATATGATCTGACTGTTTTTGTGGAGGAGGATCAAAAAGAGGGTCTTTACCGCAGATTTACGGAAACCCATTACCAGCGGGGATATAGGCTGGATCAGATAAGGCGTCTGCTGGAGGAAAGCGGGCTTGCGTTTGTGGAAGCCCTGGATGCGGACACGATGCAGGAGGTGACGGAGAAGAGCGAAAGAATCTTCTGCATCGCCTCGGAACATGGAAAATGTGGGACAGGAGAAGCAAAATGAAGGATTATCTGGTAAGAGCAACGGCTGCGGATGCCCAGGTGAGGGCATTTGCGGCGACAACAAGGCAGACGGTGGAAACAGCCCGGCAGAACCATAATACCAGCCCGGTGGTAACGGCGGCTCTGGGGAGACTGCTTACGGCAGGCGCCATGATGGGCAGCATGCTGAAGGGAAAAGAGGATCTTCTGACACTCCAGGTAACCGGCGACGGCCCTATGGGCGGCATGACGGTTACTGCGGACAGCATGGGCGGCGTCAAGGGCTATGCCAATGAACCGCAGGTGATACTTCCTGCCAACAGCCAGGGAAAGCTGGATGTGGGAGGCGCTGTAGGAAGCGGGATCCTGCGTGTCATCCGGGATATGGGGCTGAAGGATCCGTATGTGGGCCAGACCGCTCTGCAGACCGGTGAGATCGCGGAGGATCTTACCTATTATTTTGCCACCTCTGAACAGGTTCCTTCCTCCGTGGGGCTGGGCGTGCTGATGGAAAAGGACAATACCGTGAAGCAGGCGGGCGGCTTTATTGTGCAGCTTATGCCGTTTGCAGAGGAGGAGACAATACAGAAGCTGGAAAGCAACCTGTCAAAAATCCGTTCGGTAACCTCCCTTCTGGATGAAGGCGTTACACCGGAGGGGCTTTTGGAGCTTGTCCTGAAGGGCATGGATTTTCAGTTCCTGGAAACCAGGGATGTTAAGTTTGCCTGCAACTGCAGCAAAGAACGGGTGGAAAAGGCGCTGATCAGCATCGGACGCGAAGAAATCGGAAACATGATTGCGGATGGGGAAACCATTGAAGTAAAATGCCATTTCTGTAATAAGGGCTATCATTTTTCCATACCGGAGCTGAAGGGGTTACTTGAGAAATGCGGGAATAAATAGCTGTGTCCGCCGTCTTTGGCGGCAGGCCGGACGGGCTGGGAGAAAGGCGCTTTCTGCCGGCCTGATTTGTATCATATTTTAGCCGAATGTACGCATTGGCGTGCAGAATAGGAGTGAAAATTGAAACATGGTTATGTAAAGGCTGCAGCCCTGACTCCCGGAATCAGGGTTGCGGATACGGTTTATAATACGGAGCAGATAAAGAAAGGGCTGGACGAGGCTTTTGCCGAAGCAGCGAAAATTATCGTTTTTCCTGAGCTTTGTATCACCGGCTATACCTGCCAGGATCTTGTTTTCCAGGAAACGCTGCTTAAGGGGGCGACGGAAGGCTTAAAGGAAATCAGGGAATATACCAGAGGGCGGGACGCGCTTGTTTTCGTAGGGCTTCCTTTGGAAAAAAGCGGGAAGCTGTTCAATGTGGCGGCGGTTCTCCAGAACGGGAAAATCCTGGCATTTATCCCGAAGGAATCCATACCCAATTATGGTGAATTTTATGAGGCGCGGTATTTTGTGGCAGGAAATGCGGAAGCGGAAAACTTTATGTTTGACGGAGAGAAAATCCCGTTTGGCACGCATATCCTTTTCTGTGTGGATGCGGTGGACGGGCTGCAGGTTGCCTGTGAAATCTGCGAGGATGTGTGGGCGGCGGAAACACCTTCCACCTCCCATGCGATGGCCGGAGCGACCGTAATCGTGAATCTGTCCGCTTCCAACGAAACGGTAGGAAAGGATGCCTACCGGGAGGATTTGATAAAGAGCACCAGCGCCCGCCTGATTTCCGGTTATGTGTATTCCAGTGCGGGTGAGGGGGAATCCACGCAGGATCTTGTTTTCAACGGTCATAACATAATTGCGGAAAATGGCACGATTCTGTCCCGGGCCAGACGCTTTGAGAATGAATCCATATATGGGGAAATCGATGTTCAGAGGCTGCGTCATGAACGCAGGCGCATGAACACCTTCCTGAGGAATAAGGAAGGCTATCTGTATCTTCCGGTGCATATGGAAAAAACGGATACCGTCCTGACACGCAGGTATGACAGCATGCCCTTTGTGCCCTCGGATGAGGCGAAAAGAAACCACCGCTGCGATGAGATCCTTTCCATCCAGTCCTTCGGCCTGAAAAAGAGATATCAGCATATCGGCTGCAAAACGGCGGTCGTGGGTATTTCCGGCGGACTGGATTCCACACTGGCGCTTCTCGTTACAGTACGCACCTTTGATATGCTGGGGCTTCCCAGGGAAAATATCCATTCCGTTACCATGCCCTGCTTCGGAACGACGGACAGGACCTATGATAATGCCTGCAGGCTGGCCAGTACGCTGGGCACCACTCTGTCCGAGGTGAATATCAAAGAGGCGGTCAGTCTGCATTTCCGTGATATCGGACAGGACAGCGATGTACATGATGTAACCTTTGAAAACAGCCAGGCAAGAGAGCGCACCCAGGTGCTGATGGATATCGCCAACAGAGCAGGCGGGCTGGTGATCGGAACAGGCGACATGTCCGAGCTGGCATTGGGCTGGGCAACCTATAACGGGGATCACATGTCCATGTACGGTGTGAATGCGGGTGTGCCGAAGACGCTGGTGCGTCATCTTGTAAAATATTATGCGGATACCTGCGGGCAGGAGGAACTGAGGGAGATTCTTCTGGATGTGCTTGACACTCCTGTCAGCCCGGAGCTTCTTCCCCCGGTGGACGGCAAAATCAGCCAGAAGACGGAGGATTTGGTAGGGCCTTACGAGCTGCATGATTTTTTCCTGTATTATATGCTGCGCTGCGGCTTTGAACCCTCCAAGGTGTACCGGATTGCCAGGATGTCCTTTGCGGGAAAATATGATAATGCAACTATTTTGAAATGGCTGAAGAATTTTTACCGCCGTTTTTTCCAGCAGCAGTTCAAGCGTTCCTGTCTGCCGGACGGACCGAAGGTGGGAAGTGTGGCGGTATCTCCCAGAGGGGATCTGCGCATGCCCTCGGATGCCTGCGCGACGCTGTGGCTGAAGGAAATTGAGGGGCTGCAGGCGGAGTAAGATGGCCTTTGGAATGAAAAAGAATAAGAAAAACAGCGGTGGCTATTCAGCCGCCGCTGCCGTTTCCGCCGGAGTATCCGCTGAGGTCTCCGGCGTATTTTCTGCCGTATTTTCCGCTGCGTTCTCCTGATTGCTTTCCGGCGTCGTTTCTGCCGTGTTTTCAGCGGAGGGCGTGCTTTCTGCGGGAGCGGCGGGAGTTGTTTCCTCTATGGGTTCCAGAGAGGTTTTGGATTTTGTACTTTTTTCTTTCGTGCTGCCCGGGTTCTTTTCCGCTTTTGAAAGAGCATTGGTGATGGCATCGAGCAGTACCTGAGAGGTATACTTATTGTCATCGGAATAAGTAATATCGTCCAGAGACTGCTTTTCGCAGATCTGGGCAGCCAGATCATTCAGAGCCGGCTCCATCAGCGGGTACATGGTCGTTACCGCTTCATCCAGGTTCACAAGCCGTATGGAGTTGATATTGTTATCGTCCACAACGACCTCCACATCTACTGCGGAATTTCCCAGAATCAGGGAAGTTGTGTATTTCCCAGGGGTATAGCGGCCTTCATCGGCGCCGGTTGCTTCCGGCGTTGTCTTTTTCCCGGGCAGGAACATGATAATGAGAAGAAGCAGGAAAAGTATTCCCAGCACCACAAAGATGCCGGTATATATCAATTCTTTTAAGTGCAGTACGACTATTTTGGTCTTGGAACTCATATCAATATCCCCGATTCATGTTA
>OLQH01001127.1_pt1 | contig 23300 bp, 29 predicted proteins | sample 1672671 | NCBI WGS metagenome assembly OLQH01 (sample SAMEA3136712, study PRJEB25190) | human gut metagenome
TATATGAGTATTTTTTATATTTTTTATTTATTCCATTTTATATCGAAATATTTTTTTGCTATCTGCGGATATCTCTTCTCAAACTCAGCCAGGTTCGAAAATCTATGCTTTGATCTTCCAAGCCTCTTCTCAATTTTATTAATGCTTTTGTATAATCTATCCAAAGCACATTCAAACGCACCAATACCGGAAAAGAAACTGCTTAATTTTAAATCATCAAACAAAAACGGCATAGCTTTATATAACTCAATAAAAATGTAATATAAAACGTCTACCACAATAGAATTACCGGCTTGTTTGTACAACTGTGTATTGCTAACTACTTCTTCTGCTGCATCAAACGCATTATCAGAAAAACCCATAAGCCTAAAACATTCTCTTGGTGTTAATTTTCTGATTCTAATATTATTAGTTTCAAAAACATAATTGTCCTTTTGTACAGAAGTTAATGTATTTGTACACACATTATGATTAAATTCTAATCTCTGTTCAGTCTGTATTCCAGGAGTACGATCTGATGGATTTTCTGGATTTCTTCCTCGACTTGCACAAATAACTTTATCATCATATTCAATCCTACATATGCCGGTTTCTGTCGCAGTAATTGTAGGTGATATATTTCCACGGTCTTGCACTCTACCTCTTCTTGTTTTCGAATCCGGATAAGATAAATCTGCAACACCACCTACTTCGCATTCTATATACCCTTTTTTAGTTGCTTGTAGAATTTCAACAACTGCATTCATTCCCTGGTTTCCAAAACCTTTATAATCTCTTGCAAGTAATGTATTTGCAACATCAACCTCTTTTTCAAATTTCTCGCCACAATTAGATACAATTCCTGTCATTATATGAGGTTGTCTGCCTCCGCCTTGCATTGTTGTCAATGTAGGACTTATATTGTTTTTATCAAATACACCACCAGTATATCCTATTCCGAAATCTGGACGATTTATATTTCCAATAAAATGCTGCTCATTAGAAGTATTAGACTCGTATGTATGAATATTCTTTATAAATTTCTTAACCTTTTCCTCTGAAATATAATATTTTTCATCTACTTTATCTTCGAGAATATCTTTTAAACGTGTGCCATTATCAAATGGTTCCGGAAATTTAAACAACCCATTATCCAGTTCTTTCTTAATAAAAATAAGATATACTCTTTCTCTATTCTGAGGAATTCCATAGTACTTCGCATTGAGCACTTTCCAGTACACGTTATAACCGTATTCTTCTAATTCATCAGTAAATAACTTAAATGTTGTTTCTTTAAACTGCTTGCCAACAATATTTTTTACATTTTCATAAATACCAAAATTGGGTTTATTTGCTCGGATAACTCTTAGATATTCCACAAGAAGTGATGAGCGAGTTTTTTCAAGATTTGTACTTCCACAATGAGGGCATTTGTCTCGCTCAGACCAGTGGACAGTTAGTGGATTATATTCATGACTACAATCCTTACAAGTCCATACAGATCCTTTTTGTTTTCCAGCAACACTGAAATCTTGACAATTGTATGTAATAATATTATTTGCAGTGTACGTGTGATCTTCTTCAACCTCAATGTTATATACGTTTTCAACCTTATCTGTTTTAGAAATTTCTCTGATTGGGTACCATACAATATCATTTTCAATAAACCATAAATGTTTCTGTGAATGTTTCTGTGAATTTTTTCTGAATCGAATCATATATGTGCTCTTTTGACTTACCACTCTATCTTCAATAATGCAAGCATCTGGACGTTTGTCATAATAAATGCAACATCCTACATGGTAGACTTTTTGAATTGCTAGGCACAAAGACATTGCAAGTTCTTTACTTACTGTTGTTGCCTGATATATATTGCCAATATTGCAACCATCACCTGCCATATATCCTTCTAAAAAGTATTCCAATTTATGCATCGGTAAATCCAAGATAAAATTAGGGATTATCTTATTTTCTGCGCCAGTACCAAAATTATGTTCAAGAATAAATTCTACAAGTTCCATAGATGAAAATACAACTCTATATGTGGATTTTGCATGGGGATAACAGCTGTAATGCCTATTCTTTACAATATCCTTTAATTCATCAACCTTGTTACTTCCTATTGATAAAATACACTGATACTGATAACTGTTTTTTCTATCTTTTCTTTTATCTTTTCTAATATGACCATCAGCAATATACCTACCAAGAATCCAACAATCCTCGTCAGATAAATTATATGTATTCTCAGATTTAGTGTTAATATGACTTCCTACATAATATCCTTTTTTCAGATCCTTTAATTTAATTTTTTCTGGTTCTGAATTTTTTGTTTTTCTACAATAAAAAGGATGATAATCTGTACATTCTGTTTCTAAAAATCCTTGTACTTTTAATTTATATATTTCTTTATCTACTTCACCGCCGTTTCTTAATACAGGCATGAACCTATTTTTATGAGTTAATACCATATCTCCAACTTTAATGTCTTCAATATTTTTATACCCATTCTTTGTAAAAACTTTTGTACCTGCGACAAAGCATGGACTGCCACCACAAATCATATTAAACGTAAATAATTTATTTTCATCAATCTTAGTTATATCTCCAAGGTTCCTCGATGAGTCTACATTATGAATGGCACAATATGATTTTTCTGCATACTTATCAAATTCACAAAAATTTACGAGTTCCCATTTTTTATTTTCACATAATTTTTTATTATTATTCAATTCCCATTACCTTATGGGGATTACGTAATCACTTTATTCTAGAATTTACCAATTGCCTTTCATTTTAGTTAAATCCCAGCGTCCCAGGATCTAAATTTATTTTTTGATTTTTTGTTGGAAAAGAACCTTCCCACATGATATAAAATAGCTACGAATTTTTTAGATTAACCTAAAATAGAAATAATATCTTCTAATATAATAGAATTTTAAACTCCTTACCCTAATCTCTTCTCAATTTCATCTTCAAGTATTTCTGGAATTTCTTCCTTACTTCTTTCCCAGAATCCACCTCTACCAATCAAACCGTCAGCCTCAGCATAACCATAGATTGTCTCCGTATCTCTTCCAGCTGGATCATATTGTGTGCCAGTGTTAATAGAAACTTGTGCCATAGCCCCATTCTTGGTTTCAAACACAGTATCAAGCTGCGGAGCTGCCTGAAGCATTCCAATTCTGTGATATCGTCCTTCCGGAATAGAATAAAATTCATCCACATTCTTTTGAAGAACATTTTTGGATTCCTGCGCGGCAGCGTCTACCGCGGATCTGACTTCTTTAAGGATGGTGGCTTTCAGTGCATCTAGTGATTTATATGTTGCCATAACTAAAACTCCAATCCAGATAAGCCAAGCTTTTCTCCTGCCTCTTCACAAAACCTTCTATATCTTGCATTTTGATCCAGAATTTTCTTAACAAATTTGGTCTGTATAAAAAATTCTGTCAGAACATCTTTTTCAAATTCACTAAGATTTTCCCAGTTCTTCATAAGTGTAATAGATTTATTTCCTATTGATTCTGACTCTTCAATATCAAATCCATGCTTATTTATAATCCGCTCGATCTCGTCTACTAAATACATACCCAGTATCAATTTTTCTGCTGTCTGAATCTGACTTTCAATTATTGTTACAGTCCCATCACTGGTAATATTGTATAAATTCTGTATTTCTCTATCGACATACGTTTTACAGATAGCCGTAACTAAGCCACTGTGCATCTTACCATCATTTGTCGTAATCCTTACATACTCACCAACATTAATTTTAATATCCATAATTACTTGTTCTCCTTCTAATTTTTCTTCTGTGGCTCAACCATAGATAGCCATGTTTCCGACTTACAGCCCAGAGCCTTATATAATTCATTAATTTTTCGTAGTTCCTCCACATCTACAGTGGAATAATATCTTTCTTGTAACATCTGGATCAGCCAATCATAACTTTCTTCATCTAATTTAACTGTTCTTTCCATCCTTTAATCCTCCATCACGCTCTCAATAGACTTATAATATTCACCATTTAAGAAGCTATGAATTTTCTTTAACTTATCCGCTGGTAAAATCTTAATCTCACCATTCAACCATTTGTAAGTCACTGCTAAATCACAGCCGATACATTCAGAGAAATATTTCTTTGAAATTCCATTAGCTTCTAAATACCTTGTTACAATCTCATTTAGTCTCATTGTTTCTGCTCCTTTCGTTAATTTTTCACGCAAAGAAACCAGCACCCATGTTAGGCACTGGTTCCAGTTTTTTCCTTATATTATATAGTTTTTTTCGATTATTATACCAGATATTGTGTGTTTTCCTCTTTTTCCATTATAGGGATTCGACTTCTTAAATTTCGACCTTTGATGATAACATAAAAAATATGTTACAAATCAACTTCCATTTTCACGATAACTGAAAAATATTTTCACGCAGCCTTATCCATCCTAAAATAATCCCTTATTTTCACACCGGCTTGATTATAGTTTTCCGTGCAAAACCACACTTCACCAAACGGCTTGCCATAATACAATACATCAATTTTCAGATCACCGCTCTGCATAGTCTCAATATTAATAGCACCGCATTCCTTCAGACTCTTCAGCGCAGGTTTAACAAAATCATTATTTACACCAGCCAGTATTGCAATGTTCTGATAAGATAACTCTCCCGGACAGTTATTTCGCAAAGTCAATGTCTGCATATTCATCTTTCGACTCAGGAATAACAGCACAGCAATCAATTTTTCATACTTCACCTGATTGTCACTACGCTTCACAATCTTATGCTTCAATATCAGTTTGCGAATTTCCTCACGATCTTCTTTATAAAAGGTCACTTCATTATCAGCACAATCCGACCTATCAATTGAAGCAATCGTGATTTTTCCTGTGCGTTTTTTCTTACTTTCAGCCACATCATTTTTATGGTGCTTTGCTGCCACTTTCTTAAAATCCACCTGTTTACTGATCTTCTCTCCTTTTGCTCTGGTAATCATTTTTTCAGCAAAAGCATTCCACAGTAAATCCTTGGACTTTTGATTGTCCCTAAAGTCTCTCTTGGTATAATAAATCAGGATCAACATATCCAACAGCTTGTCTATATCCGGTACAATATACAGAAGCTCTGCACGACACTTATCATAAAACATGCGATACCTTAATGAGATATTAGCTTTCTCGTTCTTGTCTTTACTCTTATGTGAAGCTCTGATACCATCAGCCAGCTTTTTATATTCATCCTGTAAAATCTGTACTTTCCTATATACATCCCTGTTCACATGGACATTTCCCGATAACAACGTCCTGTAATCAAATTCTTCTCCTGACACAACTTCAGTCTGCTTGTCAATCTCAGCAATCTTCTGTTCAGCAAGATGGCACAACCTATTCATGTTACAATCGTAATCCACAAACCGCTTCTTCTTATCTGGATCACCACCAAAAAATTCTGCATTACTCATAGATAACGCTTCATCCTGGGCTGCTACCAGATTCTTTTCTAAATACTTCATCCAATAACCCTTTTTCTTATCCTTCAGAAATTTCAATACTTCTACTGGAAAAGAAGCATTCTCCCCAGTCTTAGCAAAATCTATAGTCTCGGCACCCACGATTGTACCAATCTTAATATATTTACGACATTCGGGATAAAGTTCTGATAATGTCCATAGATCAGTCACCCGATCAATCACACTACCGATATTATTTTTATAGCCTCGGGCATTCACTCCCATAAGACCAGGCACATCTGATATAATCACTGACTTCAATTCTTTGCCGGACTCTCCGTCTTTTACAATCAGATTACCATTTCCAGATTCCATCTCACATTTCACAGCATTAATAATCTGCACATCATCAGTCGTACAAACCGTATCTCCGTCATAGTCTGCACCCGATAATGCCAACGCCAATGTATCATACGTACTGGACACTATAGTACATTCTTGATATTTGTACCATTTTTTCATCTCAGCACTGGTTGCAACCTGGCACACCCTATGTTCCATAGCAATATGCGGATTACGGATTACATCTACTTCAGATACACCGCGTTCAGTCCAATACCTTGAATAGATAGTCCATGGATTAGACAGCAGTCCTTTTACTTCCAATCCAAACGCATATTCAGAAAGACCGTAAATATCGGGACAGAATACCTCGTAATGTCCGTGAATCCTTTGCTTACCGCTCAACAGTTCATTCCGCATACGCTTAATATCATCTTGCATCTTCCCTCTAACGTAAGTATCATTCGCCAACGCATGATTGTACTGCAAAGCCTGATAATAGGGCTTGATATACTCTGCTTCTTCAGATACACCACAGTATTTCAGAAATTCATCTACACTGGACTTAATTCTCTCATATGTACTCACGCTGTCAGATACTAATTGCTCTGCTTCTTCAAACGTAAATCTCACTGTCTGCAATGGTTGATAACTCAGTAAACTGGTATTCCTTAAATCTTCCGGTGCATCTGCATATTTAGCTACATTGAAAGTTCGCTTATATCCATGTACTTCTTCCTCAAAAGCACTCTTCCATTTCTGGCAATCAAACTTTCCTGCATCATCCAGATACAGATTCCAGAATTTAAACTGTGACTTCGTAACCACCATATCAATCTGATCTGTGAAGATATCCCACTCCTTACCTCCCAAATCGACAATCTTGCTCACACCTTTTTCTCGGGCGAACTCCTTCAGATCAAACACAAAAGCCTCACCTTTCAACGCAGGTAAACATCTGAATTGGAAACAAGATGGAATGTATCTTCTGCCGGTCCGTTTACTTCTACAGTCTAACTCTTCAGCCCACCTTGAAGCACATTCAGGTGTAACAAGTCCTGCACCATCAAAAGGCAATATTGGAATCTCTTTCTCTGTAGGCGATAATACCTGATACTCCTTCTGCTCGCCATTTCCAGTGACCTTTACCACATCTACAGTTTCCGCAACCAACTTTTCAAAATCATCTATCACAACAATGTTAGGCGTTGATACTGGCTGACTGTTCGTAGTCACTAAAGCATAATAAGCATTCCATTTAGAGGGCTTGGGATAATCTGTGTTCTTCGGGATTCCGCACAATAGAATATCATCCAGCTTGTCTTTAATGCTACGATCCACAAATAAGTTCTTCTGTGTTCTGGAATGGGACGCTCCGCAAAACTCAGATACATATTCAATGGTTACATCCCCTCTGGTGACTTTTAATGTTCCATCATGTTTTCTAAGCACATCATACCTTTTTACATTTTTTCCGATTTCCAATGTGATAAGATAAGGAATAATCTCACGCCCAGCTTCATTTACCTCAATGTGTCCGTGTTCCTTTTTATATATATGTTTCAAAATCCGGTGTAGCTCACTTTCACTAGAAAGATTCCTAGTGGACTGCTCTTTAGACTCCGATAGGACAATTTCATTCGTATAACTTCCATCTTCATTCTGCTTCAGCCAATTAATATTTAGGCTCTGTGTTTCTACTAATTTTGTATTAATAGTCCATCACCATCCTTTCAAATTCACCGCCTCTTACCGTCAAAAATCTCCGATACGCACCTATAACTTATTCTCAAAAATATCTCCATAAAACTATTCTTTTATCTGAAAATTCGATTTCACGAACCCTTATAAATAAAGGGATTGAAGCCCCTCCATTTTTGAAATTTCAGGGAGGACATAAATTTCCTCCCCAAATCGTCCAAATCATCCAACTTTGTCCATCAATCCATCAACTTTCTGGCCCATGCTTACCGCCCAACTCTTCACAGCCTTAATTGCTCTAACATATTCTTCCAAATCCTCTTCCGGAATATTCTGCAAATCATCAAGCAACCAAGCGTATTTATCTATATCCTTCAGATAGACTTCTGTCTTTCCACTGAACAGCTGCACAGCCTCATGGATCTTCTTCAAACGTTCCTGTTCTGGATCTTGTTTTTTCTGAAGCTCTGCAAGCTGACGTTTCAACTGTCCGTTTTCCTTATCCAATTTTCTGATCCTTGCTTCGAGAAATTCATTCTGACGTTCCATGTCTCTGTTAGCTTTCTGCAAGGGTATATAATCAGCCGGAGTTTCCACAACAGTCTTTGCAGCAATATCATTCTCCATCTCTTTGATTCTACTATCACGTTGTTGCAACATCCGTTTCACACAGTCCAACGATTCCACGAAATCAATTTGATTTACTTCTGACAACTCCTGGAATACCGCTTTTGCTGCATCCAACGTTACCATCCCAGTGTAAACAACTTCTCCCAACTCAGGGATCATCTCAATAAGCATTTCGTAATTTACCAGTGTCTCAGCTAGTGAATTATTATCATTTTCTTGCATATAAATTTTCTCCTTCTGTTCAAAGTTTACTGTTGAAAATGACAGGAGATAATTTCTCCTGCCACATCATCAAGAATTAATGTACGCCGTTGCTTATTGCATTCAGTAATACATTTTCTTGCACATGCTTTTCTTCTCTGTCCATATGATCTTTGTATTTTTCAACAATGCTATCTGCGTACTTCCGACTGTGATAATTGCTCAGTACAGCAGCATTCAAGGCTTCTACTACATTTGCTTCATGGTTCTCTTCCTTATACATACCGCATCCGCTCACACTATCATCAGAAACACAATACTTGAATGTGCCTGACATTGGCATTTCTACAATCTCAAAATTGTATTTCTCAAAGTGATCCAGAAATTCATTAAGCGAAACACCGGCTTTCTTATAGTTCTCATAGATATGTAAAAAATACTCCGGTGAAACGAACACCCCTGTTCTGTTGATAAATTCCCTACGTGTCACAAAATCTGCAAACTCCGGTTCTCTGTAGGTTGCATCCATTTTGTAAGATCCAATAATTTCCTGACTGCTTTTCTTTATTTCAGCTTTCATCATAATGTATTTTCTCCCAGACTTCTAATATTCAGGAATCAGCCTTTCGCCAATCCCCACAACTATGTATTGATGTAATAGGGGCTTCACCTATCATTCGTCCCATCCTTATAAACCACTTCCCATTAAAAAAATGATTTATTTTCAAAAAAATTCAAACTTTTTTCAATTTTCGTATGATTTCAACAAGTCTCATTCGTATATAATATGTAAGCGTATCAACCATCAATCTCTCAGTATCTTATTGGCCTTTCATAAATTACCCAATGGATGAGGAAACTAAATATGGAATTTATTGAAATCACAGATGAGGAAGCTCTTAACCTTCCTGCGGATCAGCTTATGGCAATTGCTATCTATAATTATCTTCTCAGTGTGCAACCAGACTATGTACCAGAAGATATAAACCTCTCACCAGAAGAGATAGATAATCAGTACCAAAAACTGATGCAGCAAATAAAAGGTTAGTCAATCATCAAATCAAGCAAAGTAACGGTGGACATGGATAATTTCTGTGTCCACTTTTACGTCTGCTTCACTAGCAGCTTCTTCCAATGACTTCTTAACTGGTATATCTGTACCATCATCCGGTACCCCAAAATTCTTTGCCATATCATCCGGTACAACGTGTCCACCAATCTTACAGTCATCATTTTTCACATTGCTCTTCTCTTTATTTACATTGCTCTTCATATCATTCTTTACAAACATCTTATCAATATCCTCCGTAGTAAGTTTCTTAGCACTTTTCACCCATTCGGCAACTTCAGGTAAAGTCATATGTCCGTATTTTTCCAGAACCATCTTCCGATCACCATTCTTTACAATGATGCTCCACTTACCGCCTTTTTCACTCTGAAAGCTATACCCTTTATTTGCCAATGCTTTCCTGATCTTTGATCTCACAGCTACGTAAGATGTAACCTTTGAAGCAAGAATATGGTGCTTTTGATCTACTGTGAATCTCACAACATCACCATTGAAAAGTTTCGCTCTTGCAGTTACCGCCTTTCTACCGAAGCAATACTCTTTACCGTCTTCACCTTTAATAAGTCCGTACTGCCCCTTGATGTAATACTCGATTGTTCCTTGTAAATTTTTACTTGCCATAATGTTACTCTCCTTTGATTTTAAATTTTGTTGTTTATTTTTCACTGGGAATTTCCTAGTAGAGATCATTCATCCAGTTACATCCAATTCTTCTTATTCAGTTTTTCATTTATTCTTCAAAATCTCACAGCAACAAATTCCGGAAGTCCAACATGATTCTGTCAGCTGCTACCGCTGATCCTGTCGTAGAAGATTGATATATGTGTGTCCATTTTGGCTTCCCATCTGTATGTTCCAAAGAAATGATACTTGAGAATATAGGTATCTCCGTTTTAGAGACTCCTTTCAGATCAGATAAATTATTCAGTGCACACACACAAATTTACTTCCCGGCACACAGAATAATAGCTTATATTCCCCTATTCTCTTCTTTACGAAAAGGGCTCAGAAACCCAGTGTTTATGCGGCTTTCCAGACTCAAATGTGCATTTTTTATTCATCATTTTGCACATTTTTATTTTCTACAACTTATTATTTTGAGAGTTAATCTGATTAGAACGAATGAATTTTGAAGCTTTAGCGAAAAATTCAGAAGTGATGACAAATGAACGTAGCTTTAGCGTAGTGAATGCGTCAGCCCCTGTCGGAACGACAGATAAGTTAAGTGATTTTTATCTTACTTGCCTGGTGTTCCACCAGTTTCCTGCCGCACAACCTTACGGTTGTTTGTCATCACTTCACCATCTGTTCGCTAAAGCTTCACAGCTGGTTCGTTCGAAATTGATTGTTTGTTGATTCATCATGTAATTATAACAATATTAACATTTTTGATGTTTTTGAATATTCTATCTATATATTATTTTTCCATCTTTATTCTTTACAAAAGAGGCTCGGAATCCCAGTAAAATAAAGGGTTTAAAAATCAAAATGTGCAGTTTTTGATGCTCATTTTGCACATTTTTATTTTAAGCTACCTTTTCAGTGACATAACAATCTTGAATCCAATTATTTAATAGCTCTCTCATACGCTCACTCGGAATATAAATATCAATCGGTTTACCATTACGAATCTGACTTCTCCACATCCATTGTAGCAATGCTGATAAGGAACACATATCTTCATCAAAGATAAGATCATAATGATTAACAAATTGTCTGATCTCCGGTGACATAAAAAAGTTTACCAGATATGCCAGCGCTTTCTTGTCCTTGAACTCATTCGTTCCTCTGGCATTACATGGGACAAAACCTTTCGAATACCCTTTACCTTTAATATATTTGGTATATGACTTGAACACGGTATACATATTATCTTCTGAATTGGTCTTAGAAACTGTTCTGAAGAAATTCTCTGTATTTGCCTTTAACTGTTCCAGCATAAACAGATTGCTTTTCCTCTTACTTTCGTACCAGTTCTTTGATAGAGGATTAGTCTTTCCAATCTTAGTGCCAATCTTATTGAATTTGCCCTCATAAATGTTTATCAGGTCAACCACTTTTCTACGCTTCTCATATTCCAGTTCTTGATTATGCTTAATCAATTTTCTGTCATAGTCCAGCATATATTTCTCGTAGTGAATACCGTGAATGTCAAAGTATGATTTCTGAATGCTACCTTCCCACAGATATGTAAAGATATAACTCTCTTCAAAGCACTTAAAGAAGTCTACTGGAAAATTCCACATGATGATTCTTGCCAGCTCTTCACTGTCTTCTTTCTTAAATCCCATAAGTGACTTGAAACTGCACAGGCGCTTGATGTCTCCGAATACACCTTTATACTTCTTGTCATCATTCCAGATCAGGAATCCCTTATCATCCAGAGAGACAAGCTTCTGCTCAAAGATAATCTTCATATCATCCTTGGTAATTTTGTATGTGTCCAGAACATCCAAGCATTCATCAATCATCAGCACATAATCCTTGCTCTTCAGCAGTTCCAGCATATCCAGATCCATCTTCTGAATGAGCGAATGCGTTGTGACAATATTCTTTTCATTCTCTACAAGCCATCTGAAATGTTTCCATTTGGAACCCCATTTCTCCGGATCAACAATATCAATGTCTGTGCCATCCTTGAATCTCTCGCATTCTGACAGGAGCGGTACAATGCAAAGGAACTTCCTATCCGGATTGTCATTAATGTAATTAATCGCCCATGTGCTTTTGCCAGATCCCATGATATCGTCTACGATTGTAATTGTTCTTTCTTCTGTACTCATAAATTGTCTCCTCCAATAATTTAAAATATTTTGATTTCATTCTTATTTTCCTCCATATGTTACTTCTTATTTTGTTGTGATTTTATTCTTAGAATTTCTTCCGGTGATTCGATTATCCGTAACCACCGGAAAGAACGTTCTAAAGTGCTTTCTTTACAATATTGTTCTTCTTTATCAGGCTAACAACTGTCCTTTTCTGCCCTTGCATCACAGATGGAATATGGAATAGTGTTTCTTCACCGTTGCTAAATTCGATTTTGTAATATCTCTGATTGCTGTTCCATGGACGAATTTTTGAAACATTCCAAATTTGAATATTGTATCTTTTACAAAAATCTTTATACTCTTTGATTGCAGCATTAATTTCATCAGCATAAAGTCCAGATAAGTGTTCCATAAGCAGATCGCCACCATAATATACTCGAAAACAAATGCAGTTACTATATGTCGATTCACACTGAATATCAATTAAATCCGGCTCTATAAGTTGCTTCTTACAGTTTTCAATCTGTATTTTTCCAGAAGGAATTCCTGTATGTATAAGTGTTTTAAATAGCTCATATGCAGGTTCCAATTCGTCAAAAACCTCTGGATAATCTGGATATTCGTTTTCAACATAATCTATATATACATAATACTTTTCTTTATATTTTCTTACCAAAACATATGCTGGAAAATGCTCATCCTCATTATCAAAAGCCCATCTATCACTTTCATAGCCATATTCTTCTTCATAAATGTAGTCACCTTCATTTGTTACTTCCATAAATAGATCACTTGCTGTATCTGTATCATACAACTCGTCCAATTTTGCCATGATATCTTCCTCTCATTCTTTATATTTCGGTTTTGCTACCTTTTCACTATTTACTTCTGATTTCTGTTTCGTTTTATTCTTCTAATTGCAACGTATAATTTCCGCTTTTCACAAGTTTCAATACTTTTTCCACAAACTGTACGGATAACATATCTGCGGTAATGTCACCATAAACAGGCGTTATCCGTCCTACATCCACAATCTCTAAATCTGGATATTTCTCAATCTCAGCTTCTGCCAATGGCACACGAAATGTCCGGTTACTTACTGTGTATGTCAAATAGTAGACTGTATCTGGAATCATCTGCACCACGAACTCAACATGTTCTCTTCTGTCTGGATCGTAGAATCCGCTATTGTTGATATAGTTTCCAGATTTTAAGATTTCTCCGTAACCTTCCTCATAGTCATATGTACGCTTTCGCTGCAGGACTTCACCCTTTTGGATATGGGCTGGTTCCAGGACTGATAACAGGACTCTCTTCATGCTGTAGTATTCTTGTTTCTTCTTGCGGTACTTATTTGCATTGCCGTATGGATCAGGGATGTAATGTATATACTTGTGCTCGTTATCACGACTGTTTAATGCTCTATTGTTTACGCTAAACAGGCAATCGGATAACATCTGTTCTGTGATCGTGTGGTTCTTCAGATTCTTCAGGTATTCTTTTGGTGGTGTCATGCTCTCTCCTTCCTGGCGGTAGATTGTGGTAGGTCTACCGCCGTGTAATACTTCTTATTTGTACAGAAAGTTATTCTAATAAAACTCAGGTTTCTTATTGTATGTACCTGCTGCTTTTACTCCACTGTAATTTTCCAACAGCAACATTGCCTGTTTAAAATTTATATCTACATTTCTTGTCTTCTCAGCACTGATTTCACCGTCAATTTCTTCATCTAAAATTTCCAACTCGTTTACTTCATCCTTTTGGCACGGAATATGAAATGTAAAATCACCAATACGATACAAACGCAGGAAACTGTCTGGTCCATAATCAAATACCTGTCGATTGACTCCAAGATATTCCACCCGGTCTTCTTCCTGAAGTTTTTTCAGCACAGCATCCTTCAGATGATATAAATTGAGCATTCTTGTCTTAGCAGCTCCGCAACACTGAAATTTCCTGTTATAATAACTACGGTTCTTTGTATCTCTGGACACTTTTGCAGATTTATTTATAGTGTATAGGGCACTGGCAATATTCTCGTCTGTTGCTGGTAAAACAGGCTGCTGTTTCTTCTCCAAAAGTCCGGCATGGGAAATATCCAGAATATCCAGGACACTGCATAATTTGTATGGAATACGCTGATTTCCACCTTTAAAGGTTCCAACAATACGCAATGTATCATTGTCTACAAGTTTCTTCACCGCATAAGATGTTGTGTCTAATACGCTCACAGTGTCCACCATTGGTAAACCAAAGCTTTCCATTCGTTCTGCAATAAATTCCAGATTATCAGTAGTCATATATTCCTTCAGATCATGTACAAGTTCAGGTTTACTGGATTTGGTTAAAAGCCCGGGATTAACATACTGTTTCAGGAAGGAAAAAAGATCAGCCCTATTAATCATTCTGGCAATATTCTTGTCCCAAAACACCTCATAAATTTTCTCTTCAATACTCTGCATATCTTAGCTCTCCTTCTATTTCTCAATCATTTTGTATGTATTTGGTTCAACTTCTACTAAGACAACAATTCCAGAGAAATAATGTCCATATGTGTCCATTGCCATTTCAAATATAATATCTCCGATTTCCTTGTACATTTGAGGATGCGTCTTTTCATTGATATAAGCAATGTCATTCTTTGCTTTATCAATACACGCAAAGAAGAATGTGTCATTTTGTCTCAACAGTAAAATACTGCCAAAATCTGCAAAATCATTTAAGTTATATGCACAAAAATTTTCAACATCATCAATCTTAAAAAGCATCTTTGTGCCGTCTTCAAGATATGGTGCTTCAAGGACCTGGAATCTAACGTCCAATCCAAGATCACTATAACTAAGGTCTCCAAGGTTGCTTTTCTTCACTAATTTATTACTCATATCCGTTTTCTCCTTTTTATCATTGACGGCCAATTTTCTACTGCCTTACTTCTGTTCACTTGTTACTTCTCATTTTGCTTCTAATTTATTCTAAGAAAATTATCTGGTTCGTCCTTTTACCACATACTGATTTCTGTATGCTTCGTCTTTGATAAATTTATTGATAAAGTTATACAAGTGACTCCTGTTTACGCTACCATGATCTTGTGGGAATACTTTATGAACCTGGTCGTTTGTACCCTCAATATTTAACGGCTTACCTTTGTAGTACACCCAGCAACAAATATTTGCAGCTGGATCACCCAGGAATGTATCTAATGAAAATTTGTAATCGCCTTTTTCAATTTCGTCTAAAACGTAATATCCCATACTCATATTCTCCTTATCTTTTGGTGGATCAGGCAGCAGCTTTTTGTATCCACTGCCTGAATCCGGTTATTTACTGATTACTTCGTAACCTCTGGCTGATTTTCCTGCTCGGTTGATTTTCAGTAATTTTGTGTCGTCAAACCATGGTACAGTACCACCTTTAAATTTTGGTTCTGGTATTCTATTTTCAGACTTGCCGATCAGATGGATTAAACCGTTAGCTTGTAACACAACTAAGTCATTATGCTGCTTCTCCATATCCCATTTATCCTCTGTAGTTACTTCGCAATTCTTCCGAATTTTATTTCAAACATTCTCCATCTATATTCCGTTTCATATGAACTCTGATGTACTATTACTCAATTCTTCCCAATCAGAATAACAGGTCTCGTGAGCACCTTTTTTTAGTGGTCTTTGGAGCTTCTTCTTTAACAGGTTCGAAAAATTCAAACTTGCTTGTAAGTCTTTTTTCACTCTTTGCAGCTCTGTTCCGATTAATAGTGTCTTTGCTACTTTCAAGCTGTTTCTGGATTTCTTTCAATTTGGCATATGGCAGAGATAAACCGGATAACATGCAGATTGTAATATCGGATTCATAGCCTCGGAAACAATCGTAAGGTTTTCCGAATTCTGCATTGATTTCTTCCGTATTAACACCAGCTCCAAGCCCGGCACAAATTATCATGGAATATGTAAGAACCTTGTCTTCTTCCAGTGGCGCATAAATATTATTCTGGAAGCTGTTAATAATCTGCTGTGTGTTGGTTTTATCTTTGTCAAGCAATGTGATCACTGCCATCCCCGGAGTTTGCAGCATTACCTGAATCTCTTCCGTGTCTGCATTGCCATATTTTGATGTTGAATTATTAGTAAGCAGTGCATCCAGATAGGTAAAGAAAAGCTCATTGATCTTCAGCTTGTCCCCCAGTCTGTCATTGTCCAGAATGAAGGTTGCACCAGGCTCTTCCAACTGTTCAATCTCACATAAAGTGTTGTACGCATTTTCCAGAGCTTTCAGTGATTCTGTCCGTGTGTTCGGTAATACCGTTATTACCATACAAGCCTTCGGTTCCAGCTCTGATACAATGATTCTTTTCATAGAGGCAAGAATTCCTGAACCAGTGCCACCACCACAAGAACCAATAATAAAGATATAGTCCAGACCTACCAGTTTTTTCTTAATGACATTTACCACATTGTCCAGGTCTTCACTGAAGATTGTTTTTGATTTATTGCGGTCCTTACTGCATCCTTCGCCTCCCGGAATGTGATACTTGTCTGAATCTGGAATATCTGTCAAACTGTCCAGATCCTGCTGTGCCGTGTTGATAAAGATCACCGGATATCCTGCTTTATAGAACAATTCTCCCTGATTACCGCCATAGGCTCCAATAGCTACAAATCCCACTCTTCCTTTTAATCCTTTCATCTCTTAATCCTCCTGTGTATTCTCTGAAACATTGTCGGGTAATATTTTTAGTCCAGCTGCCGTAATGATATAACCTGTTGCTCTCTCAACCTTTGCACCTCTTTCCACATATCCCAGATTTTTCAAAATACGGATATGCTTATAAATGGTAGAGGGCTTATCGTACTTCTCAATTTCTGCTATCTCATTGCATGACATAGATAACATAGGACTGTCTGCTTTGTTTTTTCTCAGAATGCTTAGAATTACATATTGAATCCTATTTAAACTAAACTCCATCTTTTATCATCCTTTCTTTAATTGTGATATACCTACAGTGAACTCAACCCACTGTGTAAAAAAATATGGTAATCTGGTTCATTCTCTACTTCCGATTTCTCAGGAATTACATTCTGCAAATGCACATTGCTGTTTTTCCTAAAAAAGGGTGCAAAAAATAAAGCAGTCTCACTGAAGTATATAAAAATAGTCCTGTGGGCTGTGTTATAGATGCAGGTATAAAGTTGTCATGGTGCGGTATTGATTGTGTTTCTTGATTATGTTGCTTCCTATTTGATATAGGTTTTTATATATTGGGTAATATGACAGATTGTGTGAACGTATGTTCTCACTTGTCACGATTTGAATTTTAGACTATAATAACTGTTGTCAAGAGTTATGTATGGAATCTTCATTCGTGATGATCTGTACATATTATATGAAACGGTATTGGCGTATCGTCTCATATGAAGATCAGTGCATTGGCGTGCATTGATCTTTTTTTGTTTCTATGTCTAGCATAATATCACGTACCAAATCATATGTCAATATGTTTTTGTACATTTTAGTATCTTTTATACTAAATCACATTTAATTGACTTTCTTGTACTTCTATTGTAATATTAAAATATTGAATGGAGGGATAACATGGCTATAGAAAAAATTACTATTACTGACCAGTTACGCAATAATATTATAGAAGAACGAAAAGAAATCGAATATACAGCTTCTGATCTCTCTGAAGAAAGTGGACATTCTAAGTATTGGCTTGCCAATATTGAAAGTGGTAAAACTAAAAAGATCAGCAAAGAAGATTTAATTTCTATTTACAAAATTCTGTTAGATGATGATGACGAGGAAAATATACTTGACTATGTAGAAAGAATTATCAATCAACCTATTGCTGGAAAAATAAAAAATTGGTATGAACTAATTGATATTGAAGATCAATATGAAGATATGATGGACTTTTTATATCTGGAATCAGAATTAGATGACTTACTGAAGGATATACGAAATCGAATTACCCAACAATTTAATTTTGCAAATACCCATCATCAGCAAGCAATATTGACTTCTCTTTTGCATTTTCAACGTTCCATAATTGTCAATCCCGAGCTTGCTTTTTCTTCCTTATATTTGCCAACATATTGTACTAGTATTATGCATCCAGAAGAATTTAATTCTGTTCTTAGTGATTTACTTCAACTTGCTGCAAAATTCAATGATCTAGTGGTAAAAAATAACAGTCTTGAAACTGTTGCTGTTTATTTGGACGAAGAGAAAAAACAAATAGAAAGAAATAAAAAAACAGGGAAAATTGCTTTGGACAATTTTAAGTCAATTTTGGGAGTTATCGCAAACTTAAAAGGTATGCAAGATCCTAATTTAGAAAGTCTCCGCAATTTGTTTTATTCTTCTGTTGTCTATCTAATCAATGAAATTCAACCTCATACACTTGGTGATGGCATACCATACCTCCCAGAAATCAACACCGGAAGAGCTTTTAGCCATCTAATTACTATATGCTATTATTGGCTATCCGACAGACAAGAGGAATTAGCACTCCCTAATGTTGAGAAATATATTCCTAAAGATTTATACAATTCTGCTAAAGAAGTCTTAGAAAATGCCTCAAAAATAAACGATCCTGTTTAATATTTACATTTACGCACAAAGGGCTACCGTCATCCCGGCAGCCCTCTTTTTATGACCTCAAATCCATTATTGAAAAATCCACAGCCAAGTCCTTATACAGATATGATTTCACTGGCTCATTAAATGTATGACTCTCTGCATATATGTCCTGTTCAAAGCAATATACAGTTACTTTCTGTTTTATTCCGTCCACAATCCAATATTCTCTAACTCCTACTGAAGAATACTTTTCCAACTTAGTCACATAATCATGCAGTGGATCACCAGGCATTACTATCTCAATAATCCAATCGGGCGCACCCTCACAGCCACGATTTGATAACTTAGCCTTATTTTGGATAACCGAAATATCTGGTTCTACCATATTGTAATCATCAAAGAACACGCCAAAGCGTCCATAATATATCTGATCCGGTAGTCCTCTATCATGGATGTAGCTGCATATCTGGCTACTGATTTCAGACATAAGTTGTTGATGCAAAGTATTTACCATAGGCATATGGTAATACTGGCCGTCAATCAACTCCACTCGTTCCGCTTCTGTTGTATCACGGTATAAATCGGCTATGGTATGCTTTGAGATATTATTGATTTGCTTTCTCATATTGTTCTCTTCGTTTCTGTATCACATAATCATACTGTTTTTCTGGAATCAACCAGTCAAACGCCAGCTCTGAATTTATATCAAAACCAACCTGATATATTCTACCATTTTTTCTAAATGCCACGGATATAACTCTGGTATCATGTGCAATCGTTCTTGACTCAATTTCCTTCACTTCTTCTTTTCTCCTGCTTCCAATCATAGCTCCTGCTTGACCGAATAACAAGCCACCAATTACTGCACTTCCATAGTTAATGCCCATTCCACCGCCACCAGAAAGTTGCTGTTCATATCTTAATGCACCTTCGGACTTATAATAAAGAATATCTCCAACTTCCAATTCTACCATTGTCACATAGCGTCCATCCCAACCAGAATTTGATACTCTAACCCATATAAGAGAATTATTTTTCCGCATCATAATAAAATTATTATTAGAGAAATATCCTGCTCCATTCATTACCCTAACATTAAAATTTTCTTTTGGAATGTCAATAACATTATAAAAATTTCTAATATGTATGTGCTGAAAGATTTCCTGCACTGGTGAGAAATCCTGCTCAAGTTTTTTTATATTAATAATAATCTCAGGTTGACTCGCTCCATTTTTGAGCAGACAAATTTTGATTCCATCTACCCTTTTGGACAATTCTCCAACATAATCATCTGACTTTGTAATCTGTGGAATTTCGTTATACAGTTTATGGCTATACTCTTTACCTAAACGTATCTGTCTCAATACTGATGGAATTTCCTGATACATATATTTTCCATCCAAAGACTCAGTAATAATATATTCTCCATTTTGGATTGAGAATTTACACTCTCGCGTTTTTGAAAATGCCGTTCCTTCTGTGTATACTAAAATTCCTGGAATCTGCTCCCACTGACTTTTCAGAGATTCATATTTCTGATCTTCTACGCTATTGTCTTGTTTAACTTGTGCCGTTTGAGGTAACGGTTCTGTTGACAGCGTTATTCCAACCTTATTATCATCTTTTCCACCAAACAATCCCATAGCAAGTCCTCCCTCTTTTACTTTACACAGTTATCCCTTGAATCGCATTGTTATACAAGAATTCTTTCAAAGCCTCGCTTTCCCCTGTATTATAGAAATCGAGAAGTAATCCGTTGAACTGTTCCATATATTTATCCGTGATTGTCATTATTCCAGCACCACCGAGTATCAGAATCTTATTGGCAAGCATTAAACTTGTGCGCTTGTTGCCGTCCCAGAAGAACTGACCTCTTGCACCCCATGTAAAAGCAGCTAATGCCTTATCTGTTGTAGAAGCGTCTGCATCTGTCAAAATTGCTTCCAGTTCTGCTACCGTTTTGTCTTTATTCGGAACCGGTGGCTCGTAGTCTGTACCAGAGATACCTACAGATCCAGTACGCAGCTTTCCCCATTCCAGGGCTTCATTTCTTGCTATATACTCATTGAGTTTGCACCAATATTCAAACGAGACAGGTTCGCTTACTGTATTGAGTAAAAACTTCCATGCGTCACGCATGTTCAGGATTGCTTTAAGATCATCAATTCTTACTTCAGGTACATTGGTTCCATTGAGTATTGTCTAAACCTGTGATAGTGTAACAGCTCTCTGCTCCATTTTCATTCCACAATATACAACTTCACCTGTTATATTCTGTGCAAAAATAGAATTTTCTTGTTCTGATAATGAAAATTTGTCCCAAAAATGCAATTCACTACATCCTCTAATATTTATTTTTGTCTTCTATTAGCAATAGAACTTGATCTCATCTGTAACAAATGCCTGTTTCCATTTAGCGCAGATAAGAAAAAACTGTGCTGATATAAATTCCATCAATTCATTTAATTCTTTATTGGAAATCTTGCTTCCATTACTAGCCAAAATACAGCCACCGTTCTTAGTCAGCCATATCTTTGTTCCATTTGGTGACGGTTTCCCCTTTGAAATATGAACATGTATCGGTTCACCATTTTCATTTGACCAGAAGTACACAATATAACCACTTACAGTAAATAATCTAGGCAATATGAATACCTCCGTTCGCAGCATATTTATATAACAAATGAGCATTACTCTGAAGCAATTTTTCAAACATGCTTATCTCTTCGTCTGAATATCCTTCTCTTTCCGTCCATGTATAGTCAGGCAACTCACATCTTGCAGAATCAAATCCAGTTTCTGTAGGACGCTCAAAATTTACAATTACCTTCTGTTTTCCATTTTCATCCTCGATCAGCTGAGAATGTACAATCTCTGTTTCATCATCTAATGTCATATACGGATACATCATTTTAAAATTCCTCCTAATTTTTGAGCCAAACATTTATTTTAATCTACTCCCATTATAGCTGTTTTCCATTGCATTATCAATGAATTTCGCCCAGGCAGCAGTGGATCAGTATGGAATACATTTGTATCCGTTCCGCTCTAAATCTTGTCTTACTTCCCTTATCAGCCTTTTGGTTATCATAATATTCTGCTTGTGCTTGATCTCTACATGATATCCTGTCAGGATTGATATGTACTTGTAATGGCTACCGCCACTGCCTTTTTTATTATCTGGAATATAATGGTTCGCTTCCAGATAGGCAATAAACCGAACTTCATCTCGTCTATCAAGTTTTCCGCTCATTGTGCTTCTGCTCCTTTTTATGTCCTGCTACCTGTCTGTTAGTTCAATAGGGGAGTCGATAATTTCTACTCCCCTGTGCAATCCTACCTCACAAACTGAAGCATGTATTCCTTGAACTCTTCGTAGTCCATAAATCCTGCTACCTCTGCATTCTCATAGATTCTCTTCAGTAAGCTTTCGCATTCGTCCTGATCTTTCCCGATTCTATACTCATACGCCCAGGTTGTGAAGAAGCACTTCAGTCTCTCAGGTACAAGCTCATCTTTCCATTTATTGTATTCTATATAATCTAAAATCTCTCTCGTCCACATTGTCTTGTCCTCCTACCGTGCCATACTCTTAATTAATTTATTCGCCAGTTTCCATTTAAGTTTCTTGCCATACTTTCTCTGCATCTGATACAGATAGATTTCGTTGATCCGATCAAAGAATGTGTCCGGGAGCATTTTGTCTTTGAAGGTGTTGCATGTTCGACAAGTACACTGAAGGTTTTCCACTGAATCTGAACCACCTAATGACGTAGGTCTGATATGGTCTATTGTCATATCTTCATATTTGATTTTTCTTCCGCATAATACGCAACGTCCGTCTGCCTGATTGTAGATCATCATTCTTGTGGTCTTTGGGAAACACTTTTTCTTCTTTCGTCTGTAACAGATACGCTGTGTTTCCGTATCGTAGGCATAAAAGCCCTTGGTTGCCTTGACGTTTTCCTTTATGAAAATACTGCATCCCTGGAATGTAAATGTCTTTGCTTTTGTGAGATCAGTTGTCTTCTGGATCTGGTGCTGATCGTCCAAGTATATGTACTCAGTGCCATTTGTAATAACTATCATTTGTCTGCTCCCCCTTCAATAATTGCTTCTGCTCGTTCCTTTAATATCTGTAAATCTTCAGGCTTTACTAATTCTGCCATCATATCCCAGAAATAGTTGACTGTACCAGTTCCCTTATTGAATGCCACTGCATAATCAAGCATTTCCCATATCTCTTCTTTTGTGAGTGGTTCTGTTGCGTCTGCCTCTGCAATATGGTAATAGAATCTTTCATCGGGACACATCCAGATTCCAAGAATCAATCCGTCCTGAAATACACAATGTAATCTTCTCATTTTGCCTTATTACCTCCAATATCCTTAAACTCTACTTCAACATCATTAACAGTAAAATTAGGGGTGTGGTCAAATCTTCTTCTGGAAATCTCTGGTGCTAGAATATAAATAGTACAAGCCAAAATGAGAAATTCCAAATACACATAAGCATGATACAATAGAAGCATGCTGAAGGAGGATCTCATATGGCAAAGCAACATGACAAACAATTTAAACTT
>OLQH01001130.1_pt1 | contig 23217 bp, 16 predicted proteins | sample 1672671 | NCBI WGS metagenome assembly OLQH01 (sample SAMEA3136712, study PRJEB25190) | human gut metagenome
CCGTGCGGGTGTTCCACCCGCTAAACCATCCGCCCTTTTCTGGGCGCACTTATCCTTTCACCGCTCCAGCTGTTAATGATTTCATAAAGGTTTCTGAAAATAAACAGAAAATGACAATGGTCGGAAGTACTGCAACAATAATTGCTGAGAACATTCCGTTCAAGTTCTTGGAATATGCCGAAGAAAACTGTCCAAGCAAGGCCGGGATGGTCATCTTCTCAGGAGATTTCAGCAAAATAGAAGCAAAATAAAACTCATTCCAGTTATTCAAAAAAGCCATTATTGCTGCTGTGGAAAGTCCCGGTTTTGCAATCGGAAGAATTACTTTAAAGAAAGTTCCCTCATATCCACAACCGTCTATTCTTGCCGCTTCTTCCATTTCTTTCGGAATCGAACGGAAATAGCTCTCCAAAATAAAAAAGGTTACCGCGATTCCCAGTCCGGAATAGATTAAAATAACACCAAGTCTCGTGTCCTTCAGTCCCAGATTTCCAAGCATTCTATAAATAGGGAAGGAAATAGAAACAGAGGGAATAAAAAGAGTTGTGGAGAACATTAGTGACACCAGCCATCTTCCCTTAAATTCCATTCTGGATACCACATAAGCGGCCATTGCAATAATTGTCACACTGACAATTGTTGAAATGGCAGTAATCACAATACTGTTAAAGAAGTAAGTATGAATATCCAATTTTGTAAAAATCGTAACATATCCGTCAAATATCCATTTCTCCGGCAATCCCAGTCCACCCGGTTTTTCCTTAAAGGAAGAAATGAAAACCCAGAGAATCGGATAGACTGAAATAATCAAAACAAGCGCCATTATGAAATAGCGGAAAACTCGCAGAACAATGCTACCGCCTTCCGGACGTTCCTTTTCTCTTCCCATTACATCATATCCTCCTTACTCTGTGTTCGAAATACTTTATTCAGAAGTCCTACCAAAACTACACCCAGAATGATCTGAACGACACCAGCTGCATTACCTCTGGCAAAATTCAATTTAGTACTTCCCATCGCTGTCTTATATATATAATAGCTCAAACTGTACGTTGCATTATCCGGTCCGCCGCCACTGATCAATGCAATCTCGTTATACAACAGCAGGCCGTAATTTGCAGCAATTACCGAAATAGTTCCAATCATAGGTTTCATTAACGGCAGTTTTATTTTCAATGCAATCTGAAAACTGCTGGCTCCATCAATTTTTGCAGCCTCATAAACTCCCGGATCAATCGAAAAAATCTGTGTCAGCAATAAAAGGCAGGAGGAACCGCCAAACAAAATAAAGGAAAAGGTTACTCCCCAGAAGGCCCATTTCTCATTTGCCAAAACACTCACGTTGCTTTCCGGTACAATCATATTACAAATCTCTGTTATGATACCTCTGGAGGGGCTGTAGAGATTCAGGAAAATCAAACCGATGGCCGCTGTGGAAATGATATTGGGAATTACAAACATATTCCTTATAAAGCGCCATCCTCTTTCCTTGCTTGAGAGTACCAGCGCTACAAGTACGGACCAGGGAACCTGAATCAAAAGAGTCAGAACCACCCATTTCAGAGAATTCAAAAGTGCCATCTTGAAATTAGCATCCAGCGTAAACATCTTGATGTAGTTATCAAACATATGGTCCCATCCAAGGAATTTTGGAGAAACGAAGTTCTTGGAGTTCCATTCGCAGAAAGAAGTAAGAAATATATTCACCAATGGATAGGCATAAATAATAGCGAACAATAAAACTGAAGGCAGCAAAAAGGCTATGATAAACACTGTTCTCTGATTTAGCTTGCGTTTCTTTGATTTCATATTGTTTTTCTCCTCTTATAAAATCAGGGACTATCAAAGACAGTCCCTGATGAAAAACTCTTTTCTATTCTGCTGCCTTAATCTGGTCGAGCTCTTCCACTAACTGCTGCGGTGTCTTGGAGCCTTCCTTCAATCCGGCATACTTGTTCTGTATTTCGCCTTCCATATCACCAAAGGTGTTGCCCCAGCCCAATACCTGAACATCTGCAGACTGTAAAGTTCTACATGCCTCAACAAGAAGCTTTCCTTCTGTGCTCTCTACTTTTGCAGCTGCCTCGTCGTAATTTACAGTTGTGCTCGGAACCATACCGATACCATTCTCAACGATTCTGGATGCAATCTCAGGGCTTGTCATGTATTTGATGAACTCTACACAGATTGCTTTCTGTTCGTCTGACAGACTGTCAGACACTACGAAACCACAACCACCAGAGAGAAGGCCAGCTTTCTTGCCATCATTTGTGGGAAATACTGCCGGTTTCAGGTTCTCGATTCCAGCTTCGCAGTCAACGAAATCGCCAGTTGCCCATACACCGTTGAACAACATTGCGGAATCTCCGCTTGTAAAGTCATCCATGTACTGATTATCATCATCACCGCCAGGTCCGAAGTGTGCTGCATCAATCTTAGCAAGAACATTGTCCTGCAGGAATGCCATGGTTCCCAAGAAGCTCTCATCATTGAAGCTCTCTACATTTTTGCCGTTAGCATAGAATTCTCTGGAAGCCTCATCTCTCTGTGCATATCCGGCTGCCAGAATATTGGTGGGCCAGCCTGCATTTAGGCTGTACGGAGAAATACCTGCCTCAACTAACTTGTCAACAGCTACATCAAAGTCTTTCCAGGATGTCCACTGATTCGGAGTGGTTGCTCCAGCCTGCTCGAACAGTGCCTGATTGTACCAGAAGCCTACGCCCTCAACCTGCTCTCTTACGGAATAGATTTTTCCATCTTCAGTCAAGTTCTGGTCATAGCAGATACCTACACCTGCTTTCAGGTCTGCATCCGCATCCAAGTACGGTTTCAGGTCCATGATAGCACCTGCGCTTGCAGCTGCCTCTGTGATGTCCCAGCCGCCGAAGTCTGCAATATCGTAGAACTCACCGGAACTCAAGTCGTTCAGAGCTGTGTTGTAGATACCTTCTGCTCCACCCTGGTCAGCCTTCACTACAAAGTTGAATTCATCCTTGTGTGCCTCTGCAAACTCGTCATAAATTCTGCGCATCTCTGCTGCGGGAGCCCACTCGGACTCATCATGATAATATCCATGAGTAAAAGTTACTGTGGGAAGTTCTGCAGTTGCTTCTGTTCCCTCTGCCGGAGTTGCTGCCGCATCTTCTGTGCTTCCTTTTGAACCGCAGCCGGTCAGAGCCATAGAACCTACAAGTACTCCAGCCAGTAACAGGCTGGTTATCTTTTTCATTTTCATTTTCGTTCCTCCTTAAACCATTTGGTAATTACACTATACTTCTATCTGCCTTCTATCTGAATAAACAAAACCATGTTCTTCTTGTATCTTTTTGATGATTTGCAGCCTCTTCCCTTTCTAATCCTGCACTTTTTTTACTTTCCCTTTTTTATCCATCTCTCCGGTTAAAAAAGTGCAAAAATGCAGAGAGTACTCTCCGAAGAAAATACTCCCTGTATTCTTACTCATTTACTTATTTGTATCTTATCACCTATGCTTTTCTTAAGAACTCATGAAAGGTTTCAATTCCTCCGCCGAGCCACTTTACCTCAGCAGGAAGAGTCCTGTTTTCCTTTGATACATCAAAGAAGTCCCCCTCCCGTGTCATATCTGTAATCATATAGGCATCGCTTCCCGGAACACCTTCCGTCAGATAGCAGTACTCGTCTCCCCAGAAGCAGCAGTCCTCCGCACTGATACCAAAGTCTGTCAGTACATGGTCCATAAAATAATTTACGTTATCGCTCTTAGTACTGATTCCAACCTCTACATATTTGGCATCCGTGGTTGCCTTTAGCTTAATTCCTTCTTCCTCACCCAGCTTTTCTGAGAGTGCAAGCACTTCCAGAAGGCCTCCTGTCAGACCTCCTTCTGTCAGAATCTCTTTTACCTGATCGATTTCTTCCTGCTGTAAGAACAACTTCCCACCTCTGACATGGGCAGCCATCAGATCCACCTTGCAGTAGTTCGGTCTGTTGAATACAATATCCGTACAGATGTCGTACTTTACAAGCAGCTCCTCGTGGAGACGGTAACTGGCACGATGGATTTTCATCAGTTCTTCCAGATTCGGCATATTCTCTTGCAGAATAACAGGCTGTCCATCTTTAAAGCCATAGTTATATGCCCCTCTTCCAAGACCCAGGTACAGATTGTTTAGACAATCCTTCGGAAGCAGTTCATGAAGCTTTCCTTCCGCGATGTTCTCGTATGTAGTTCCGCTTACGATAATGAGTTTCTTTCCTTCCCGTAAGAGTGGAATCATGCATTCTCTTACCACTTCTGTGGGTGCTGTGCGGGATAAAACGGCTGTTCCATCCCAGTCAAAAAAGATTGCCTTATATTTCATTTTGTATCTCCTCTTAAAATTTCCAGTTTTTCTGTTGGCTTGCAGGTATAAGTTCCTGTTTCTGTTGTTACCTTCAGTATGTGTTCGCCTTCCAGCGGTTCCAGGGTGATTTTTTCACTTGTAATGCTCACACGATATCGCCCTGTACCATAGTAGAAGCAATAGGAAAGCTGAGTCCATTTTTCTGGCAGATGAGGAATAATGGAGACTCCCTCTTCCAGAGGTGTCAATCCTCCAAATCCCTGTACTGTTACCATCCAAGTTCCGCCGTTTGCTGCCGGATGGGTTCCTCCGATATATAGATCTCCCAGATAAAGTTTATAATCTCCATCCAAATCAATCCGACCTGCCCGCATCAAATACTTATATGCCCAGTCTGTCATTCCAATCTGAGCAGCCAGTAACGCATAGATACAGGTACTTAAGCTGGAACCGTGTTCGGTGCGGGGTTCGTAATACTTCCAGTTCTTTTCCTTTATTTCGCTGCTGAATTGATCACCCAGAAGGCTCAGGAGCAGAACTACATCTGCCTGTTTGAGAATCTGCGTATGAACTGCCAGACCTGTCGGGCTTCCCAGATATTCGTTGGGCTTAATAATTCTTGAGTACAGCTCTTCAATGGTGAGATCCTCTTCCTTGAAGTATCCGTCGAACTGTTCAATCACTCCGTCCGCATTGGGCTGCGGAAGATATAACTCTACAGCCATTTCCCCGATAATCTGTTCTGCATCCGGGAAATCTATCTTTTTCAGAAGTTCCTCGAAATAAGCCGGATTTTCTTTCTTTAAATACTCAATCACTCGTCTCCGCACCGCCTTCGAACAGAAGGGAATAATCCCCTGTAATCATCATGTATTTCCAGAGTCCGTAAACAACATCTGCACTGATATGAATCTGCTTATCGCGGAAATAAGTCCGCATCTTTCTTCCGGTAAAAATATCAGTCAGATTATAGTGTGTACAGCCGTCCTCACCGTTCTCCTGACTCTCCCACGGGAAAAAGGCTCCCTGATAATCATATTCAGCGGCCTTCTTTAAGGCTCCCGCCAGATTTTTCACACGATAGTTCATGAGATTTCTCGCTACTTCCGGTTCGCAGAAGGCAAACATCGGAAGCATGTAGATTTCAGTGTCCCAGAACATGGCTCCCTTGTACACCTGACCAGAAAGTCCTCTTGCCGGGATTGCAACCGTATCGGTATGAAAAGGTGCTGAGCAAAGTAGAAGGTAACAGCTGTAATAAACAGCAAGCTGTGCCTCCTCATCTCCGATAATCTCAATTCCCAAGTGCTCATAGCGCTCTTTCCATAGTTTCTCCTGCTCTTCTCTCCAGTACTGATATCCTTTTTCCGAAGCATCCAAGCAAATGTCCGCAGCTGCAACTTCCGGGAGGACACAGTCTGTTTCCTTGCAGACAGACACATATTTTACAATTTCAAGAGTCTTTCCTTTCTCAAGTACAGAGGTGACTGTAATCTCTCCGTTCTCCCGAAGAAGCTTTCCCTCTCCCTCTCGAATGACGGCAAACTGGCCTACCGCAGCCTTCTTCTTATTCTGGATTGTTGTGGAAGCAACCACGTCAATTCCGTGAATCTCTCCCTGCTTCTGTTCATAGAAATGCGGGCCATTAATATCCCAGATGTCGCAGTCGAAATGGCTTTTCCATACAAGCTCCGCTTTCTCATCCACAATCACTGCATACTTCATCACCAGAAGATGCAGATCCTTAAGAGAGGCAAATCGTTCTGTCTTTATCTCAATTCGTTTTCCAGACTTTGATACAAATACGCTCCTTCTTTCATGGAAGCCGCCCTTCAGATCCAATGCCTGCTCATGTTCCACCGGTTCCTTTGTCAATACAGAAAGTTCCTCTCCATCACACAGAAGTGTACATTTCAGACCATTCGGTACATTTACCGGCTCTCTCCAGCCGTTCCCGCTGTCATCAAAGATCTCTGAAAGAGTGCATGCCACCAACTGATCTTTTGTATATTCCTCCAGGGTTCCACGGTATCCGTAATACCCATTCCCGATACAGAACTTGCTTCCGAAAAATTCTGTTTTTTCCTTTTGGTATCCCGTTTCAACTATTCTCATGTTCTCATCTCCTCCACTATGCTAACTACCACAATGATAACTTTAGATATTTTATCTTTCTACGTGATTATTTGACTTTTTATTATACTTTTTTTACTTTTCGCTGTTCTGCTGGATTTCCATATTTCTATAAAAGGAAATGAATGTTATAATATCTTTAAATAATTACATTTAAGGACGTTAAAATCATGAGAAAAAAAGTCTTTGATACACTAACTGCAGTACTCATCTGTATCAGCCTCCTCTCCTTAAGTGCCTGCCAAAATAAAGCTTCTCAACCTCCAGTTGAACTCACATTTATGCACGGCTGGGGCGGCACTCAAAAAACTCATACAGTCATGACGGAGATCTATAATGATTTTACAGAAAAGAATCCCGATATTGTTATAAACAGCATTGCATACTCTACTGCATATGAAACGGTCAAAAACGGAAATGATATGCTTGCTGTTGGTAAAATGCCCGATATTATCAGTACAAACGGTCTCTCATACTTTGAAAAAAATGCGCAGAGAAGTGGCATGGCTCTGGATTTAATGCCCTATATTAAAGCCGACCCTGAGTGGGAAAAAGATATATCTCCTGCAGTCTTTGATACTTGGTCTACCAGTTCCGGCAAAATCCACACCATACCTGATGTTTTGGAAGTGGCGGGCTACTGGTATAATGAAAATTATTTCAAAGAAGCTGGTATTTCTGATGCACAGGGGAATGTTCAGCTCCCCCAGACATGGTCGGAATTTATGGAAACAGTCGAGCAGCTTCAGGCATGGATAGACAGCAGCGAACAGAACCTCTCAGTCTTTGCCTTGGAAGATACTCAGACAATCGAATTCCTTTTTCTGGCAAGGCTTGCTGGCGAAGGCCGTAATGGCTTAAGGGCTTCCCAGAATCCTTATATTAAAATCCATAAGGAAGCATTGATGCATACGCTCTCAGATATAGAAATCATCGGTTCACATGCCTCTTGGGTGGACAATATTGAAAATGCCCGTCAATATTTTCAAAACGGAAAAAGTATTATCTATTTCAACGGTGTCTGGGAAAGTGAAGAATTAAAAAACAGTCCCCTTAGTGCTCAATTAAAATATGCCAACTACCCTGCTATAGATGGACAGAGTCTCTCCTATATTTCGCCCTCTTCCGGATATGTACTTGCTGCGCAAGAAGATGAGGGAAAAGCTGAAGCTGAAGTTCGCTTTTTAAAATATATGTTAAGCGAGGAAGTTCAAACGAAGATGGCTATAGAGACAGGGCAGGCTCCGGCCAATCCTAACATTGATATGGAACAGGTAATCCAGGAATATCCTCTGTTCGGAAATGCCATTCAGCAGGCATATACAGCGGATATTCAGTTAAAAACCATTTATTCCGTCTGGCCGGAAGCCAAAATTGATGTGGTAAAACAATATTTAAATCAGAACACTTGGGCCGTAGACCAGGTTGATGAAATGCTGACTGCTTTAAATTCAGGAGATAAATAATGAAAGATAGCCTTTCAATAAAAAAAAGACCCTCTTTGAGAATGAGATTGTTAAAAACAAATCTCGCAATCATTCTGACATATTTCCTGTTATGTGGATTCCTATTTGTCATTGCTATTGGCCGCTTAGTCGGAACCTATGTAGATCATGATCTGGATTTCCTTTTAACAGAGGTAAGCAGTAACCTGAATCAACGCTTTCTATATATGGAGGATGTAGTTAAATCCGTTCGTAATTCAGATGATCTGATGGGTTTTCTGCAGGATAGCTCCAGCGCTCCTTCTTCTGAGTTTTTACAGGAAGAATTGATACGCGTCATGAACATCAGCAGTTCGGCCAACAGGGGGACTGGAAGTACTCCTCTGGTGGAAAAGATTTTTCTGTTCCGTGAAAACGGCAGCTTCGTTTCCAACTCCTACTATACTCTTCTGTATTCTGAAGTTCCAACAACTGAGCAGAAATTCATCTCCCTTTGGAATACCTATCGAAGGACAGACAAAAGAAAAAATCGTTTTGGCGGAATCTGTTATTCCCAGAAAGATATGCTTTATATGGCATATTCTGTTTTGGATGAGAATATGGAGGAACAGGGAGTTATCATTTTCGAACTGAATTCAAATGCCATCAGGGATGTCATGGGAGACTTGCAGAATTATGAAGATTCCATTTGGATGCTTTATAATCAGGACGGCATTATCTCCGGGGACTTTACCGCTGACGCAGAAGCACAACTTTCAGAGCTTCGGGTAACACAGCCCTCTAAACCATATATCGGGAAGATAGCAGAACATTCTTACCGCATCTACACAGACAAGCTGTGTATGCAGATGCAGCTGACAATGGGAATTCCTCAAAATCAGGCCTCCTTTATTTTATACAATTCCCTGAGCATTTATATCATTGGTTTTATCATTATTCTACTGGCCGGCTTGACCAGCTTCCTTCTCTTTACTTATCGAATTACTAAGCCATTGCAGGAAATTACCGGAAAAATGCATGAGGTAAAAGAGGGAGACTTTGAAACCAAGCTTCCCGAGTATGACAGTCAGGAATTTCATGAAATCAGCCATGTTTTTAACGAGATGACGGAATACATTCATCACCTTATCAAGCAGGTTTATGAAAAACAACTCTCAGTTACTGAGATGGAACTGAAATTTATACAGTCACAGATGAATCCGCATTTTATGTTCAATGTCCTTAATGCGATTGGACTTCAGGCCCGGCTCGATGGAAATGAAGAAGTAAGCAATTTGATGTCAACCTTTTCCAAGCTGATACAGGCCAAAATTTACCGCAGCGATACAGAAAAAGTACCCATTTCTCAGGAACTGGAATATGCGGAGTATTATCTTCAGATTCAGAAATTCCGTTACGGCGAAAAGCTCTCCTATACGATTGAAACAGAGGATGAGAGCATTTTGAATTATTCCATTCCCAAGCTGTGCATTCAGCTGATTGCAGAAAATGCTGTTGTACATGGACTGGAACCCAAGATGAAAGCAGGTCATGTGTATATCAATCTCTCCTATTCTGCTACCGGAATACAGATCGATGTAATCGATGACGGAGTCGGTTTTGATGAAGATGGCTATATTACGCTTCCACTGAAACTGGATTCTCAGGATACCAATCATAATCATGTTGGACTTAACAATGTTCATAATATTATTCAGTTATTATACGGAAAATCTTATGGAATAAAAATTTACAGTGTTAAGAACAAAGGAACGACCGTAAGTATACATATTCCTTTGGATCAATAATGAAAAGAGCGGCGTGATGGCCGCTCTTCCGTTATGTTTATTTTGTAATAGTAGCAAAAAAATCCTGATTTGGTATTCTTCCCAGGTGCTTTTCTGCAGCAAGCAGTACATACCTCCAGAATATGCTATCAAACATGCTTCTTCATCAAAAAGCTGCTTTTTTTTAGCACCTTTAGCTGTGTAAATCTACCTCATTTAAAAAAACGACTGACAGATTTCTCTGAAATCTGTTCAGCAATCCCCTGCTTTTTAATTTCTTTCTCCTTCCAGGATGCTCTCCATTGCCCTGCCATTATTGAGATACATCAGATTGTATCTTATACCCGGTGCGCCGTTTCCAAACGTATTATGATTATTTTGTTCCCAGCGCAGTGGAGATATCGTCAATCATATCAAGCACTGCCTGCCTGGATGCGTCCGCATAGTTGGCGGCGCCAAACTGTGCATATTTTTCCTGCTGATATGCCGCGATGATTCCTCTGGAGGAATTCACGATAGCGCCCAGCCCGTCTTCATTGAAGAAAGGAAGCAGGTCAGCGCCTTTTCCTCCCTGCGCGCCATAGCCGGGAACCAGGATGTATGCCTTGGGCATAATTTTGCGGAGGACCGCGCCCATTTCAGGATAGGTTGCGCCCACGACAGCGCCTACATAGCTGTAGGAATCTCCCATGGCTTCCTCCCCCCACTGGGCAACCTTCTCACCCACCAGCTCATAGAGCGGGCGGCCGTCAATGAGCCTGTCCTGGAATTCGCCGCTGCTGGGATTAGAGGTCTTTACCAGAACAAAAATACCCTTTTTCTCTTCCCTGCACACATCGATGAAGGGCTTCACGCCGTCGGAACCAAGATAGGGGTTCACGGTGGCAAAATCCTCTCCGAAGCCGGACAGACGGCTGCTTCCCACCTTCGCTCTGCCCAGATGCCCCACGGCATAGGCTTCCGAGGTGGAACCGATGTCGCCGCGCTTGATATCGCCGATAACCACCAGATCCTTTTCCTTACAGTAATCCACAGTTTTCTGGTAAGCGATCATGCCTTCGATCCCGAACTGCTCATACATGGCGATCTGAGGCTTTACCGCGGGAATCAGGTCGTAAACCGCATCCACAATCCCCTTGTTGTACTGCCAGATGGCCTCTCCCGCTCCCTTTAAGGTCTCTCCGTACTCCTCAAAGGCCCTATTCTGAATCTGCTCCGGGATGTACTTCAGCATCGGATCCAGTCCCACAACGATGGGCGCATTGGTGTTTTTTATCTTTTCCACAAGCTTGTTAATCATAATACATTCGTTCCTTTCCATTATAGATATTAAACGAAGGTAACTGCGTGGTACCCTCACAGTTACGAACGAAGCTTCTTTTGTCCGCAAAAACAGAACCGCCCGGAAGCGGTTCGTCTACCGTTGCCCGGCCTGCTGAACATTTATGAGAATTGTAACATATTTACAGGTATCGCACAAGAGATTAGTTGGCCGGATTAGCTGGCCGGATGGAACACACAGCTTATGTTTGAGGGACAGGAAAAGCAGAAGTTTAAGATGGCATGCTGCCTTTTTTTCTTGTCAGGAGCAGGCCTGCCATGAGGGCGGTGAAGGGAGCGACGGTTACCAGGCCGAAGCTGCCTACCACGGTATCCAGGACTTCGGCGGCCACATATTTATAGTTCAGGATGTGATCGATGGGGGTTCCCTGGGCCATGAAAACCATGAGGAGGGAAATATAGCCGCCGGAATAGGCGAGAAGAAGGGTTGTAGTCATGGTGCCCATGGCGGCGCGGCCCACGCGCAGGCCTGACAGAACTGCTTCTGCGGGCAGGATATCCGGCTTTTTGGAAATAACCTCGTATACGGCCGAGGTAATGTCAACGGCAAGGTCCATCATGGCGCCGGAAGCGCCGATAAAAATACTCGCCATAAAAATAGAGGTCAGATCAAGATCCTGGTAGCCACTGTAAAGGAGGGATTCGGAGCTTGTCATGACCGCGCCGTGGATTTTAAACAGATCCGTAAACAGGATTCCCAGTATGCAGGTGGTGGCTACGCCGAGAAGCGCGCCCAGGACTGCGGACAGGGTACGTTTGTCCGGGCCGTATACAAAAAAGATGATAATGGCAGTGAGGACAGCCGTGATGGCAATGCCCGTCCAGACAGGGGAACAGCCCTTCAGATAGCAGGGAACAAGAACCTTCCATATCATTAATATGGTAATAAAAAAGGAAAGGATCGCCTGAAACCCGATTTTTCCTGCAAAAACCACCAGGAATACGGCGAAAACCGCCAGAAGGATAAACTCCTTGTCCAGCCGGTAATGATCCGACAGGATTACGGATTTTATTTCCTGCCCTTTGTAGCTTATGGTAAGCAGGGCGCGATCCCCTGTTTTAAAAATTTTATCCTTTTCCAGGGAACCGCTGAGGAAATTCACGCCCTCCAGGGTCTGCCCCGCAAAAATTCCGTTCTCGATTTCCAGGGTGCACAGCTGTTCACCGGACTGGATCAGGCCTGAAGTAATAATCGCAGAATTATCCGTACCCACTACCTTGCCCACGGCGCGCTCCGTCCCCTGATAAATAAGGGCATCCTCATAGCCTGTGGGAAGGCATATGAGGATACCGATGACTATCAGTCCGAAAATAGTGGTAAGTACTACGGAATTCTGCCTTTTGAAAAAAGACATTATTTTCATCATTCCACTCCTAACAGGGCGGCCAGACGGTTATAAATATCCGTATTATCATAGTAGCCGTCAAAGCTGTCCGCTCCGGTTCCCTTAACCAGCACTTCCACGGGAAGCCCTGTATGGGCATAGGAGCCAAAATTTACGCCGCTCTTGTTATTAAGAATATGAGTGATGGTTACGGTCAGCGGTTCGTAACTGCCGTAACGGATATATTCGTCCTGCGCGAACTCCTCTTCCTCCCCGGTGCGGGACATGGTCGTTTCGTAAGCACCTTTAAGAAGCCCGTATTCATAATCCGTCATGACCAGGGCGCCGTCATTTCCGGATTCCGGATGCAAATCCGCACTGTCCTTTTGCTGTGCGGCGCTGCTTCCTTCCCCGGCAGGCGCCTGAAGGCCGAACAGCTCTGTCACATCCAGCATGACTTGCGCGAAATCCGTTTTATTTTCCTTGTAAGCAGATACATAATCGGAATCAAATTTTGCATAGGAGATTTTCTGGTTTTCAAAATTCTTTAAAAAGGTATCGTAATCCGTTCCCGCAAAACCGATGGTCAAACCTCCGGTTTCATGATCCCCGGTGACGATGATGAGGGTTTCCTCCGGATGCTGCTCATAGAATTCCACGGCTTTCTCCACCGCATTATCCAGGGCAATGGTATCCGTAATTGTGGAAGCGGCGTCGTTGGCATGGCAGGCCCAGTCGATTTTTCCGCCTTCCACCATCATGAAAAAGCCGGTTTCATTATCCAGCACCTCAATGCCTTTTTCCACATAATCAGCAAGCGCCCATTCCTCCTGCCCGCGATCCAGCTCATAGGACATGGCGCTGCTGTCTGCCAGATGTTCGTCGATAACGATGACCTTTCCGCTGTCCGCGCCCAGCGCTTCCGCCTCCGCCTGTGTTTTTACCACCTGGTAGCCTGCGTTTTCCGCCAGTGTGTAAAGATCCTCCTGATCCTCATTTTTGCCGGTTGTCTGCAAAAGGCCCCCTCCGGCAAAATAATCAAAGCCGCTCTCAATCAGCTCCAGGCCGATGTCATAATAGCTGCTTCTGGACGCCTGATGCGCATAAAACGCGGCAGGCGTGGCATGGTTTAAGTTTACCGTGGACAGCACGCCGATTTTATAATCCTTCTGTGCTTTCAGCTTTTCCGCAATCGTTTCATAGGTCTGCGTAAAATCCTCGCTTACATTGATGCTTCCGCTCCAGGTCTTTTTGCCCGTGGCTATAGAGGTCGCCGTAGATGCGGAATCCGGTGCAAAGGAGGTGCTGTCAAAGGTCTGCGCGGATCCGGCCACCGGGAAATCCATCATGGCCAGATGATTTTTGCTCTGCAGGATCGTCTTTTCCTCCCCGTCCACAGCGACCGTTTTCCCCACGTCCGCCTGGGAAGCGCTCAAAAAATAATTGGTCAGCTGCACCTGCGGATAACTCATCCCATCCCCGATAAAAAGAAACACATACTTAGGCGTTCCCGCCTGCACAGAGTCCTGCGCCCCAACCTGTTCAGCCGCCGACGCGCCTGCCGCAGTCTGGATATCCTCCGCAGACTGCGTCTCCTTCACCGTTTCGCTGCCCGCCTCACTCGAAGCCTCCGGCGACGCACCCGCCCCCGAACACCCGGTAAGCGCACCCGCCAGCAGCATTCCTGTCATCAATAACGAAACCAATTTCTTTTTCACTCTCTTCATAATCTCCTTCCATATTGTAGTATGTACAATCGACAGGTTCATTATAAAGAGCCAACCTTAAATCTATTGCCGTGTTCACGCAAAAAGTATGTAAAACCAGGTAAAATCTACCGGTATCCCTGCAGTTTTTCCCGATCGAGCATAAACGGATAGTTCTTCAGCTTCGCCGGATTGGCCAGCACCTCATCCATCGTTCTTTCCCACAGCTCCTCTGATATCACCACCTCTCCCAGCAGCTGCCTGATATATTCGCAGAAGGTCTGCTCTCCGCCGAAATCCAGCAGGTACAGCACCTTCATTGCCTCCTCCTGATTTCCATAATTCCGGATAAAGCCGGGCAGGAAGATACCCACTGCCTTGCCGTGAGGCACTCCCATTTCACAGGTGATGGGATAGCTCAGTCCATGCGGCAGGCTCGTTCCGGTATGGGCGATTGCCATGCCGCCCAACGTGCATGCACGCATAAGCGCCTGGCGCTCTTCTTCACCGATTTCAAAACGCAGCAGCTTATCCTTGATTTTCGCCCAGGTCCGCAGCCCCATTTCACTGTATATCCTGCTGTATTCCGTACTGTTGGTATTCAGGTGGCTTTCTATCAGATGGGCCAGCGTGTCCACCGCTGTATTGATGCAGCCGGTGCGGGAGGCCGTTTGAAGATAAGTTACGTCCACAAGGGCCAGCGCCGGGAAAATATGATGGCTGATGCTTTGCTTCGTCCGTTTTTCCAGATAGGCAAAGGCCTCCCGATCCTTTTCCAGGGGAACTGTGGTAAGCACAATGTCCGGAAGCACATTTTTCGTCAGAATGGCATAAGGCGTCACCTCGGAACCGGTTCCTGCCGTGGTGGGCACCTCAGCCACCGGAAACGCCTCCCTGACCGGACCGTCCGCGGAGGTCTGCACTTTGGTGTACAGAAGCCTCTCGTCATGCTCCGGGTTCGCCATCATCAGTGAAATGGCCTTGGAAGCATCCATAGGAGAACCGCCTCCCACGCCGATGACAAAATCTGCACTCTCGCTGACTCCCAGCGCCCTCGCCTTCATCACCGTTTCCACGGAAGGATTCTCTTCTATTTCATCAAAAATAACATATGGTATCCTCTCTCTTTCCAACGCGCCCTTCACATCCTCCAGAGAGCCGTTGTTCCGTGAAGAATGCTTCCCGGTCACTATCAGGGCTTTTGTCCCCAGCGCCGCCAGCTCGCGGCTGTGGTTTTCCACACAGTTCTTTTCATTATAAACTTTGGTTGGCATATAAAGCTTCATATACGTTCCTCCTCTTTCCCGCTTTTGATGCTTCTATCATAACTGTAAGATACTGAACAGTTACCTTCTATTTTATAACAAAAAAAGATAAGCCGCCATCCCCTTACCGTAACTACGGGCAGGAAACAACAGCTTTTCTTTTTGATTCCATACAGGGCAGAAGGAGTCCTATGCGTTCACCACATTCTTCTGCTCCGAATATTTCTTAATATTGGATGCATTGATAATCTTACGATACTCTTCCCCGTTCACCACAACCAGGGTAGGCGCCTGCATCACACCGTATTTACCGGCCAGCTCCGCATTTTCTTCCGCATCGATCAGAATATAGCTTTCATCCTTCAGATATTCCTTCGCCAGCTTACAGTTGGGGCAGGTCTTCGTGGTAAAGAGATATTTCACATCATCCGCAGACTCCGCCTTTATAGCGGCATTCTTCCCGTAATCCGCCAGGGTAACCACCGCGGAGGAATGCTTCAGTTCGGATCTGGACAGATCATATTCTGTTCTGTTGGTAAATTCCTGTGCCTTTCCGTCGTTCCAGTTCTGCACGGGACGGTAATAGCCGGTAATACGGCTCCAGACCTCTGTCACTCTGCCGCACTTCGGGCACACCTTCTGTTCGCCGGTAAGATAACCATGCTCAGAACAGATGGAGTAGGTGGGTGACAGGGTATAATAAGGAAGCTTGTAATTTAAAGCAATTGTCCTCACCAGGTTGGCCGCCGCCTTCCAGTCGGGAAGCTTCTCACCCAGGAATGCATGGAATACGGTGCCTGAGGTGTAAAGCGTCTGGATTTCATCCTGGATATCCAGCGCGTCAAAAATATCAACGGTATAGTCAACCGGAAGATGGGAGGAATTGGTGTAATAAGGCGTATCTCCCTGTTTTCCTGCGGTTTTGATTCCGGGCCATCTTTTCCTATCATGCTTTGCCAGACGGTAGGTGGTGCTTTCTGCAGGAGTTGCTTCCAGATTGTAAAGATCGCCGTACTCCTCCTGATAGTCGGCAAGGCGTTCCCTCATATGGTTCAGCACTTCCTTGGTAAAATCCTGTGTATGTTTGCTGGACAGATCCTCACGCAGCCAGTTCGCGTTCAGGCCGACCTCGTTCATTCCGATAAGGCCGATGGTTGAAAAATGATTGTCAAAATTTCCAAGATATCTCTTTGTATAAGGATACAGGCCTTCATTCAGCAGCTTGGTGATCACCTGTCTCTTGATTTTCAGGGAACGGGCGGAAATATCCATCATCTTATCCAGACGTCTGTAAAAATCTTCTTTATCAGCGGCCAGATAGGCAATACGGGGCATATTAATAGTAACCACGCCCACGCTTCCGGTGCTCTCGCCGGAGCCGAAGTAGCCGCCTGTTTTCTTTCTCAGCTCACGCAGATCCAGGCGGAGACGGCAGCACATGGAGCGCACGTCGCTGGGCTGCATGTCGGAATTGATATAATTACTGAAATACGGAGTGCCGTACTTAGCAGTCATTTCAAAAAGGAGCCTGTTGTTTTCCGTATCGGACCAGTCAAAATCCCTGGTGATGGAGTAGGTAGGAATCGGATACTGGAAGCCTCTGCCGTTGGCGTCCCCTTCGATCATGATTTCGATGAAAGCCTTGTTCACCATATCCATCTCCGGCTTGCAGTCCTTGTATTTGAAATCCATTTCTTTGCCGCCCACGATGGCAGGAAGCTCAGCCAGGTCATCCGGCACGGTCCAGTCCAGCGTGATGTTGGAGAAAGGCGCCTGCGTTCCCCAGCGGCTGGGGGTATTGACCCCATAAATAAAGGATTCAATGCATTTCTTCACTTCCGGATATGTCAGGTTATCAGCCTTCACAAAAGGGGCGAGGTAGGTATCAAAGGAAGAAAAAGCCTGCGCACCCGCCCATTCGTTCTGCATGATTCCCAGGAAGTTAACCATCTGGTTGCAGAGCACGGAAAGATGTGCCGCAGGAGCCGAAGTGATTTTCCCGGTGATTCCGCCCAGGCCCTCGGTGATCAGCTGCTTTAAGGACCAGCCCGCACAATAACCGGTAAGCATGGAAAGATCATGGATATGGATGTCCGCATTCCTGTGTGCCTCGGCAATTTCCTCGTCATATATTTCAGAAAGCCAGTAATTTGCAGTTACAGCGCCGGAGTTGCTTAAAATAAGACCTCCCACCGAGTAGGTGACGGTGGAATTTTCCTTCACGCGCCAGTCCTCTACCTTTACATAGCTGTTCACTACGTCCTTGTAATCCAGGATAGTGGACTTCATATTACGCATTTTCTCACGCTGCTTGCGGTAAAGGATATAAGCCTTGGCTACTTCTGTGTAGCCCGCCTGCTCCAGAACCTTTTCCACGCTGTCCTGGACATCCTCCACATGCACCGCTCCGTCTTTCACTTTATCCTGAAAATCTGCGGTAACACGCAGCGCCAGCAAATCAATAATGTCATTGCTGAATTCCATACCTGTGGCGTTAAATGCCTTCATAATGACATCATTGATCTTAGTGAGCGTAAAGTCTGCCGTATCGCCGTTTCTCTTAATTACATGAAACATATTACTTCCTCCTCTGTGATTTTACTGCTTTCCTTTAACATGTTCATCAGTCCTTTATGCTTAAAAATAGCAAGTGTCCATCCTTTCCGGATGAACACTTGCCCCCTTATCGGGCGTTGGGATCATTGTATCACCATTCCCAGGTGAAGTCAATGGGCAACACAACATATTGTATTAGTGGTGAAATCTTGACATAAATGTAGTGCAAAATGACACCGGAGGCGTTCTCCGGTGTCTGAATATTTTACCGTGTCTGAAGGAATTCGTACTCTCTCTGGGCCTTTGCGTCATCCGGATAGGTACTGATATATTTCTGCATCAGTACGGTTGCCTGTTTAAAATCTCCCAGATATTCGTACGCCACAATTTCATTAAATTTGAGCACCTGCATCAGCTCGTTGCCCTCAATTGCAATCCCCGCCTGAAAGGCATTCAGCGCCGCTTCGTACTCACCGATTTTCAAATCACACAGCCCCAGCTGGTTATATATCTGCGCGTCCGGTGTATTGCTCAGGTAATTGCTGTACACACTTGCCGCATAGTTATAATCGCCCAGCTTTTCATAGGTCTGTCCCAGCAGGCTTACCACATCCACACCGGCGTTGGAATCCTTTGCCTTTTCCAAGCTGTTCCTTGCGCTGTTGTAATCTCCCAGGTAAAAGCTCATCCTGCCCCGGTTATAATCACTCAGCTTCTTATCATCGTTGTCAAGAACCGTCTGCAGATACCCTTCTCCCAGCTCCTGCAGTCCGTTTTCCGCACAGCTGCAGAAAATGTTAATCCGCATGTCGTAATCCTGCGGCTCAATTTCCACCGCCTTGTCAAAGTCAGCTTTCGCCGCCTCCTGGTCACCCTGTTCGATCTCGATGACCCCTTTCAGGTAATACGCCGTTTTTTCCTTGGGTCGAAGCGCCGTAATCGAATCGTATACGGCCTTGGCCTTGTCAAGCTCACCCAGCTTGTAGTAAGCAGTGGCCAGATAATAATTGATATCAAAATCCATCTGCTCCACATTAAAGTCACTGTAGCTGAGCGCCTTTTCCAGATACTCCGCCGCCTTGTCGTATTCAGTAAGCCCCATATAGGCAAGTCCCTGTCCCCGGTAGGAAAGCCTTGCATCCTCCTTATTCAGCAGCGCCGCATCAAAACACTTTAGCGCTTCCTCATAGCTGAGCTGCTCAATCAGCTTCATGCCCTGGTCGATATTCTCCTGCCTGCCTGATCCGCAGGCCGGCAGTACTGTCATACACAGACTGCATAGAAGAACCATGGTCATATATTTTAACTTTATCATATTTATCTGCGCACCTGTAAATTTCCGTTGCTGTTCCTCGTCACAGAGGTTGTCCCTCTGCCCTCACGTCATAGTATAACAAATCAGGGGGCTTTTTTCATCCCTTTTTGCCAATAAATTTTCAGGTGTTCTCTGGAAAAATATGGTTATGTTTCACAAACCGGCTCAGGCATGTTTGGAAACAGCCCTACCGCAGCAGCGGCAGGCTCCCTGTCAGCCGGTTTACCTGCTTTTTCGTTCCCCAGATGCCGATGCCCAGATAGGTGATATCCTCTTCTCTTGCCGCCGCAGCCCTGCTGATAAATTCGTCATAGGTCCTGCAGCTTTGCGCCACATCGGAAAAATCCACCGCCACACATTCTGCAAATTCCGGCTGATAAAGCTGCTCCCTGATTTGCCTGAGTTTTTCCTTATCCGCTTTCAGGATCGGCACGGGGTAAGCGGTAATTCCCAGGTGCTCCCTGCCGTTTTTATCCAGCACGTCCGGGCCGATTACCTCCGGGATTTGTTTTCCCAGCGTCATCCCCAGGATTCCTGCTGCATTGGCAAGCACACCCGCAGGCAGCTCCTCATCCAGTATCATTACACATTTTCTGTTTTCAGCTTCCATCGTTTCTGTCCTCATTTCCTTCTTTTCTGTTTTATTCCAGAGCCTGCTGCTCCCCTTCCGGCTGTACGGCCGCCTCCGCGGCATCCTCAGCCGTTTCTTTTCCCCATTTCTGGGACAGGAACAGGCCGCCCAGCGTAAGAAGGATACCCGCAGCTAAGGCCGCGGTAATTTTTTCTCCAAGTATCAGCGCCGAGGCCACTGCGGTAATGACCGGAACCATATAAATGTACACGCTTGTTTTCACGCTTCCCAGCGCCCTGACCGCGTAATTCCAGGTTACAAAGCAAAGCGCCGAGGCTCCCAGCCCCAGAAACAGCAGATTGCCCAGGTTGGACAGCGGTATTAGCTGTGCGACCTCCACGTGGAAATCCATGAGGAAAAGAACAGGGAGCATAAAAATAAGCCCGTAGAAAAAGGTCCTTCTTGTCGCCTGCACCACATGGTAGCCGAAATCCCCGATTTTTCTGGTAAGCAAAGAGTAGACCGCCCATATAATGGCAGCGCCTATGGCAAGAATATCCCCCAGAGGGTTCAGGGAAAGGGCCGCTCCGCTGCTGCCGCTGATGAGGCAGATTCCGGCCATGGCCATCACAAAGCCCAGGAAAAACCTTTTTCCCGGCTTATCCTCCTTGCGCAGGAAGAAGCTGAAAATCGCCGTAAAAAATGGCGCTATGGAAATAATCACCCCCACGTTGGAGGCCAGCGTATACGTAAGCGCCATGTTTTCCATTAAATAATAAAGCGTAACGCCGCAAAGCCCCGCTGCCGCAAAGCACAATTCCTGTTTTTTCTCCGCAGGCTTCAACTGATGGGGATATACCAGCCACAGCGTGGCATAGCCTATCAGGAAACGGATAAAAAGTATCTCAATGGGGCTGAAGCTCTTCAGCAGCACCTTGGTGGAAATAAATGTGGTCCCCCAGATAAAAATCGTTACAAACGCCGCCAAATGCCCTTTCATATCACTTTGTTTCATCTTCGCCCTCTCCTGTCTCATTGCTGTCTTTTTCCTTATCCTGGAAAATACGCTGGTACTGCTTGGGTGTCAGCCCGATAAACTCCTTAAAAAAGTGGGTAAAATGGCTCTGGTCCGAAAATCCGGCCATCCCCGCTGCATCAATAGGTGCAATCCCCTCCTCCAGGAAGCGCTTCGCCTTGTCCAGCCGGATCGTCTGAAGATACCGGTAAGGCGACACCCCGGTCTGCCTGGTAAAGGAACGAAGCAGATAGGATTTCCCGAAATCCGTCATGGAAAGCAGCTCATCCAGCGTCACGTTTTCTGCAAAATGCTCCTCCATGTATTGGCACAGGCTCTGGATCTGACGGTTCGGACGCAGCACATCCGCCGATTCAAAATCGGACGCATACTCCCTGAGAATCTGGTCCAGCAGGAAAAACAGGTTCTCCTCCTTTTCCAGCAAAGGCGCATCATTCAGCACCGCCCGGTAAAGATCCTGTACGGACTGCGCAATATCGCTCTTATAGACCACGGTTTCCGTAAAATAAGGCATATAAGCCTCGCCCGTAATTTCCTTCACCGCCCGCGACATCACCTCCGGCTTGATATTCACCGCCCGGTAGTCTAAAAGCTCCCCGTTTACAGGCGCGCAGTAATGATTATCCCTGGGATTGAACAAAATCAGATCCCCCGCCGACGTATCATACTCCTTCCCCTTGCACCACAGATGGCGCTTTCCTCCCTCAATAAAGCCAATCACATAATATTCATGAAAATGATTGGGAAATTTCTGGACAATACCGCTCAGATTATAAGCCTCAATATCCAGATCCCGATCATAATATACATGCCTTTGTTCCTGTTCCTGCAGCATGGCCGTTCTCCTTTCGTTCCGCCCTGTCCGGTTCACCATCCACAGTTCCGCTTCAGAGCATGTATATCCACTTTACCATACGCCGGAAGGGCTGTCTTGTATGATCTGACACCTCACAGAATCTGGAAAAAACTCCCCTATAATACAACTGCCCCGCAGCATGCGGGAGTATTCTCAGAATACAGCCGCCGGCTGCAGGACATTTTTTCATACTATAATATCTGAAAGTTTCACTGCTTTCCTGCCTGCATGATCCCCCGCAGGTATTTATCCCGGATCCTGACTGAGTCCCTCTTACAAGGGCAGGCTTACTCCTTCCATAGCATACATTCCTGTTCAATCACCTTACCGGTTTCCAGAATACATTTTTTCAGTCCTTCCAGAGTTTCCGGCACACTCAATTTACGAAGCTTATCCAGGTAAGCTTCCTCTACCGCCGCTGCTTCCTCCGCATACTTCAAAAAAGTTTCTTCATCCATCCACAACGGCTGAAGCTTTGGAAATATATTTTTCTGAATATGCTGGAAAATCCGGATCCCTCCATAATCAAGATCGCCCGTATGAAAATATTCCACACGTTTCTTTTTAAGAACCGTCTCCAGCTTCTTTAGAAAAAATCGTTCCTTCGGGGAAAAAAATCCATGGGTATAAACCAACAGGGTTCCTTCTTCATAAGGCATCTTCATAAAATTTGCCTTATTCTCCACGGTAACTACCTTACATATATCCTGTTCCTGGCAAATCTCCGCATTTTTCAGCATATCCGCATTCAGTCCGACGCCAAACGGGAACTCCGAAAAACCGGAAACTTTTCCACATACCTGAAGCTTGAGCGGTCCCTTTATCCACAATTCCTGACTATAGGTTTCCACAAAAATCTGACGCAGAACCTCTTCGGCGCTCATTACCTCTGGATCAGAATCCACATCAGGATGGAACCTCCTGGCAGCGCTGATTACAACTCCCTGAATTTCATTCTCAAATACCTTCGATTTTCCCAGGAAATGCTTACTGAACACCCTTTTGTAAATCGGTTCATTTAACTGGTTCAGCCCGGCAAGAGCCTTCAAATAATACTCTTTTTTCTCATACACTCTGGGTATCTTTCCAGCTTCCAGCGGCTTCCTCAGTTCCTCCAGGCTGTCCAGCAGCCAGGGTTTCCATTCCCTGCTGCCTATCAGCTCCTCCAATTCCTTCAGACGTGCCTGCGCAAGTTCCCTCTTTGGCCGCCTGCCATCCAATGCATAAAAAGCATTCATATCCTCCAGACGATATATAAAACACTCTACTTCACTGCCGGTCTGATACCATTTCACATCAAGAAGCCCCTTCTTACTGAGCTCCACTATCTGTGCTATCAGTTCCTGCCTCCCAATCTCATCATATAACTCCTGTTCCACAAAAACAGATCTGCGTCCCGCCGCACCCTCATCCCCGTACTTCTTCCAGTCAGAGGAATGCTCCTCATACCTGTCTAAGATAACCGCAACAACATTCCTGCCTTTTTCCTTCTCGCGCTTCTTCATAGTTCTTCCTCCCATGCGGCCCCTGAGTCCGCCACCTTCCCTGTCCCCGCCGGCTTCTGTCCGGGCCGG
>OLQH01001136.1_pt1 | contig 23148 bp, 20 predicted proteins | sample 1672671 | NCBI WGS metagenome assembly OLQH01 (sample SAMEA3136712, study PRJEB25190) | human gut metagenome
AGTCGATCTCTATCGTGTCATCTGGTTTTTGTTGGGACAAAAGAACAACCGTCTCCACATGCGTACTCTGTGGAAACATATCAGTAGTAGAAACCCGCACCAGTTCATAATCCTCCGCACAAAGCACCTTCAGATCCCTGGCCAACGTAGCACTATCACAGCTCACATAAACAACCCTCTCCGGTTTCATCTTAAGGATCGTATTCAGAAGTACCTCATCACAGCCCTTCCGTGGCGGGTCTACCACGATAACGTCTGCATAAACGCCATTCTTCTCATACTCTCTCGGCAGCACTTCCTCTGCTTTTCCGACAAAAAACTCCACGTTCTCAATACCATTAAGCTTTGCATTCTCCCTTGCATTGTCAATGGCCTGTGGTACGATCTCCACGCCGCGGACGAATTTTGCTTTCTGGGCGAGGAACAGTGAGATGGTTCCGATTCCACAGTACAGATCCCAGACTGTCTCGTTTCCGGTGAGGCCTGCGTACTCCAGGGCCTTTCTGTACAGTTTTTCAGTCTGGATGGGATTGACCTGGAAAAAGGACAGGGGAGAGATCTGATAGGAAATATCTCCGATGCTGTCCGTTATATAGGACTGTCCCCAAAGGAGGTGAAGCTGATCTCCCAGGATCACATTGTTCCGTTTTTTATTGACATTGATGGTGATGCTGGTCATTTCCGGAATTTCACACAAAGAATCCACCAGAGCTTTTTCTGCAGGGATCTTATCTCCGTTTAAGATCAGACAAACCATCATCTCGTCTGTATGGAAACCATAGCGGATCATAATGTGGCGTACAAGGCCTTTGCCTGTCGTCTCATCGTAAGGCTGGACATGATATTTTTCCATGTGGCCGATCACACGGTCCAAAACATCCTTATTCTGTTTCACTCCCAGAATACAGTCCCGGTTGTCAATAATAGAGTGGGTCCTTCCTGCATAAAAACCGGTGATGATCTTTCCGTCTTTATTTTTTCCTACCGGGAACTGTGCCTTGTTGCGGTAATGGTAGGGCTCTTCCATTCCCATGATCGTCTCCATCGGGAAATCCTTAAAACCGCCGATCCGCTCCAGATGGCCACGGACTTTTTTCTCCTTGAATTTCAGCTGCTGCTCATAGGATAATGCCTGAAGCTGGCATCCTCCGCACTGGCGGGCAATGGAGCAGGCCGGTTTCACACGATACGGGGACGGTGTGATCACCTCCATCAGACGGCCATAGCCGTAGTTCTTTTTTGCCTTGATGATCTTGGCGCTGATCCGGTCTCCGATCACGGCGTCCTTCACAAAAACGGTGAAGCCATCGGCTTTCCCGATACCTTCACCGTCAACTCCGCAATCCTCTATATCCAAAGTCAGTATATCGTTTTTACGGAATTCCATCTATTAAATATCTCCTGTTCTTCTTAAATTGGACTCAAAAAGACGGTTATAACCGAGCCATTCTTTTTTGCCCTTGTCTGCGTGGAAAATCTCTGTCAGTGTCTCCATTCTTGCATCGGTATTGTCTGCCAGATTCAGAGCTACTGCCTCTGCAAGTGCCGGTTTCTTGGGAGAGCCGTACTCCAGCTCACCGTGATGGGCAAGGATGCAATGGATTACCTGATTCTCAAGCTTCTCAGGAAAATCCGGAATCTCTTTTACCAGGTCGTGTACCATCTGTGCCCCGATCACAATGTGTCCCAGAAGCTGTCCCTCGTCTGTATAATCATTCATCGGAAAAGCTGAAAGCTCCTTGGTCTTGCCCACATCATGAAGAAGAGCGGTTGTGATCAGAAGATCACGGTTCAAAAGCGGATACGCATTTGCCATGTAATCACAGAGACGTGTCACTCCAAGGGTGTGCTCCATCAGTCCGCCGATAAATCCATGATGTACGGTCTTGGCTGCGGAATGTCCTTCAAACACTTTCATAAATTCCTGATCTTCCACAAAAAGCTTCTTCAGGAGCTGAGAAAGATAAGGATTTTTCACACTGTTGATCAGGTCGCGCAGCTGGCTCTGCATATCGTCCACACTGTTCTCACTGGTAGGAAGATAATCTGCCGGATCATACTCCCCTTCTCCTGCCTTGCGTGCTCTCTTGATATTCAGCTGCATGGCACCTGCAAAACTTGTCACATCTCCCATGATCTCAATGTAATCCAGTGCATCAAAATCATCGATTCCCAGAGAATTTGGGTCCCAAATCTTGCCATCGATCACACCTGTTTTATCCTGAAGGATCAGATTTTCATAGGGCTTTCCGTTCTTTGTTGTAGCTGCCTGTTTCTGTTTGCAGAGATAGATCCCGTTTACTCTGTCTCCCTCATGTAATTCATTTAAAAAACGCATAAAATTCTTGCCTTTCTGTTCTTTTTACTTTCAAAGCGGACATGCTCACCAAACAAAGTATCCACTTCACACTTTGTATTCACAGCCAGCCTTTCTTTACGATCTCCGGCTGCATCCCGGTCCGGGCTTTCCCTGCATTTTCGCACAGTCTCCCCTTACATCCGGGCTTTATTCAGTATCATAACACATTTTACTTTCCTTTGCTATGGAAATCATGTAAAATAGGAAACGAAGTGTTTTTTTGCATATCCTGTGTTACGCAGAAAAACACGAGATCAACAGAAGTAACAAAAAGGAGTAACTACAGCAACAATGAACAAAAAAGCATACAAAGCACTTGAATACTATAAAATCATAGATCTGCTGACAGACAAGGCTTCCTCCCCCATGGGAAAAGATCTCTGCCGGAAGCTTACCCCTTCCACAGATATCGAGGAAATCCGGTCCATGCAGCTGCAGACCCACGATGCCCTTGCACGCCTGTTCAAAAAAGGCGGCATTTCCTTTGGAAGTGTCAAGGATATCCGGGGCACACTGAAACGTCTTACTGTAGGCAGCGCCCTGAACGCGCCGGAGCTGCTTTCCGTCTGCAGTCTTCTGGAAAATACCGGCCGTGTCAAAGCCTATTCCAGAAATGACCGTGACGATGGAATGACCGATTCACTTGACGGAATGTTTGCGGCACTGGAACCTCTCACACCTCTGAGCACAGAGATCCGCCGCTGTATCCTTTCCGAGGATGAGATCAGTGACGATGCCAGCAGCACCCTTCGTCAGATCCGCCGCAGCATCAAGGCCACCAATGACCGGATCCACACCCAGCTTTCTTCTCTGGTTGCAGGAAGCGCCCGGAATTATCTTCAGGATTCCGTCATCACCATGCGTGACGGCCGCTACTGTATCCCGGTAAAAGCCGAGTACAAAGGCCAGGTAGCCGGCATGATCCACGATCAGTCCGCCACAGGCTCCACTCTTTTCATTGAGCCTATGGCTGTTGTCAAACTGAACAACGACATCCGCGAGCTGGAGCTGAAAGAACAGAAAGAGATCGAAGTGATCCTTGCCTCCTTAAGCCAGCAGGTAGCTGCAGAACTGGAAGCCATCCATGCAGATCTTTCCATCATGGTACAGCTGGACTTTATCTTTGCCCGTGCCGCTCTTGCCATGGACATGAATGCCAGCGAACCTATCTTCAATACCGAAGGACGGATCCGCCTGCGCCAGGCCCGTCACCCGCTGATCGACAGGAAAAAAGCCGTTCCTATTGACATCCGCCTTGGAGATGATTTTGACCTCCTGGTTGTCACAGGACCAAACACCGGTGGTAAAACCGTCTCCCTGAAAACCGTAGGACTTCTCACTCTTATGGGCCAGGCAGGCCTTCATATCCCGGCACTGGACCGTTCCGAACTTGCACTTTTCCGCGAGGTCTATGCGGATATCGGAGATGAGCAGAGCATTGAGCAGTCCTTAAGTACCTTCTCCTCTCATATGACAAACGTGGTTTCCTTCCTGAAATCCGCAGATCAGGATTCCCTGGTCCTCTTCGATGAGCTTGGTGCAGGTACCGATCCAACCGAGGGTGCCGCTCTTGCCATTGCTATCCTGTCCCATCTTCACGAACAGGGCATCCGCACCATGGCGACCACCCATTACAGCGAGCTGAAGATCTATGCCCTCTCTACCCCGGGTGTGGAAAATGCCTGCTGTGAATTTGATGTGGAAACTTTACGCCCCACCTACCGTCTCCTGATCGGAGTTCCCGGAAAAAGTAACGCATTTGCCATTTCTTCCAAACTGGGACTTCCGGATTTCATCATCGACAAGGCAAAAGAGCAGATCAGTGAACAGGATGAATCTTTTGAAGATGTTCTGACATCCCTGGAGCAGAGCCGAGTCACCATCGAAAACGAACGTGCAGAAATTGCCCGTTACAAAGAGCAGGTAGAAGAACTGAAAAAATCCCTCCAGGAAAAAGAAGAAAAACTGGACGAACGAAAAGAACGCATCTTAAGAGAAGCCAATGAACAGGCACATGCGATTCTCCGTGATACCAAGGAATACGCAGACCAGACCATGAAACTTTTCCATAAATTCCAGAAGGATCACGTAGATACCGCTTCTGTGGAAAAAGAGCGGCAGAATCTGAAGAAACGTATGTCAAAGGCTGAAAAAGGCATGTCTTCCAAACAGCAGAAGCAAAAACCAAAGAAGCAACTGAAACCATCCGATCTTTCTCTTGGCGATACTGTAAAAGTTCTCAGCCTGAATCTGAAAGGAACCGTTTCCAGCCATCCGGATTCCAAGGGATATCTCTTTGTGCAGATGGGAATCATCCGTTCCAAAGTACATATCTCCGATCTGGAGCTTGTGGACGAGCCGGTGATCACCACCCCGTCCATGCAGCGTACCGGTGCCGGAAAGATCCGCATGTCAAAAGCGGCCAGCATTTCCACAGAGATCAATCTTCTGGGAAAAACCGTGGACGAAGCAGTTGCAGAGCTGGACAAATATCTGGATGACGCCTACATCGCACACATGAAATCCGTCCGCATTGTTCACGGAAAAGGTACCGGCGCCCTCAGAAAAGGTGTCCACAATTACCTGAAACGCCAGAAACATGTAGCTTCCTTCCGTCTCGGAGAATTCGGAGAAGGCGATGCCGGCGTAACCATCGTAGAATTCAAGAAATAAAAAAGGAGCGGAAACCATGGCTACAAAACAGAAAATCCTCATTGTTGACGATGACAACAACATCGCAGAGCTGGTAGCTCTCTACCTCACAAAAGAATGCTTTGAGACCAAGATCGTAAATGACGGCGAGGAAGCCCTGAAGCAGTTCCATATTTTTCACCCGGATCTGATCCTTCTGGATCTGATGCTTCCGGGCATTGACGGATACCAGGTATGTCGTGAGATCCGTCATACTTCCGATGTACCGATCATCATGCTTTCCGCCAAAGGAGAAACCTTTGACAAAGTCCTGGGACTGGAACTTGGAGCAGACGATTACATCATCAAACCTTTCGACTCCAAAGAACTGGTTGCCCGTGTCCGTGCAGTGCTTCGCAGATTCCATGTAAAATCATCGTCTGCCGCACCAAAGGAAAAATGTGTATCCTATCCGGATCTGGTGATCAACCTGACCAACTATTCTGTGACATATATGGGACATCAGATCGATATGCCGCCAAAGGAACTGGAGCTTCTCTATTTTCTGGCAGCTTCTCCCAATCAGGTTTTCACAAGGGAGCAGCTTCTGGATCATATCTGGGGCTATGAATACATCGGAGATACCAGGACTGTAGACGTTCACATCAAACGTCTCCGTGAGAAGATCAAGGATAATCCAAACTGGGCGCTTTCCACCGTCTGGGGGATCGGTTACAAATTTGAGGTAAAAGATTCATGAAACAGCATCTTTATACCAAACTGCTGATCCTGTATTTTGTGCTGGGCGGAATCTGCTTTCTGCTCCTTTCCTCCGGAGGCTCCTATCTGGTAGAAAAAAGGCTTGAACGCTCCACCGGAGAGTCCCTTTACCGCGCAGCCAGCCAGATGGTTTCCGGAAATGAACTCCGTCAGTCTGTAAAAGACCCGGAAAATGCCTCCCTCTCCCTGGCTCTTTCCTCTGCTGCCGCATTTCAAAATGCAGATTTCTGGGTCATGGACACGGACGGAACCGTTCTGATAAACACAGATGAACAGTCTTCCGGCTCCGGTGAGATCACTGTCAAAAATTTCCGGCCTGCAGATTACGAAAATATCTGTTATTCTTCCGGTACGTTTTATGGGACATTCAAAACCACGCAGTTAAGCACCGTCGTTCCCATAAAAGATACAGACCAGGTGATTGGTTATCTGGCAATCCACTACCCTATGAAAAACCTCTACGAAAGCCGCAGCAATATCGTAGAGGTTATGATCCTGATCTTTATTGTGATCTATGCACTGTTTTTCAGTTTTCTTCTGATCTACTTTTACCGGGTCCATAAACCTCTGAAAAAAATTTTAAAAGGCGCTCTGGAATTTGCCAACGGAAATCTTTCCTATACGATTCCAGTGGATTCTGAAGATGAGATGGGATATCTTTCCCACTCCCTGAATTACATGGCAGACAAGCTGAACAAAAACGGAGAATATCAGCGACAGTTTATCTCCAACGTATCCCATGATTTCCGCTCACCTCTGACCTCCATCAAAGGATATGTGGAAGCCATGCTGGATGGTACCATCCCACCGGAAATGCAGGAACGCTATCTGAAAGTCATTGCCTTTGAATCCACACGTCTGGAGAAATTGACCCGAAGCCTCCTTACCTTAAACGAACTGGATGTCAAAAAACGGATGATGCACATGCGGCGTTTTGATATCAACGAAACCATCCGTACTACAGCGGCCTCCTTCGAGGGGACCTGTTCGGAGCGGAATATCCGGCTGGAACTCCTTCTGGCAGGCAAAGAGCTGTTCGTCCGCGCGGATATGGAGCAGATCCAGCAGGTACTGTACAATTTATTGGACAATGCAGTAAAATTCAGCAGCGACAATTCTTCCATTACACTGGAAACAACCGTCAACCATGGCAAAGTTTTTGTCTCTGTCAAAGACCGGGGAACCGGAATTCCAAAAGAAAGTCTTTCCAAAATCTGGGACCGTTTCTACAAGATTGATGCCTCCCGTGGAAAAGACCGTAAGGGAACCGGCCTTGGACTTGCTATTGTGAAAGAGATCATCAACGCCCACAAGCAGAATATTAATGTAATCAGCACTGTTGGTGTGGGAACGGAATTTATTTTTACTCTTGAAAAAGCAAAATAAAACATCAAAAAACCTCTGATCCGGAAAGCTGTAAAAGAAATATTCCTTAATATTTCCTGCAATCTTTCCGAATCAGAGGTTCTTTTATTTACTCTATAAATCTTCTTCGGATTGCTATCCAATATGTAAAGCAGACATTCACTTTCAATTTTTCATCCGTTCACAATCTTATTTCCAGTCGTAATTTCTCAGATGCCCTTCCAGATTCATATGTGCAAAATTATGCTGGCGCAACGCCTCATAAAGCACAATAGCAACGGAATTGCTCAGATTCAGGGAACGGATATCCCCGATCATAGGTATCCTCACGCAGGTTTCCTGATTTTTCACCAGAATATCCTCCGGAATTCCCGCACTTTCCTTGCCAAACATAATAAAACAGTCATCCTCATACTTTACATCTGTATAAGTCTGAGGCGCCTTGGTGGTTGCGTAATAGATCTTCGCTCCCGGATTCTTCTTGAGAAAATCCTCATAGTCCAGATATCTGGTCACATCCAGATGTTCCCAGTAATCCATGCCTGCACGCTTGATTGCCTTCTCATTGAGACGGAAACCAAGCGGCTCGATCAGATGTAATCTGGTTCCTGTTGCCACGCAGGTTCTTCCAATATTTCCTGTATTTGCCGGAATCTCCGGCTCATGGAGTACAATGTTTAAAACTCCCATTATTTTCCTCTTTTCTATAAAACTGTCAAGCGGATATTCGCAATCCGCTTCGCTGTATATAATCCTAAATGCTGCAAACATTCAACGATTTATATTCAATCTTTTCCATTCGTCTTCCGCCGGCCGCTCCAGATATCTGGCATTTCCGCCGCTGTAGAGAAGCCGGTCATTTCCGGAATTGGTCTGCCCGATCACTGCTGCCATGATCCCTTCTCTTCGCAGTTCCTGCACAAACGCATCGCCACCCTGGATTCCCAGAAGAACGCTTCCACCGGAAAGAAGTTTGTAGGGATTTATATCAAAGATTTCACAGATCTCTATGGTTTCCTGTCGGATGGGTACGCTTCGAAGGTCTGCGCTAAGTCCCACTCCGGATGCTTCCGCCATTTTCCAGAGCGCAGACAGAAAGCCGCCTTCCCCCATCAGATACCTGGCACTGGCTCCGGACGCTTCCGCCATCTTCCAGACCTTATTGTTCTCTTTTTTCATTCCTGTTCCGTAAACTTCCGGAAGTTTTCCGGCATCTTCAAGGAACCGTTCCGAAAAAACTTCCCGCAGTCTGTCATGGTAGTTCTCTGCAATCCATGCCGTACCTTCTGCTGCCACAGGGCCTGCCACGATCAGTTCATCTCCGGGTTTCAGCTGTCCGTCAATTTCCGCCTGAAGTGCCTCCAGTGCTTTTTTCCCAAGTTTCATAACTGCCGCCTTAGTAAATGATCAGCGAAAGCACAGTCGGAACTACCATTGCCAGAACCAGAATAACTGCGATGATCGCTGTGATCACTTTTCTTTTTTTCGGATCAAACATTCCCATAATTTTTATTCACCTCATCTGTAATATCCGTTAATCGCGCATTGTTGGTCAAAGGATCCCTGTCTGTATAATCGAAAAGAATCGTCTTTCCATCCCGGAACACCTCGATATGGGCGGTCTTCGGGATTTTTTCCGCTTTCCGGTAATCCCAGATCAGCCGCTCGTATGGCTTCTGATCGGATGCAAAAGATGGTCTGCTCTTTAAATTCTCCCGAAGATAAAGATCCAGAAGCATCACATCGGAAAGGACTTCCAGCGGGATCTCTTTCTGTTCTCCGGCAAATTCCATCAGGATCTCATAGCGTCTCATCCTGGAATGAGAAATCTCCGAGTATCCTTTTTTCTCATAAAATCTGCCAAGTGCCTCATACATCCGGAAAGGATCTTCAAAATACTGTTCCAGAAATACAAGGGTGTGTTTGAACTGACCACTATTATAATACACTTCCACCATACTTTCCACCATTTTCAGCCCCAAAATCTCCCCGTAGGTCAGCCAGGCTGTGGAAAGCACCTCATAAGGTTCCCGGTCTTTGTAAAGGATCTGATATTCTCCGGTCATCTCCATCATATGCGAACCCTTCAGCACTTTCAGAAAACCAAGCTGAAACTGCTCCGGCCGCAGTGCATAGACATCGCAGAAAGACTTGTGGAAGCTTTCATATCCCTCATAGGGAAGTCCTGCGATCAGATCCAGATGCTGGTGGATATTTCCAAAGCTGTGGATCTGCTCTACGATTCCTTTCAGTTTTTCAAAATCCATGGTTCTCCGAATATCTTTGATGGTCTGCGGATTGGTGGACTGTACCCCGATCTCCAGCTGGATCAGGCCCGGGCGCATGGTTTTCATCAGAGCCAGTTCCTCCTCACGGAGAAGGTCCGCGGAAATTTCAAAATGGAAGTTCGTGATTCCGTTGTCATGCTCTGTAATATACCGCCAGATTGCCATGGCGTGGTCATGTTTACAGTTGAAGGTACGGTCCACAAATTTGACCTGTGGAACTTTATTATCAATAAAAAACTGCAGTTCTTTTTTTACAAGTTCAATATCCCGGAACCGGAGCTTCTTATCTATGGAAGAAAGACAGTAACTGCAGGAAAATGGACATCCCCTGCTGCTCTCATAATAAATAATGCGGTTTTTAAACTCCGTAAGGTTGCTGTATGCAAACGGAACTTTACTTAAGTCCATCAGTTCCCGCCAGCCTGTGTGTACAATATCCGGGACTTTGGTTTCGTCATGAAATGCCACACCTCGGATTTCTTTCAGGTTTTCCGGTTTTCTTTCTATATAATAGCCTGCCAGTTCATGGAAAGTTTCTTCTCCCTCTCCTACCATCACACCAAAAAACGCGGGATTCTTTTTCAGAAATTCCACCGCATCGTAAGATACTTCCGGACCGCCTGCCCAGAAATCCACATGTGGAAGGATTTTCTTAAGATCCGGTACCAGTTCTTTTACAAAGGAAATATTCCAGATATAGCAGGAAAAACAGATCACATCCGGCTGTTCCAGATAAATGTCCTTTAAAATATCATCCTGGATCTGATTGATCGTATACTCTTTGATCACTACATTGTGGCTGTACTCTCCAGAACAGGATTTCAGGTTGTATACTGCAAGATTGGAATGGATATATTTTGCGTTGCACGCTGCAAGTAAAATTTTCAAAATTTGTATTCTCCTAACTTCCGCCGGATGATCTCCCTCTTTACCCGGCATTTTTCATTATTTCTCCGTTTGATTCTTTCGCCTTATGATTATAGCGTTCCCATCCCCGGATGTAAATAGAAAAACCGGATTCCTCTTTTGCAACAAAGATTCCGTTTCTGTTGTATTTCCATTCAAACAGCGTTAAAATGGATACTACATCTTTTATAAAGGAGTACCTTTTTATGGACCGAAACAGCTGCCTGAACTATTTTCAGGCTTTTCCCTTCTGGGAACATATGACCGAAGAAGACCAGGATTTTCTTCTTGATAATATCCGTGAACTTCATTACCCAGCAGGTGCTGCCATACAGTCAGAAGAACGCCAGTGTCTGGGAACTCTTTTTCTTCTGAAGGGCGTTCTCCGCGTGTACCTTCTGTCCTCTCAGGGAAAAGAAGCCACACTGTACCGTTTAAGGGACAGTGATATCTGCACCCTTTCCGCTTCCTGTATGCTTTCTGCCATCACATTTGATGTGCAGATCGATGCGGAAACAGACTGTGATCTTCTTCTGCTTCCGGCAGTTCCTTTTTCCCGGCTGATGAAAAACAATATCTATCTGGAAAATTTCATCTATAAACGGACAACCGAACATTTCTCGGATGTGATCGCCGGAATCGAACGGACATTTTTTATGACGTTACCTCAGAGGATCGCAGCCTTCCTGCTGGACGAAGCTGCAGATACCGGTTCTGATGAACTCACTCTCACCCAGGAGGCAATCGCCCGCTCCATCGGAAGTGCCAGGGAGGCAGTCAGCCGCAGCCTCAAAAAAATGAATAAAGACGGCTCTATCCAGATCTCACGGGGATCGATCCGCATTCTGGATAAAAGCCGTCTTTATGAAATGATGAATACTTTCTGATCTTACTGAAGTGCTGCTTCAAGCTCTGCTTTTGATGTCAGTCCCACAAAACGTGCAGTCTCTTTTCCACCTTTAAACACAAGCAGTGTAGGAATACTCATGATCTTATACTGCTGTGCAAGAGACGGCTCTTTATCTACGTCTACTTTCCCTACTTCGTATCCTGCTTCTGCCAGTTCTTCCACAACCGGAGCCTGACGTCTGCACGGTCCGCACCAGGTTGCCCAGAAATCTACCAGTACCGGTTTCTCTGCATTTAATACCTCTGTTTCAAAATTGTCTGTTGTAAAAACTTTTGCCATGATAAAATTCCTCCTTAAATTTATATGTTATAAAATCCGATCCTGTTTCTGATCGTTATCAGTTTCTGCCTTTCTTCTGAATTTATACTGTATGCACTCTATGCCTGCTCTTTCAAAAGTTTCCGCACATACTGACAGGTGGAAAGGCCTGCCTGCGCTCCATCATGTACCGCTTTTGCCACCTGAAGAAGGCCTCCGGTACAATCCCCTGCCGCATACAGTCCTGGAACCGTTGTTTCCATCTCCTCATTCACCCGGATATTTCCTTTTTCATTCAGTTCCGCACCAATCTGGCGGGCCATTTCTGAACTTCCGGCTGTGCCCAAGGCCACAAAAACACCTTCTGCGGGTGCAAATGACGTTTGCGGTTCGCCTGCTTCCTGTAAAGATACATCTCCTTTCAGGCGAAGTCCCTGAACACGCTCATCTCCCTCAATTGCCTGAATTTTCATGGTATTCACGTCAATCGCATTCTCCTTTGAAAATTCCGGTTTCTTTCCATCTGTAAAAATCGTCACATGAGAAGCTGTATGAGAAAGTTCCTCAGCTTCATGAAGGGCAAAATCGCTGTTTCCAAGAACCGCCACATCTTTTCCGCGGTAGAAAAAAGCATCGCATACTGCACAGTAGCTGACTCCTTTTCCTTCAAATTCCTTCACTCCCGGGATCTTCGCAGAAGCTCTTTTGCTTCCCGTTGCCAGGATCACACTGCGGGCTTCAAAATCGCCTTCCGTTGTTTTCACCTCAAAGGTATCAAAGCCTCCCATTCCCACGACCTGGGCATCCAGGATCCTGACACCAAGTGCCCTGGCCTGTTCAAGTCCTCTTTCAAAAAGTTCTTTTCCGGAAAGAGGTCTCTCAAGTCCGTAATAATTCTCGATCTTCTCTGCTTTTTCCAGTGAACCGATTCCTGTATTGATGATCAGCGGGTCCATATTTCCTCTCGCTGCATAAAGAGCTGCGGAAATTCCTGCCGGGCCTGCTCCTACGATAATGATATTTTCCATTTCAGACACCTGCTTTCTTCTGCTTCTTTGAAATCTGTTTTATAATATACGCTCTGCATCGGTCTGTTTCTGTGATTAAGTCACTTTTGCTTTCTCACAGAACCTATTATACCACACCCTTCTGGAATTACACCCTTTTTATCATCTTTATCTTCCCTGTTTTTCCTGTTGCAAACGTTTTCCGAAATCTTGCACCCTGACTTCTTCTATGCTATTATTATAACAGTTTTGCTGATGCAGACCATTCAATTTTATTGTTTGTTTTTGAATATTTCAGATAGATCAGTTATGAAATAAGGGAGAGTTATTTATTATGAGAAGTTTTGAATATTTTACCCCCACACGGGTGGTTTTTGGAAAAGATACACATCTTAAAGTTGCCACACTTCTGAAAGAACAGCATTGTAAAAAAGTTCTGATCCACTACGGCGGACACAGTGCCATTAAATCCGGTCTTATTGATGAAATCAGATCCGTACTTGACGAGGCAGGAATTGCCTATGTAACTCTTGGAGGCGTCGTTCCAAATCCACGGCTTTCCAAGGTCCGGGAGGGAATTGAGCTCTGCCGCAGAGAAAATGTGGATTTTCTTCTTGCTGTAGGAGGCGGAAGTGTTATTGATTCCTGTAAAGCCATCGGTTACGGCCTTGCAAATCCGGAAACCGATGTATGGAACTTTTTCCTCCGCACCGAAACTCCAAAAGCCTGTCTTCCAGTTGGTGTGATCCTTACCATCGCAGCTTCCGGAAGTGAAATGAGCAATTCCTGCGTCATCACAAATGAAGACGGCTGGCTGAAACGCAGTACTGCCCGAAATGACCTGTGCAGACCACGTTTTGCCATTCTGAATCCACGGCTTACATACACCTTACCTCAGTACCAGACCGAAAGCGGCTGTGTGGATATCCTGATGCATACCATGGAACGGTATTTCGTAAATATCGAAACTATGGAAATTACAGACAGCATCAGCGAATCCCTGATGCAGACGGTAATCTACAATTCCCGTATCTTGCTGAAAGAGCCGGATAATTATACCGCCAGAGCAGAAATCATGTGGGCAGGAAGTCTCTCTCACAACGGTCTTACCGGCTGTGGAACCGGTGGCGGTGACTGGGCATGTCATCAGCTGGAACATGAACTTGGAGGGACCTACGATGTAGCTCACGGTGCCGGTCTGGCCGCATTGTGGGGAAGCTGGGCACGTTATGTCTATGACGCAAATCCGGAGCGTTTTGCCCAGTTTGCCACCAACGTATTCGAAATCCCATGCAGTATCGATTTCAACAAAACCGCCCTTGCCGGTATCGAGGCTATGGAAGATTATTTCCGTTCCATTCAGATGCCTACCAGCCTTCATGAGCTTGGTCTTGACCTTACAGAAAAAGATATCCACGATCTGGCATTTAAGTGCAGTTATGAAGATACCCGCACCATCGGCGTTTTCAAACAGTTAAATATGAAAGATATGGAAAAAATTTATCTGGCTGCACGATAAATGCGCCAAATATAATATTGCAGATGCTTTTTTGAAAATCAGATTTTTCAGAAAAACATCTGCTTTTTTTCATTTTTCCCTTGCATTCTCTACATAAATGTGTTAAAGTAATAAAGTGCTTGAAAGAGACATGCCCAGATAGCTCAGTTGGTAGAGCAGAGGACTGAAAATCCTCGTGTCGCTGGTTCGATTCCGGCTCTGGGCATTATTTTTTTGCTCTGTTCACAGTTCCTTTTTCCTGTTGAACAGAGTTTTTCTTTTTATAAATAAAAAATACTGCATTCGACGTTTTCTGATAAAGCGGATATTTATATTCCGATTTATACGTAAAGTCTGATGCAGTATTTTTTGTTATACGTATTACATCACATATTGTAGTTGTAGATAATTTCCTGCGTTTTTACTGAAGGAGATAAACTTCTGTATAAAATACGCCCTTCTCTTCTGCCTCTGAATGTGTGGCAACATAAACATCAATGCAGTTGGTACGGATCGCGCCTCCGCAATCCTCCGCAACGTAAACCTGTCCATTAATTACTACCTTGGAACCATAAGGAATCTGGCTGGGATCTACTGCTATGGTATGATTGGTTGTTGCTGTTACGCCTGTAGATGTGATTCCGTTTGACCATGGGCCACAGCAGATACTGCATGGACAGTAATGGGTAATACGAAAAGTTCCCAGAGATTTCAATGTTGCATCAGAGGAAACAGATACCGGTGTTCCAATCTGCACTCCATTGGCAGATGTTCCGGAACCACCTGTAGATGTCACGCCATCTACGGCATCTGCAAAAATACCCTCTCCGGAGCTCTTGGTAAGGGAGCCGGCTTTTGTTTTCTTTTCCTGTTCTGCTTTGGCCACCTCAGTCTCCTGGTATCCTTCCAGACAACTGGTAGGAATATATCCCGTCTGCTGTGCGCCACTGTCATCTGTGTAAACGATACGGCTCCAGATGTCATCTACTGTACCAGTCCTCTTCAGTTCATCATCCTGAAGAACTTCTCCTACTACTTCTCCGTCTTTTTTTCCCGGATAATCAAGAATATCGCTGTCTTTGGCTGCCGTGACTGTATCCGTAAATTTATTCACGGTTTCCGTATCACTGAGCACGCTATCCTGAACATAACCGATAATCTTGTCCTCTCCGTCTTTCTGAAATGTGACTTTACTCCATCCGTTGTCACATACGGCAACTCTCTCTAGTTTCGTTCCCAGAAGAACAGATCGAAGTTCTGTTCCGCTTTCTCCTGGATTGGACCGAATTGCAGTGTTCTTCGCAGTGACATAAAGAGTATCTGTCTTCGCCAGTGCATTTACTGTATTTCCTTCCCCATCATCAATCTGAAACTGTTGGGGTGATTTTTTCTCCTGTGTATATGTATTCAGTGTCGCTTCATATCCAAGTACCTCTGCAGATGCTGATACAGGGAACATCATGGAAGCACACAAAATAACTGCAAGAAGCCTTTTACGCATGAAATCTTGCCTCCTTTTTTCCGGCATTCTGCGGTTTGTCCCGACTATCATAGCATATCAGATCGTATTTTGCAATTTTGCAAGTCAGTCTTCAGAAAATTTTAACAAAAAGATCACATTTCTTAACTGGTCAAATCCCCATCTGACGGGTAAAATAAGCTTATGAATACAAAACGAAAGAATCATAAACTTACAAAAAAACAACGTCAGCGTCTCCGCATACGCCAGGTCCGCAGACAGAAAATCTTCCTGGGTTGCATCTTCCTGCTGATTCTCGGATGTATTTTTCTGCGCTTACCCAGATTTTCCGGAAAGCAGACAACTACGCACCAGATCAATGCATCCTGTGAAGCCTACCGGGATGAAGTTTCCACAGAAGCCGCCCAATATGGCATGTCTGACTATGTAGATCTGATCCTGGCAGTTATGATGCAGGAAAGCTCCGGTCAGGGAACCGATCCCATGCAGTCATCAGAAGGCGCTTATAACACGCAGTATCCTCAGCAGCCCAACGGAATCACAGATCCTTCCTACTCTATCTCCTGTGGAATTCAGGAGCTGAAATATGCCCTGGATAAATCCGGATGCACCGGACCTGCTGATCTGCCCCATATCCGCCTTGCCCTGCAGGCCTATAACTTTGGCACAGATTCCTATTTCTCTTATCTCGAAAAAAACGGAGAAACTTCCTGGACAACTGAAAGCGCCCAGGCATTCGCCCAGATGGCAAGTGGTGGCAGACAACGTGATGAAGATGATCCTCTTCACGATCCGGCAGGGCCATGGGATTACGGTGACCAGTATTATCCTGATCACGTACTTCGCTATTATCATACAAGCAGCGGATCTGAAACATCCTGATCTTGAAATGTCTTCTTTTTTTTAATTTTTCAAAAAAATCAAAAAAAAGATTTGACATACCATAAAAACTATGCTAATATATGTCTTGTCGATGAGGGAAACATCTCGTAAGATAAGACACATGCGATAGTGGCGTAGTTGGTAACGCGCGACCTTGCCAAGGTCGAGACCGCGGGTTCGAGCCCCGTCTATCGCTCTTCGGAACTCTGAATCATTCAGAGTTCTTTTTTTATGCCATAAAAAATACGATAGCTGAACCATGCAAAAAGATCCCGAATCGGAACTTCCTGAAAGGAATCCTGATCCGGGATCTTTTATATAAGGCAGACATTCTTATTCTGTCTTATTACATACTCATATATTTTAGTGATGGAAAAGTCTGATTCCTGTAAATGCCATTACCATTCCATACTTATTGCAGGTATCGATAACTGCATCATCGCGGACAGATCCGCCTGGCTCTGCAATATATTTCACGCCACTCTTATGTGCACGCTCAATATTATCACTGAACGGGAAGAATGCATCTGAACCAAGAGTCACATCTGTAAGGCCATCCAGCCATGCACGCTTCTCTTCTCTTGTAAACACTTCCGGTTTCTCGGTAAATGTTTTCTCCCATGCACCATCTGCAAGAACATCCATATACTCCTCACCAATGTAAACATCGATGGCATTGTCTCTCTCTGCACGTGTGATGGTATCTTTAAACGGAAGATTCAGCACCTTCGGGCACTGACGGAGATACCAGTTATCTGCCTTCTGACCTGCAAGACGTGTGCAGTGAACTCGTGACTGCTGACCTGCACCAACGCCGATCGCCTGTCCATCTTTTACAAAGCATACGGAATTGGACTGTGTGTATTTCAGAACGATCAGAGAAACTTTCAGATCTCTTTTGGCTTCCTCTGTAAGCTCTTTATTTTCTGTTACAATATTGGAGATCAGTTCATCATTGATTGCAAGCTCCTGGCGTCCCTGCTCAAAAGTAACACCAAATACCTGCTTGTGCTCCAGTGGCTCCGGAACATAATTTTCATCGATCTGGATTACATTGTAGTTGCCTTTTTTCTTCTGTTTCAGGATTTCCAGTGCTTCCTCTGTATATCCCGGTGCGATCACACCATCCGAAACCTCTCTTTTGATCAACATTGCGGTATCCTTGTCGCAGACATCAGAAAGAGAAATGAAATCACCGAAAGATGACATACGGTCTGCACCTCTTGCTCTTGCATACGCACATGCAAGCGGGGAAAAATCCTTCCAGTCCATATCATCTACCCAGTAGATCTTGGCCAGTGTCTCATTCAGCGGAAGTCCGATGGAAGCGCCTGCCGGAGATACATGTTTAAAAGAAGTTGCTGCCGGAAGTCCGGTTGCTTTCTTAAGGTCACGTACCAGCTGCCAGCCGTTAAACGCATCCAGGAAGTTAATATAGCCCGGTCTTCCGGAAAGTACCTGGATCGGAAGGTCACTTCCGTCTGCCATATAAATCTTGGATGGTTTCTGATTCGGGTTGCATCCGTATTTTAACTGTAATTCTTTCATAGAAAAATCCTCCGTTCTCTGCGATATTGATTATTTATTCTTGTTTACAATTCTGGATTCATATTTACCTGTTTCAATGTCAATGAAACGGACAAACAGGGAAACTTTATTGTCCTGATTCAGGCTCTCCCAGAGAAGGTTTGTAAAATCATCAATATCATCCGGAATCTCTACCGGCTTCGGCTCTCCCTCAAAACTTGGAAGCGGGTTTCCGTCACATTTATAAGTATGAATGAAGCGTCCCTGTCCTGCTGCCGCATTCTCATAAGCGAATGTATAACGGAGGCAGGAATCTGGATTTCCATTGTTACTCTTTAAGATAGACATTGCATAGCTGAATTTTCCGTTCTCCACATGAAGAACACCGGAAATACGAGGTGTATAATTCGGTGCATCCGGCTCAAATTCTCTGCTTCGGAGAGACTGCTCAAAAGTAAGCTGTCTGTCCATGCCCTCATAGATGGTATCTGTCTGATCACCGTTTGTTACGATCGTCTTGTTTCCAAGGACACGTACCGGTGCATAAATAATCAGGCTCGGGTCTGTAAGTTTGGACGGGTCAAATGCCTGTGTGCGGATTCCCTCACCATCCTCAACAAAAATACGGTTTCTGCTGTTCTCACTTCTTCCCATGATAAAATATGCGGTAACAGCGTGCTTTCCGTCAGCGGAACGTCCGATCACAATTCCTCTTCCTGGGTAGGAATTCTCTTTCAGTTCTTTTTCAAGTGAAAATGTAGTCATTTTTCACAGTCCTCCTTGTCTAATGTAAGGCCCGGGGATCATTCCAGGTATTAACAGGTAACAAAAAACCGCCTGGACACCCCTTTATCAGGCTGCCCAGGCGGTCGGCTTCTCATTTCACTGCACTCCCTGTAGGTAATCCTACTTTCCGCCAGTCATGCAGCTTCTGTTGTTATACTACAATACTTCTTCTGAATTTTCAAGTCCCTATTTTCTGAAATATTCTTTACTCGTCTACGCTGTAGTTTGGAGCCTCTTTTGTGATATGGATGTCATGTGGATGTGACTCCTTGAGAGATGCAGCGGAGATCTTAATGAATCTGCCTGTTGTTTTCAGCTTCTCAATGTTCTCTGCTCCGCAGTAACCCATACCGGATCTTAAACCGCCAATTAACTGGAATACGGTATCCTCAACGTGTCCTTTGTATGCAACACGTCCTTCAACACCTTCCGGAACAAGCTTCTTGGCGTTCTCCTGGAAGTAACGATCCTTGCTGCCGTTCTCCATAGCTGCAATAGATCCCATTCCACGGTATACTTTATATTTTCTTCCCTGATAGAGCTCGAATGTTCCCGGGCTCTCATCGCATCCAGCAAACATGCTGCCCATCATGCAGACATTGGCGCCTGCCGCGATAGCCTTGGTGATGTCTCCGGAATACTTGATTCCACCATCTGCGATGATCGGGATTCCGTAGCTGTTGGCTACTTCATAGCAATCCATAACAGCAGTAACCTGCGGTACACCGATACCTGCAACAACACGTGTGGTACAGATAGATCCAGGTCCGATACCAACTTTAACTGCATCTACACCAGCTTCGATCAGTGCCTTGGTAGCTGCTCCTGTTGCAACGTTACCTGCGATAACCTGAAGTTCCGGATATGCAGCCTTGATCTCGCGGACTGCTTTTAAGATATTCTCAGAATGACCATGTGCGGAATCAATTACGATTACATCCACATTCGCTTTCACAAGTGCATCTACACGTGCAAGTACATTGGCTGTGATACCAACTGCCGCACCACAGAGAAGACGTCCCTGTGCATCCTTGGCTGCAAGCGGATATTTGATCTGTTTCTCGATATCCTTGATGGTAATGAGTCCTTTTAAATTAAAGTCGTCATCTACAATGGGTAATTTCTCCTTACGGGATTTCGCAAGGATCTTCTTGGCATCCTCAAGTGTGATTCCTTCCTTGGCTGTGATCAGTCCTTCAGAAGTCATGCACTCCTTGATCTTTCTGCTGAAATCTGTCTCAAATTTAAGATCACGGTTTGTGATAATACCTACAAGCTTTCTGCCTTCTGTGATCGGAACACCGGAAATACGGTATTTCGCCATCAGATCATTGGCATCTTTCAGTGTATGCTCCGGTGAAAGATAAAATGGATCTGTAATAACACCGTTCTCAGAACGTTTAACCTTATCAACCTCTTCTGCCTGTGCTTCGATGGACATATTCTTGTGGATGATACCGATACCACCCTGTCTGGCCATGGCAATTGCCATTCTGTGCTCTGTAACTGTGTCCATTCCCGCACTCATCATGGGGATATTCAGCTTTACTTTCTTGGTTAAATACGTTGAAACATCTACCTGATTCGGAATCACTTTAGAATAAGCCGGAACCAGAAGGACGTCATCAAACGTAATGCCTTCACCAATAATAGTACCCATTGCATTTCCTCCCTTGTGTAAGATATTTTAAATTTGTGAACTAGTGTAACAAAAAACAAGATTCATGTCAATCCAAAAAAACTTTACTTGGTGCAGAATTTTTCATGGTGTTTGCAAGTGCGTCATCCAGTTCCAGAATCACTTTGCAGGTTTCTCCACTGTCTCTTATGATCATTGCATAGCGTTTATGATCCTCAATTCCTGATGAAAAATCATACTCTTTCATCTTCTGATTGCCATTATAATAGTCCATTCTGTGGGACTTTAATGGTGCCACAAGGTCTGCCTCCGCAAGCTGGAGCGATTTCACTCTTTTCCTTTTTGATTTTGACATGATCATATCAATGTCCAGTTCTCCGTTAACAAACAGATACTCGTACTCCAGATCTGTCTTCGGTATTACAAAATAACATGCAATACCAAGTGCAATAGCCGGTACCAGCAAAAGTACATTCAGCACAAGGCCTCCCAGGACCATGATCACCGTCAGCGCTATCAGACCGTATTTCACAACCAGATCTTTCGCTGTCTGCTTCTTTTTTACCAGAAGCTCTGAATATAAGTCACTCATTTGTTTCTTCCTTTCGTAATTTACTGACTTTTTGATTATAACACAAAAAGAGAGCCGCGTCTATGGCGCAGGCCCTCTCATTTTGTGAATTAATTATTTCACCTGCTCAGCTGATAATTACATCATTCCCATTCCCGGGTTTGCAGCCGGAGCCGGAGTATCTTCTTTGATTGTGGAAACTACAGCCTCTGTTGTAAGGAGTGTAGATGCAACACTTGTAGCATTCTGAAGAGCACTTCTTGTAACCTTAGCCGGATCAAGGATTCCGTTCTCAACCATGTTTACGTATTTCTCATTGAGAGCATCGAAGCCTGTACCGATCTCAGACTCTCTTACTTTGTTGATAATAACAGCGCCTTCCAGTCCTGCGTTTGCAGCGATGTGGAACAGCGGAGCCTCAAGAGCTTTCAGGATCACATAAGCACCTGTCTTCTCATCTCCTTCAAGTGTTGTTGCAAGTTTTGCAACCTCTTTGGAAGCATGGATGTAAGCAGATCCGCCACCTGCGATGATACCTTCCTCAACAGCTGCTCTTGTTGCTGCAAGAGCATCCTCAAGACGAAGTTTTGCTTCTTTCATCTCTGTCTCAGTAGCAGCACCTACACGGATAACAGCTACGCCGCCAGCCAGTTTAGCAAGTCTTTCCTGTAATTTTTCTTTGTCAAACTCGGATGTTGTCTCTGTAATCTGTCCCTTAATCTGGCTGATTCTAGCGTCAATGGCTGCTTTATCGCCTGCACCGTCAACAATAACTGTATTTTCCTTCTCAACCTTAACAGATTTTGCACGTCCCAGCTGATCCATGGTAACTTCTTTTAAGTCCAGACCCAATTCATCGGAGATTACCTGACCGCCTGTTAAGATAGCAATATCTTCTAACATGGCCTTTCTTCTGTCACCGTAGCCCGGAGCCTTAACAGCTGCAACATTAAAGGTTCCTCTTAATTTATTTACAATGAGTGTAGTAAGAGCTTCGCCCTCTACGTCTTCAGCAATAATTAACAGTTTGGCGCCTGTTTTTACAATCTGCTCTAACAGAGGAAGCAGTTCCTGAATGTTAGAGATCTTCTTATCAGTGATTAAGATATATGGATCATCCAGATTAGCTACCATTTTGTCCATGTCAGTTGCCATGTAAGCGGAAATGTATCCGCGGTCAAACTGCATACCCTCTACTAAATCCAGCTCTGTCTTCATTGTCTTAGACTCTTCAATGGTTATAACACCGTCTCCGGATACTTTTTCCATAGCGTCTGCAACTAATTCTCCCACTTCATCATCGCCGGCAGAGATTGCTGCAACTCTTGCGATCTGATCTTTTCCTTCTACTTTTCTGCTCATGGAAGCAATTGCCTCTACTGCCACATCTGTTGCTTTTTTCATACCCTTTCTCAGGATAATTGGATTTGCACCAGCTGCAAGGTTCTTGATTCCTTCATGAATCATGGCCTGTGCAAGTACAGTAGCTGTTGTAGTACCATCACCAGCCACATCATTTGTCTTGGAAGCTACTTCCTTGATTAACTGAGCGCCCATGTTTTCAAATCCGTCTTCCAGCTCAATTTCCTTTGCAATGGTGACACCATCGTTGGTGATAAGAGGTGCGCCAAAGGATTTGTCCAGAACTACGTTTCTTCCTTTTGGTCCTAATGTCACGCGTACTGTATTCGCTAATTTATCGGCACCATTCTGCAGTGCCTCTCTTGCTTCTGCTCCGTATTTAATCTCTTTTGCCATATCTGTCATTCCTCCTGAATTCTATGATTTATTCTACTACTGCTAAGATATCGTTCTGTTTTACAATGATAAATTCTTCATCATCTAATTTTACTTCTGTACCGGCGTATTTGGAATAGATTACCTGATCTCCCACTTTAACTTCCATCTTTACTTCTTTGCCGTCAACAACTCCGCCCGGTCCTACTGCAACAACCTCAGCCTGCTGGGGCTTTTCCTGTGCCTGACCCGGTAATACGATTCCTGATTTTGTCTTTTCTTCAGCTTCTAACTGTTTTAATACGACTCTGTCTCCCAATGGTACTAATTTCATAATCTATTGCCTCCTTAAAATATTTTCTGCTTTTATTAGCACTCATTTACATCGAGTGCTAACCGTTAGTCATATATTAGTTAATCTTGAAAAAATCTGCAAGTTTCTGAAAGAGATTCTATAGCATTCATTCTCTTGTTATCTCTTTTTATCTCTTGTTTTCTCTTATTTTCTCACTTTCTTAATTTTT
>OLQH01001141.1_pt1 | contig 23066 bp, 20 predicted proteins | sample 1672671 | NCBI WGS metagenome assembly OLQH01 (sample SAMEA3136712, study PRJEB25190) | human gut metagenome
TAACTTTTACACTTATCCAAGATAGCGGGTATGGAATCTTGGATTACAATTGAGGTTGAGGGTAAATAGTAACCCGAGAATCCCATAAAACAAATGACAGTTATCGCACCACAAAAACACCGGTATCATGCAACACATAATACCGGCACTTTCTTCGAATCTTTTTCCCAATTTACATTATTTTTCCTAAGCAAAACTTCACACATTCTATTGTGGAAAGTTTTAGTTCCTAATAAGACTACTGACGTACATTAAATGCCGCAATGCCCGGATAAACTGCACTGTCTCCAAGCTCTTCCTCGATGCGCAGCAGCTGGTTATATTTTGCGACACGCTCCGAACGTGATGGAGCTCCTGTCTTGATCTGGCATGTATTGAGTGCCACTGCAAGATCTGCGATCGTTGTGTCTGCCGTTTCCCCTGAACGATGTGAGCTTATTGCAGTGTATCCTGCTTTATGAGCCATCTTTATGGCCTCAAGCGTCTCTGATACAGAACCGATCTGATTTAATTTAATAAGGATCGCATTTCCTGCTCCAAGCTCGATTCCCTTTGCAAGTCTCTTAGTATTTGTAACAAACAGATCATCCCCGACAAGCTGCACTTTGTCACCGAGTCTTGCAGTAAGCTTCTGCCATCCTTCCCAGTCCTCCTCATCAAGTCCGTCTTCGATCGATATGATAGGATATTTCTCACAAAGCTTAGCCCAATGCTCAATAAGCTCCTCTGATGTGTATTCTGTACCTGCCTTTGGCAGTTTGTAATATCCTTTTCCTTTTTCACTCTTCCACTCTGATGAAGCTGCATCCATAGCAATCCTAAAATCTTTGCCCGGCTCATATCCAGCTTTCTTTACAGCCTCAAGAATAGTCTCAATAGCTTCCTCGTCAGACTTGAGTGCAGGAGCAAATCCTCCCTCATCACCTACTGATGTGGCAAGTCCGCGCTCTTTAAGTATAGATGCAAGTGCATGGAATACTTCTGCACACCATCTTAAACACTCTTTGAAAGAAGGAGCACCTACAGGCATGATCATAAACTCCTGCACATCAAGACCTGATGAAAGTGCATGGCATCCGCCATTTACAATGTTCATCATAGGTACAGGAAGTCTGTTTCCGGAAATTCCACCAAGGAATCTGTAAAGCGGAATGTCAAGTGAAACAGATGCTGCTCTTGCACATGCGATAGAAACCGCAAGGATTGCATTTGCGCCCAATTTTGACTTGTCAGATGTACCATCGGCCTTTATCATAGCTGCATCTATTGCATAAATATCACTTGCATCCATGCCTGTTAATGTATCGTTTATTACTGTATTTATATTTTCCACAGCTTTTGAAACACCTTTTCCAAGATATCTGCCCTTGTCACCATCACGCAGTTCAAGTGCCTCAAATTCTCCTGTTGAAGCTCCCGATGGTGCAGTTCCTCTTGCAGTTGTTCCATCCACAAGATACACTTCTGCTTCTACAGTTGGATTTCCTCTTGAATCAAGGATTTCTCTGCCCACTACTTTTTCAATTTCTAAATAATTCATTATGAACCTCCTTATGTTCTTCTGATTCAAAACTGTGTTCCCAAAAAAATGCTACATAGTTAGTTTAATCTAACTAATGTAGCATTTCAATAGTTCATAATGATAAGTTTTCCCATTTACCCAAACATTATGTTTATATTTACTTTTTTAAAAGTATTTCATATTATAATTTTATTTTGCGGCTTCTATTTCACGGGCTACATATACACCGCTTGCTGAAGCGTGGGAAAGTGAATGCGTAACTCCACTTCCATCTCCTATGATATAAAGTCCTTTATATTTGCTCTCAAGATGCTCGTCTAATTCTACCTCCATATTGTAGAACTTAACTTCCACACCATAGAGCAATGTATCATCGTTTGCGGTTCCCGGTGCAATCTTATCAAGCGCATAGATCATTTCTATAATTCCGTCTAAAATACGCTTTGGAAGTACCAGACTTAAATCTCCCGGTGTAGCTGAAAGTGTAGGTGTCACGAGTCCCTCTTCTATACGCTTCTCATTACTCCGGCGTCCTCTGACAAGATCACCGAAACGCTGTACGATAACACCTCCGCCAAGCATGTTTGAAAGACGTGCAATACTTTCTCCATATCCGTTGCTATCCTTGAACGGCTCTGAAAAATGCTTTGCCACAAGAAGAGCAAAGTTCGTATTTTCTGTCTGCTTTTCTGCTCCTTCATAACTATGTCCGTTTACGGTAACAATACCATTTGTGTTCTCATTTACAACAATTCCATGAGGGTTCATACAAAATGTACGGACATTATCCTCAAAAAGTTGTGTTCTGTATACAATCTTGCTCTCATATAGTTCATCTGTCAGATGTGAGAAAATCATAGCCGGAAGCTCTACACGCACACCTATATCAACACGGTTTGATTTCGTAGGTATATCCAGCTCACTACATACATGTTCCATCCATTTGCTTCCGCTTCGTCCTACTGAGATTATGCAATATCTGCTCTCATATGTGCCATCCTCTGTTTTGACAGAATAGCCTGTGACCGCATTATTATCTGCGGCATTATTATCTGCAGCATCAATATCCGTTTTTTGAAGTTTCTCATCATAAATAACTCCGACAGACTCAACAGGTGTATCAAAGTAAAAATCGACCTTATCCTTAAGATGTGTATACATATTTTCAAGAACAACATAATTTATATCTGTTCCGAGATGTCTTACAGAGGCATCAAGAAGCTTCAGTTTATTCTGCATACAGATTTTTTTCAGATCTGTTCCAGCTGTCGAATACAGTTTTGTGCCCTCTCCACCATATTTCATATTTATATCGTCTACATATTTCATCAGGTCAATTGCCTGCTGTTTTCCGATGTACTCGAAAAGAGTGCCACCGAAATCATTTGTTATATTGTATTTACCATCCGAAAAAGCTCCTGCTCCTCCAAAACCACTCATTATAGAGCAGCTTTTGCATGAGATACAGCTTTTTACTTTTTTTCCATCTATCGGACATTTTCTCTTTGCGAGCTCATGTCCGGCCTCAAAAACAGCTATTTTACAATCCGGATTTCTCTCAATAAGCTCGTATGCCCCGAAAATCCCACCGGGACCTGCACCTATTATTATAACGTCATATTTATCCATATATTATATTTTACCTCCCATTATAATGGTCCTTTACTACATGTTACAAGCACAGTTCTGTACATATGTCCGTCATTATACTCTGTTACATGTGCCGTTATAGTTACTGTTCAAACGCAAGCTTGACACCGATTTTTTACTATATTATACTTCCACTTCTCCTGCAAGCACTTTTTTATAGTCATCATAATTTTTCTCCAAAAGTGCCGGTGTATCAAGCTCATAAGGACATTTTTTTTTGCATGCACCACAATGTTTACAATTTTCTATCTTTTTCATTTCTTCCTGCATCTGTGGAGTAAGCCATTCCTTTGATGGTGCACGGCGCAGCATAAGTGACATACGTGCGCATTGATTTATCATAATTCCTGCCGGACATGGCATACAGTATCCGCATCCACGGCAGAAATCTCCAACAAGTTCCTGTTTTTCTTTCTCTATGTATGCAGTTATTTTATCATCCATCCGAGGCGTTTCATCCATGAATGACAGCCACTCATCAAGTTCTTTCTCCCTCTGTATCCCCCATATTGGAATAACATTATCAAACTGCGTCATAAATGCCATGGCAGGCTTTGACTGGTTTATAAGTCCTCCTGCAAGACCCTTCATAGCTATGAAGCCCATGTTGTGTTCTTTGCACTCTTTTACAAGTTCGATCTCCTGAGGTGTTGAAATATAGCTGAATGGAAACTGCAATGTCTCATAGTAGCCGCATCCGATACTCTCTCTGGCGACTCCTATCTTGTGTGCTGTGATTCCTATATGCCTGATCTTCCCCTGTTTCTTTGCCTCGAGCATTGCCTCATACATGCCGGTTCCGTCTCCCGGAACATAACACTGGTCTGCACAATGAAACTGATATATATCTATATAATCCGTCCTAAGATTTTTTAGAGATATCTCCAGCTGTTTCCAGAATTCCTCTGGTGTCTTTGCAGCAGTTTTAGTAGCTATATAAATATTTTCACGTATTCCCTCAAATGCTGCTCCAACTTTTTCCTCACTGTCAGAATAAGCTCTTGCTGTGTCAAAAAAGCGCATACCTCCCTCGTATGCTTTTCTAAGAAGCTTTACTGCTGTTTCCTCATTTACCCTCTGCACCGGAAGTGCCCCAAATCCATTCTGTGGCACAGTTATTCCTGTGCTTCCAAGTGTAATCTCTCTCATTTTATCTCTCCTGTTCCATATAACATATTTTTATCTATTCCGATTTTCTACATTAAATATCCATCATCATCGACCGGTCTGTACTCCAATATATCTCCGGGCTGGCAGTCGAGCGCCTCACAAAGCTTTGCAAGCGTTGTCACCTTAAGAGCCTTCGCCTTGCCATTTTTTAGTATAGATATATTTGCCATTGTAATCCCTACCCGTTCCGACAACTCTGTAACACTCATCTTTCGTTTGGCGAGCATCACATCTATGTTAAAAATAATTTCGCCTTCCATGAAAACCTCCTAGATTGTCAGATCGCTCTGTTCCTGCAGATCTGCAGCCTTTATCACAAGATGGGATAATACAGCTGCCACAACAGATGCGATCACTCCCGCAAACACAATAAAAACCAGTGCAAGGATCACTCCTGGATGATTTATGTATACTTTTCCCATGCAGATGTTGATCACAAAGAAATATATCGCATCTGATAATATTATTTTTGATGCCAGCTTTATATATTTTGCATTTTCTAATGAAAATGATCTGTCATTTCCTATATTGACAGCAACTTTCCATCCCAGATACATGATCACATAGCATGGCACCGCACTTATTATAAAAAATATAAGCCACGGAATATACATATCAGAAATCTGAGTATCGCATTCAATAAGTACATGACCTATCCACGGAATTGCAACCCCGCAAACGATCAATCCACATAATGCCACCGCTATGATTACTATTTTCAACCATTTTTCTAATTCCTTCTGTCTCATATATTCCTCGGTTTCTATCTGTTTATTTTTGTATCAATAAGGCTTTATTTAGGTAAGCAGCTATAATTGATCTATGTTTAAGCATACCGGGCTGCTGCTATAATATATCCGTCCAGATCATAAAATACCACGCCTTTTTCATAAGTTTTCATGATTTCATCATCAAGTTTAACTGCAAGCCCCGTACCATTAAGTTTCATTATGGCTTCATATTGTGTCCAGTACCTTGTAAATTCATATTGAAGTCTGTCAGGCTTATCCTTATAACTTTCAAGTCTCTGAAGCTGATCTGGGCGTAATATCCGCCGTGCTACCTTCCAGTTCATACGATCTGTCCGCTCAATATCAATTCCGACAGGTTCATCTGAAATTGCGAGAACCACATATGAGCCACTATGAGCCAGATTAAAATGTAATGATATGTTCTTTTTATATCCAGATGCTATATCCGGTTTACCATGTTCATTTCTTATAATCTGCTCATCAGATGTGATGCCTAAATATCTATACAGCATGTATCCCGCCAGAAGCTCCTGATATGCCGCCGTATAACATTTTCCATTCTGTCTTCCAGCTATACGCCTATATTTTTCTGCATAATATGAAGGTATAAGTGGAATTATTTCGTCCTCATTTTCTTTGACATTTATGATATCTTCGATAATTATTTTAATATTATTAATATAAACTTTCTTCATCATTCAGACTTCTTCAATACGATGTCAGAAACAAGTCCATTCTCTCTTAGAAGCTTATCCTGATATTCATTATCTTCCAGTGATTTCTTTAAATCCTCAAATCTTCCCTCTGCCACAAGCAGTTGATTTAATCGATTTATCTTTTCTCTACCTTCTTCTCTGCCTTCTTCTCTTCCTTCTTTTCTGCCTTCTTCTCTGCCTTCTTCCCTCGCATCTGCTCTTTCAAGTTCAAGCTGTCTGTCAAATTCATAATTCAACTGCATACTCTTAGTCACCTCACTTCTATGAGTCCTCAAAAAATCTTTCAGAATATCATTATCAATACAATAATCTATTGCTCTTTCAATGTCATTTCCAAGTTCTTCAAATGAACTGTCTGCGTGGTACTCTTTAACTTTATTTACAAACATCATGTACTCATTAAGCCAGCCACATGCTTCCATTATTTCACGATTTTTTCCAGTATTTATATTGTATACCTTACATTTAAGTTCTAAATTTGGATTGTCTGTCGGCTTCTCAAATGCATCTGAAAGCTTAAGCTCCTGAACTTCCGGCTGTTCCTCCTCACCATTATAAAAAACAATAAAATGTGGAGTCGGTATCTTTACCAGCCTTTTTCCATAAATATTCCGACCGATCATCTTCTTATTTTTCTTGTCACTAAGTATATCTGACAATATCACGCTAAAATAAATAAGACTTCTTATTGGCATATTAGGACAAACAGTAGACTGATGTTCATATATGCTGAGCCTTGCATCTACTACAAATGATGCATCATTTCTGACAGACAACGATATTCCACCATCAAGTGTTGTCATTTCAACATCCTCCGGATTCTGATAATTCGAATCATTCATAACATTATATAGCTGCAATGCCCTTTCCTTGTCCTGCATCAGCATGCTGAACACATCACTTTTATACTCTCTGTTACCACTCATATAAAACCCTCCTTAATAAAATTTAAGCAGGAAATATATGATAATCCTAAATTGAAATTTCCTGCTTTAACTAATTGGTGAAAATAATTGAAAGCAGAAATTTCAGGAATAAATGATAGAATAAAATTAAAGATATTAACGTCACTGCACACCCTTACCGCCAAACGACACTTTCCATGTCTCATATTCCAGATTTATCTGATCCATATGTCAGCGGCTGTACAGGTAATATAGAAAAACTGCTTTGCCTATATTTTAACATATGTTTCAAGAATTACAATTCAAACTTTTATGATATCTGAAGCTCATAAAGCTTTCTGTATACTCCATCCTGCTCTAAGAGTTCCTGATGTGTGCCACGCTCACATATACAGCCCTTATGCATGACCATTATACAGTCTGCATGCTGTATTGTAGAAAGGCGATGTGCAACCATTATTGTCGTCCTGCCATCCATAAGCTTTTCCAGAGCCTCCTGGATCAGTATTTCCGTCTCTGTATCGATATTTGCTGTTGCCTCATCCATAACAAGTATGCTGGGATTATGTGCCAATGTTCTGGCAAATGATAAAAGCTGGCGCTCTCCTGCTGAAAATGTAGCCCCCCGTTCTGTAACCGGCTCATGATAACCATTTGGAAGCTTTTCAATAAAATGTGATGCATTTACATATTCAGCCGCTTTTTTTATCTGTTCATCCGTAATCTCATTATCATTAAGCCGGATATTGCCAGCCACATCGCCCTCAAATATAAATACATCCTGCTGCATCTGTCCAATTGCACTTCGAAGCTGTTTTTTACTAAGCTTCCTGATATCAATCCCATCAATATAAATATGTCCCTTCTGAATGTCATAATAACGTCCGATCAGGTTTAAAATAGACGATTTTCCGGCTCCTGTTGCACCTACAAAGGCCACCTTTTCACCGGGATTTATCACGAACGAAACATCCCTTAGCACATAATTTTCACCATCATATGCAAACCATACATGGTCAAATTCAATTTTGCCGATGATCCTATCCGGTTTTTGAGGGTTTTCAATCTCTGGTATAAACTCATCTTCATCCATAACAGAAAATATTTTCTCAGCCGAAGCAACTGATGACTGAAGCGTAGAAAACTGCTCTGCCAGTTCCTGTATAGGATCAAAAAAAGATCTTATATAGTTTGAAAAAATATACAATGTTCCTATCGATATAGCTGAATCAAACACATTTTTGCTTCCAAACCAAAGTACTATCATAAGGGATAAAATACTTAAAATATAAATAAGCGGACGAAATACGGCATACATAAGCATTTCCCTGTAAAATGCCCTGTACAGCTTTGTATTTTTGTCATGAAATTCCTCAAATTTACGTTCCTGTCTGCCAAATATCTGTATGATCTTCATTCCTGAAAGATGCTCAGAAAGAAACGTGTTAAGATCTGTAAGACGTGTCCTGTAAAGTCTGTAAATATTTCTGGCAATCCTTTGGCAGAGTACTGTAAGCCCTATCACAACCGGCATGAGCACAAACGACACGGCAGCAAGCTTAACATCCAGTGCGATCATGACACCTGCCAGACCTGCTATTTTTACAATGTTTCTGAAAAGCTGCACTAATATACCTGAATACATTTCATTTAGTGCTTCTACATCATTTGTTACGCGCGTCACCAGTTTTCCGACCGGAGTAATATCAAAATATCTGCTGCCTAATGACTGGATATGTCTGTATAGATCTTTTCTGATTTCAAGTATTATATTTTGTCCTGCTTTTTGTAGTATCCATGTCTGTGCAATATTAAAAATCACACTAAGTGCAAGAACAACCGCATACTTTATTGCAGTATCAATAATAATATCATAATCCCCATCTGCACCAAATGTATCGATAGCATCTCCGACAAGCATTGGGCGGTACAAATCAAAACCAGTCAGGCATAAAACAAGAAAAAGCGCAAAAATAACCCAATGAGCATATGGTTTCATATAGGTTATAAGCCTGACAACTGAACTGCCGGTTCTTCTTTTCTCTGATCGTAAAGCGTCTTCATGTCCCTTTATATAATTTTCTTTTGTGTTATCTACTCTTTTATTATTCATATTTTTATCCCAATTCATTCTCGAGCTGCTGTTTATGACTGATATCAGAATAAAATCCGCCCAGTTTCAGCAGTTCATACGGTGTACCATATTCAGCAATCACACCATCCAGAAGTACAGCTACATTATCAGCTTTTTGGAGTGTTGAAATCCTATGTGCGATCACTATCGTTGTCTTGCCTTTGCGGATTTCAACAAGATTTTCCAGTATCTTCTCTTCCGTATCTGTGTCTACAGCCGAAAGCGAATCGTCAAGTATAAGAACAGGTGAATCCTTTAGAAGGGCACGCGCTATTGAACTTCTCTGCTTTTGTCCGCCTGAAAGAGTCACTCCCCTCTCACCTACCATTGTTTTATACTCATCCGGAAATCCCATGATATTATCATGTATACATGCATTCTTTGCCGCCTGTTTTACCTCATCCGATATGACAGGATTATCCGATATCCTGTCTTCAAGACCAAATGCAATATTCTCCTCAAGTGTATCAGAAAACAAAAAATTTTCCTGCGGCACATACGATATATCCCGGTGCAATACTGAAAGCGGATAATCTGTTATAGGTTTTCCATCTAAAAGTATCATTCCTTTTTTACAGTCATATACGCGGAGAAGCAGATCAGCGAGAGAGGACTTTCCACTTCCAGTACGCCCTAATATGCCAAGCATTTCACCTTTTTTTACATGGATATTTACATCCCGGAGAACAGGTTTTGTCCCATCGGGATATGTAAACGTCAGATGATCAAGTTTTATATCTCCACTTATCCCCAGATCTGGATCTTCAGGCACCATATCCACAATGTCAGGTTTTTCCTCAAAGATGGTTTTTATCCTTCCCCATGCCGCAACAGCCTGGCTGAATGTATTTATACAATCACCTGCTGCTATCATAGGCCAGACAAGCATATCGATATATGAATTAAATGCCACAAACTGTCCTATCGACACCTGACCATCTAATACCATTTTTCCACCGGCAATAAGTGTCACGATCACACTTATTCCTATTACTGCATCAAGTGCCGGACCGAAAAACGCACGGAGTTTTACTACATCAAGATTCTTTTCCCTGCTGTTTTCACATGCTTTTTCAAATACCTTAAAATCCTCATCTTCCTGTACAAACGCTTTTACAACACGGATTCCTGCTATGCTCTCCTGTACTTTATCTGATAAAAATGAAAATGCATCCTGCCTTTTTACCTGACGTTTTTTAGATTCCATCCCATAAAAATAACATCCTACCGCTATAAATATAAGCGGAATAAAAGCAAACATCGTAAGCTTAAAGTCAACATAGACTATCATCTTTACAAGGACCATGATCGTCATAATAACAGCATCGAATGTTGTGATCACGGCCATTCCTGTTCCCATACGCACTGCCTGAAGATCATTTGTAAAATAGGCCATGAGATCTCCTGTTTTGTGACTATTATAATAGCGTGCTGATAGAGTTTCCATATGAGAAAACATATCATCCCTAAGCCTGTACTCTATCCCTCTTGATGCGCCAATAATAAAATACCTCCATCCAAAACGGCCTATCATTATTATGATCCCAGCTATAAAGATTTTAAGTATAACCCATGCCACACCTCTTATATCAAGTATTCCCGATGTGATACCATCTATTATCTCACCAATAAACTGAGGTATATACAGATTTGCGAGATCTACCATCATAAGAACAAATACACCTATCGCATAATGCCATTTATATTTTAATATATAGGGTAATAACGTATATTTATTCTGCCTCATAAAAATTTGCTCCCATTTAAATTTCTTACTTAAACCTCCCACATTCTATTATGTCAAGATGCCATCAACATTCTGTATGTGGAAAGTTATAGTTCATTATTATTCTGCCTGCAGATCAAATGAAAAAATATAAACCGGATTATTAGCCTGCATAAGGTGATATCCGCCAATTTTTTTTGCCTTGCCCACATTTATGCAGACAGCCTCAAAATCCGAAATATTAAAATCATCTGCTATGTTTGAAACCTCTGCTATAGTTTCAAGACTTACGGCATTTATCACTATACGCATTCCGGACTTTTTATCTGCAAGTGACTGGATTATTTCCCTGAGATTTCCTTTGCTTCCACCTATAAATACATTAGTCGGTACCGGAAGGTTATCAAATCCCGATGGCGCAAGATTTTCTATTACTTTAACATTTGCAAGATTTTGTTTTTTACAATTTTGTTTTGTAAGATTTACCGCATCCGGATTAGTTTCTATCGCATATACCTTTATATCTGGCGACATAGCGGCTGCCTCGATCGATATTGAACCTGTTCCACATCCGATGTCAAAAACCACAGAGTTTTCCACAAGCTTAAGCTTGCAGATCGACAAATGCCTTATCTCTTCCTTTGTCATAGGCACCTTATCCCGGATAAAATCATCATCCCTAAATGATGGTGCCAGTTTCCTTGGAACTGCCTTTTCATTTCGTATCATACCAACATAAAGTCCCGGTTTAAATACTGTACTGCCAGTAAGTTCCTGCGGCCTTAAGCTGATCATTTTTTCATCATCATACGATAATTGATATCCGATATCCATTTTAATGTCTGGAATATCACTGACAAGTTCTGCTATCTGCATTATATCCTCACCGCCAGAAGTAATAAAGATTATTTTTTTTGAATGCAATGCATGAAACCTCAGCTTTGGCATCCATATTTCTCTTTCAATTCCATGTGTTGAAATGATAACTGCATCCTCCCAGCTTTCACCGGTCCTTGCGGCTAATGCCTGCACCGAAGATATCCCCGGCATTATCGATACATTTACACACGGCAGCTTTTCTATCTGTTTCCTAAGGTTCTTCGCTCCACTGAAAAATCCTGTATCACCTGAAAATAATACGACTGCCTTTATATCACGTCCGGCATTTTCATTTATAACCGGAATTATATCCTTTGCAAGATAATACTGATACACCTTTGCGTTATCACTCACAAACTCACAAACACTCTCTATCATGCGCTTTGCGCCAAATATTAAATCAGCATTTCCTATTGCATTTTTCACATTTTCTGTAATACCATACTTATCTCCCGTTCCAATCCCGGCGAGAACTACATTTATGATACTTTTTGGTGATATAAGTTTTAAAATTTCTTCAAGACTGTATTCTGTATCATATATTTTTTTTGAGGGCTTTTTTATCATAAAGATCCTGGTTCCGGTCTGTTCTGCTGCCGCTATCTTTTCATCTACTCCTCCGGTTTTTCCACTCTCTTTTGTAACTATATTTTTTATATTATACTGATGGATAATGCCCATATTCATTTCTCTGGTAAATGGACCCTGCATTGCAATTATCTGACGCCCCTCGAGACCATTTTCATAACATAAAGAAAGGCTTTCCATCCCTGGAAGGACACGGACTACAAGCCTTTTCTTTAACTCTTCATAATGGCAAAAAACACCAAGTTCCTTGCTTCCTGTAGTAAGAAGGATATTTCCTTTTGTATTAACCAGAGCTTTAGCACACTCCGCAGAATTTTCATACTCATAAATAGAGGCTCTGTTTTTATCCGGACTGCTATCTACACTGTCATCTATAATGCTGCCTGACACATTTCTCGCCAGACGATACAGCATAATATAGTTCTTTACAGTTTTATTATATTTTTCTACGCTGTCTTTAATATTTTGTGACACGATCTGTGCGAACGGATGGGTTGCATCAATTATTAAATCATAATTATTTTTTTCATATAGCTTTAGCATCTGCTCAGTATCAAGCCGTCCCTGCAGAACATGGATAAACTCTGATTCTTCCATAACCTGGTTTCCATATTCTGTTGCTACTGACACATCAGATTTTATCCCACGCTCTGCAAGTTTTTCCGCAAGCGTGCGGCCTTCTGTGGTACCGGCATATATTAGAATTTTTTCAAACTTTTCATTCATATATCATAGCCTCTTTTTGTAACCAGTTTTCCATTTATTATTTCAGAGTGTGAATTTCCGACAAATACTGTCGTAAACATGTTGACCTGTTCTTTTTCAAGCTCAGACAATGTACATACCTTACAGCTTGTACCATTGCGTCCGATATTCTCTACATAGCCACACTTTCTGTCAGGCGATGCTCCCGATGCAAGCATAATATCACACGCCCTCTTTAAATAATCATGTCTCTTATGGCTTGACGGATTATATATCGCTATTGCAAAATCCCCATCTATTGCTGCTTTTAGTCTCTTTTCTATAATCTCCCATGGTGTTAAAAGATCACTTAAGCTTATTACACAATAATCATGGTTTAAAGGACAGCCTAAAACGGCAGCCCCACTGTTTGCCGCTGTTATCCCCGGTATCACACATATTTCTATGTCATCATCATATTCCGGTGATAATTCATATACCGGTGCTGCCATTCCGTAAACGCCGGAGTCCCCGCTGCAGATCATTGAAACCGTCTTTCCCTCTTCTGCCAGTTCAAAGCACATTCTGCACCGCTCTATTTCCTTACGCATAGGGGTTGTTTTAAATTCCTTGCCAGGAAAATGGTCTTTTACAAGATCCACATATACTGTGTATCCTACAATAACATCGCTTTTTTCTACGGCCTGTATTGCCTGATCTGTCATCATATCAAAGTTTCCCGGTCCCATTCCAACCAGATAAATAATTTTTTTATCGCCCTTCATTTTGTTTCCTTCCTGTTAATTTCATTCCCCTGTTAAATTCATTTCTCATTCTGCTGTATAATCTGCGCCGCCGAAAATGTCATACCATCATGTGCGGTCTTTTTTACCAGAAGTTTTCCTCCTTCTGCTGCGCACACAGCCGCCCTCTCACAGACATTTGAAATCCCTGTTATTTTCTTTACAAATTCGGATTCTGAAAATCCACAATCATCATTTACTTCGTATTTTATATCTGCGCTTGCAAGTTCTTCACTTGTAAACACCATAAACGGAACATTATAAAACTGAGCCAGTTCCATAATGCCTATTTCATTTTTCTTTATATCGATTGATGCTATTGCAAAGACATCTTTCGAAATATTAATTTGTGATTTAATACACATTTCTTCTACAAATGCCTTTAATTCTTCAAATGTTTTTCCTCTTTTACAGCCCATTCCAATGGCAACCTTCTTTGGCCGCAGCTCTATAAGTGCTTTCTTTGGATATTTATCATCTCCTATAGAAATATCTGCATCAGCCACTCCATATGGGACCATTTCAAATTTTGTATTTCCCGGCTCACTTTGAATTTTAATGTAGTCTTCTTCATAAGCCGCAATCTTAAGTGTTTCACCACTTAATGCTTTAGCCGAAACCTTTGCTATTCCATCCCTGTTTACTATATAAAGTCTGTTTTTCTTTGCAAACAGATCAACAGCAAATCTTTCGTTTTTATCTGTGGATGTAGTTATAACTGCCGATGCACCTATTGCCTGCGCTATATTCTCTGCCAGCTCATTTGCACCACCAATATGCCCTGAAAGAACAGGTATCACAAATTCTCCTTTGTCATCAATTACTATAACAGGGCTGTCCGTCAATTTATCCTTTATAAACGGAGCTATAGAGCGCACTGCTATCCCACATGCTCCTATAAAAATAATTGGAAGCCTTTTATTAAAAGCATCCTCTGTCCACTTGCCCAGATCATCATCCTTCTCCCTGTAAATGGGTATAAGATCTAAGCTGTCAGCTTTTGCAAGACGCTTTAAAGCAAGATTTTTTCCTTTTTCTGTAAAAAAACAAACTTTTACTATCATATTCTTTTCCTGAATTCTGTTTCAAAATCAGCAGCATACAACCTTGATTTCTCATAGTCATTGTGCGCAATGGCATCTCCGACTAAAACGATCGCCGTTTTTGTTATGTTATTTTTCTTTGCAATATCTGCAAGTGTGGATATTGTACCTACAAACTTTTTTTCATCATCCCATGTTGCCTTGTATACAAGAGCTGCCGGTGTATCTCTGTCATATCCACCATTTATAAGCCTTTTTGATAATTCCTCGAGCATTCCTGTACTTAAATATATTGCCATGCTTGCCCTATGAGCAGCAAAACTCTCAATGCTTTCTTTCTCCGGCACCGCCGTGCGCCCTGCCATTCTCGTAATGATAAGAGACTGCGATACATTCGGCAGTGTATATTCAATATCAAGACTTGACGCCGCACCAAAGCAGGCACTGACACCCGGTGTACTGTCATATTCTATTCCAAGCTTATCAAGCATATCCATCTGCTCTCTGACCGCACCATATATACTCGGCTCACCTGTGTGAAGCCTTACGACATCAAGATTTCTTTCCCAGGCATCCTTCATCACTTCTATCACTTCCTCAAGCGTCATATATGCACTGTTATGTATTTCACATTCTTTCTTTGCATTATCAAGAAGCTGTGGATTTACGAGCGATCCCGCATATATTATGACATCTGCCTGTTCAAGCAGATTTTTTCCCCTTACTGTAATAAGATCTACTGCGCCGCTTCCGGCTCCAACAAAATGTACCATTTTCCTTTTCCTTATAATTATAATAATCTCTCAAGCAGTTCCTTTGCACCAGCACTCTGCGCCAGCAGTCCAAAGTCATTAGAATACATAATGCATTCTATCCTAAGTTTGTCTCCAGCTCTTTTTCGAAGATAAAACATGATTTTATTTATAACCTCATCCATTGTTATCTCCTGTATTCCGGCTTCTCTTAATATTCTTATACCTTCCTCTGTTGTAACGGCTTCAAGCACCTGTGATACTGCTTTAAATTGTTTTTCGCATTCCATGAAATCTGCATTTCCATGATGTATATTCTGATTCAAAGCTGTCTTGTACAGAGCTCTCAGCGCTGCTGCTGATAGCAGCTCCATCCGGCAATCAGCTTCCTTTGAATGAGTATTCATTATTCCACCTGATACCTTGATAAGCTTTCCTACATGCCCTGTCAAAAGCATACTGCTAAATCCAAGCTGCTTTGCCATATCTATTGTATCACCGATAAAATTGCTGCATTTCACACTCTTGTCAAGGTCATATCCGTAATGTGCTTTCATAAAATCAAGTCCATAATTTCCCGGAGATACCGCTGCTATATCAAATCCAAGTGCTTTTTTTTGTTTAAGTTCTACCATTATTGTGTCAAGAAGTGCCTTAGAACTCATAGGTTCAACAATTCCACTCGTCCCAAGTATTGATATTCCACCTACTATCCCAAGTCTTGGATTAAATGTTTTTTCTGCAAGCTCTCTTCCATCCGCAACAGATATCTCAACATAAAGATCATCCGTGCAGTCACAAAGCTTCATTACCTTTTTTACTTCTTCTTCTATCATCTGCCTTGGTACATGGTTTATAGCTGCATTTCCTACCGGCTGGTCAAGTCCCGGCTTTGTTACTCTTCCGACACCATCCCCTCCATCTATTATCACCTGCGGAGACTCGTTTTTTTTATTATAACACTTATGTCCGCTTTTCTCATCAAGATATGTTACAGATGCTGTAATATGTGCTCCCGTTGTGATATCAGGATCATCCCCTCCATCTTTTATGACAGAACAGCTTACACACTTTTCCGAAATATTTATATCTGTTATCGAAGCTTTAAATTCAATTTTTTTCGGAGTAATAATTGTTATATCATGTTTTCTTTTTCCGGTAAGAAGCATGTAGCATGCCGCTTTTGCAGCGGCTGCCGCACAACTTCCCGTTGTAAAACCATATCTCATATAAATTCTCCCTATAATTACTGCTTTAAACTTTCTGTGTAAGATTCTGTATCAAAAGCCGGGCGGCGCCGTGGTGTGCAGCTGTCCAATGGACTTGATTTGTGGATGAGCCGTGCAGGCGTTAATGTCGCAATAGAAGTAGATGTCGGCACAAAAAATTCTCGTTCAAGCCTCACAGCCTACATTTTGTGATAGCGGGTTGCGGCGCGTTGATTTTTTGTGCCGTAATAAACAATACGTCTATGCGGCATTTACACCTGCTAGGCGAAGTAACTATGAAAGTCCATTGGACAGCTGCACACCTCGGCGCCGCCCGGCTTTTTCCCGACAATCCCATAGAATGTTTAAAGCAGTTAATTATATTCCATATATAAGTGCATTACAGATAGCGGCAGCAACATTGCTGCCCCCTTTTCTGCCTCGGTTTACTATATGTGGCACACCGCTTTCTATTATAAGCTCTTTTGCAGCCTCTACATTTACAAAGCCTACCGGAACTCCAATCACAAATGCCGGTGTAAAAATTTCTTTTACCATAAGTTCATGCAGGCTTATAAGCGCAGTCGGTGCATTTCCAACAGCAAATATAACAGGCTTTTTTATTGCTGCAGCATGTTCCATACTTACCGATGCACGCGTGATTTTACGCTCTTTTGCCTCTTTCGCCACGTCTTCATCCGCCATAAAGCAATGAACACATCCTCCATATTCAGCAAGACGCTTTTTGTTTATTCCAGCCTTTGCCATGTTGGTATCCGTAACAATATCTGCACCGGATCTTATAAGATTTCTGGCTATCTGTATGGCATTTTCTGAATAAGTCATTGTCGTAGCATATTCAAAGTCTGCCGTTGTATGGATAACTCGTTTTGTCACCGGTTCCTGCATCTTATCCAGAACAATATGACGCATTTTTAATTCTTCTCCGATGATTTCAAAGCTTCTTTTTTCTATATCGCCCGGAAGAACATACTCTATTTCTTTTTTTAAATTTTCTTTTAATATTTCATTCATGATCCATATATCCTTTTATGCACGTAATTTAAATGTTTTCGGTGCAATTTTATACACCAGAACACATGCTGCAACACAATACAAAATACTAAATCCTATTGCTGCCATGCCAAATACAAATGTCGGGATTTTTATCTGTATCATTGCATAACAGACAACATATGTAAGCGCAGTTACCACCTGATACATTCCACTTTTAATCTCGGTTCCTGCATTATACGGCTGAAGCAGGTAATATATTACCAGATAATGAACTGAAAAGAAAATGCTCTCTGCCGGAAATGTAACAAGAACTACAAGATAATTAATAGGATTTATATGTGGTGCCACAAAAAACAAAGTCATCGCAAAACCACATCCAAGCATAACTGCAGGAACAAGATTTATTTTTATTATTCCTTTAAGTCTTATCTTAAAAAGTTCGAGTATCGCATTCGGCTTTCTATAAAATGTATAAGTCAGCAGACTGTGATCACAATTCATAAAAAGTGCCTGTGTAAAGCTTGCTCCACGATTGATAAAATACATTATAAAAAGAGATATGGGCAGTTCTTTCATCAAAAGCTCTTTTGTTCCAGCCTTTACATCAGAAAACATAAATGGAGAAACTATGGCTGCTATAACAACCATAAGACATATAACAGAAATTCTCATCACCGGTTTCCACAATATTTTCTTGTGCCGGTTTACAAACAGTAAGTTCAGGTATTCAAAACCTTTTTTATTGCAGGCTATTTCATCTGAATCATCAATTTGTATTGCTTTCCTGCTTTCTTCAAGTTTAACATTATCTGCCTTTTCGATCTGTACATCAGCCTCTTTCAGCATTTTTCCATAAACTGTGCGGTACTGATCAAATGTCAGTATTTTTCTTATTGACAATAATCCTGTACAAATCATCACTATCATTATGACTACAGACACCTGTACCGGTATTATGAGCTTTAATGCCGGAAGTCCGTATGCTGCAAATAAGAGCAGCAGCGTTGAAATAACCTTAATTTTATCTGCTGAATTTTCATTCGGATCATACTGCCACTTCTCATATCTGTAAAGTCCTGCAGCTGAGGATGTGAGCTTTGCACCGACCACAAAAAACGGAATTATTATATTTACATAAGCCGGCACTCCTGATACCCCACCTAAGATACATCCAAAAAGCATAAATCCAACAAATACTTTTATAAGCTCATATCCATAATTTACGATCGCATACTCTTTTGCGTTCATGCGCAGAAGAACTATTGCATAATATTTATCCCTTGAAGGGTTAAACAGATATGTATTTATCATCGCACCCACAAAAGTTAGCAGAAATAATATGTGTATATAAGCATCTGACTGCTCCACACCCTTGTATAACCCTGATACCATAAAAATCATAACTGCAATATAAAACAGTTTCCCAATAAAGGCTCCCGTTATTTCTTTGAACAGAGCCAGTATATTAAAAAGTACTTTCAAATTTCCCATTCCGTATGCCGATTCCGGAATGATCTTTTTTATGATAAAAACCTGTTTTAAAGCATATATGACCGAATTAACATTGTAAGCATTCCTCAGTTCAAATGAAATTCGAAGAGTTTTAGCCATTGAATTTTGCCTTTGGGTCTGTTTTTTGATATTATGCCTATCTCTCATCTGCCGCACCTTCTTCCTTAAGTGCAGTGATTATTTTACTCTTAAACTCTTTTTCATCCATGTTTTCCTTATCTACGATCTCAAGCTCTCCATTGCTAAGGAGTACGATCACATCACACAGATCAAGTGCAAGATCCATGATATGCGTGGAAAAAATGGTTATTCTCCCATCTTTATGGCTGCGTAAAAGCTGTTTCATTTCCTCCGCTACAACCACATCCAAAGATGTAAGCGGTTCATCAAGCAAAAGTATATCCGGCTCTGCTATCATATTGATAAGCATCTGCATTTTATTTTTCATGCCATGCGAATAATCCTTCATAAGGCGGTCACGATCTTCCTTTGCCAGACTTACTATATCAAAATATTCATCGAGAGGTCTTATATTCGATATATAAGATTCGTTTATATCTATAAAAAACCTTAAAAACTCTCGTCCTGTCAAAAATTCCGGTACTGTCGGTGTCGAAAGAACATATCCGATATTTTCCGGTGTCACCTGTATTTTACTGCCATCCTTCAACAAATAAAACTCTCCGTCGTCAACAGATATGTCAGAATTTATACAATTAAACAATGTTGTTTTTCCTGCACCATTTCTTCCAAGCAGTCCATATATTTTGCCTTCCTCAAACACAAAATCAATGTCTTTTAACACTCTCTTTTTTTCAAAGCTTTTTGCTACATGTTCAATACAAAATTCCATATTCTTCTCCTTTTATTTTGACTATGAAACTATTTTAGCATAGTCCACTTTTCACTACAACTTATGATTTTCTTAACTATGCATGGTGTTCTTGAACAGCAGGGATCACTTTATCCATGGCACTTTGTCCGTGACATCTTGCCACAATAAAATGCGCGAAGCTTGAGTTATATATTTAATTCTGCCAGCAGATCTTCCCCTCCGTAATAGCAGGGTAACGTATTATTTTCTGCGAATCAAGGTTCTCCCTGTGCATATCAACCGCTGTGATCTGGCTGTTGTCATATGTTTTGTAATAATATATTCCTTTATCGCAGTTACAGCATGAAGTATATAATGTTATCTCATATTTTCCATCATTTACCTCACAGCATCCCCTCTGCTGATCCACCGAGCCTAATATATGGAAAAACTGGCTTATGCTCTCGTTCTCCCCGTCTCCTGATTTTGAGTTTAATTTTGTAAACGCCACTCTTATAAACCGTGACTGTGATGAAAGATCCCCCGGAAGCCCTATCGCTCCCATTCCACGGCTGTATGCTGTAAGTTCTATCCCCTGTCCAAATGTATTCTCCGGCTGCTTTGGTGATAATGCCCTGTAGTTTGAAAGGGCTGCCATCTGAAACTCAAAAGGAGGATTATTTGTCAGTACACCAACCGGATTATCATATACATGAAGACCATCCTGCATCGATTCAACCGTTATTGCCCCGGTCTTATCTGCAATTATCCAGTGAAGCTGCGCAAGCGGGAACTGGCTGTTAAAAGGTGTATCAACTAGCTTTACATGTTTTATTTTTTCTTTTGCTTCCTGTACATTTTTACACAATGACAATACCCATGGGATAAATTCAAACTGTGCGACCTGTGTTTTATCTGATCCACATCCAGCTTCCAGGGCCGCCTTCCCATAAAATGCATTGCCTACAAAATTAAGCCCTGCCATCCCAAGGCCTGCTTCATTTACAGCATCATAATAAAGTGGATAGTTCTCAGCAACATGTGCCATTCCAATGATCGCATAATGTTTTTCAAGTTTTCCCGCATGGCGGAAATCAAACTCATAATTGTGCGGAGTCACGACTATCTCATCACCATATGAAAATTCGTAATCCAATGTTCTGCCAAAATAAAAATCTTTTGTTTTATATGTTGCTGCTGTACACATGATCATTCCTCCCGTTCCTGACCAAAATATTTTGACCACAATATAGCATTTATTATATAATAATTTTTATAAAAATGAAAATTTATTTAAAACAGGTGCAAGCTATGAAAAATGATACTCTCAGAAAAAATCCATCACGTAAAACATGTGAAGATACAATAAAGCGGATACTTACTGCAGAAATAAACGAAACAGGTCACAATACACACTTTAAAAATGCTTCGGATTTTATGTCTTATTTCGAATCTCTTTATCCTGCCTCCGAGGGACTTAAAAGACAGGTCCAGCGTGCCCTAAAATCCCTTGATCTTCCACGCGATGATTCCGGATATTTTATTATAAACAAAACTAAGGGACAATATTCAAAGGAACAGGAACTTTTTTGCGCTCTTTCTCTTGGATGTGCCCGGATTTCATCAATAGAAAAAGTGCAGGTTCTGTTCATAGAACTAAAACCTGCACTCATACAATATGTGATTTCACTTATTTCAGAAAATGAATCATTAAACAAGTCCTGCATAACGATCGTTCCATCCTGCAACGGAATTATTGTTTACACAAAAGATGCTGATGCTTTTAAAGCTCTCTTAAAAGATTTCTGGATCGGGTGATCATTTTACCCTGTATCCACCATCAACATTGACAATAAAATTCAAATCATTCTGCACATAAACAGAGTATTTACCGGAAGTCTTTGCTACAAATGAATGTGACAGATTCTCTCCGTAAACAAATCTCTGTACACTATCCGGCTGTACGATTCCCACTCTTACATATCTGTCTGCTGCGACGGACACATTTATTCTCTGCCCCTTTTTCACGTAAAATAAAGATGTTCTTTTCTGGCATTTAGCCTTTAGCGTCCATGAAATATTCCCACCTGCTCTGGAGAATGTGCTCATTCCGTCATCATATTCAACTGTTATATCATCATCCAGATGTTCCTGAATATATTCTGTCTGCCCATCTGCAGCCAGATCTTCCCTCACTGATACCTGTGTATCCCAGTATAGATCCTCTATACAATCTGCTGCTTTTACAGATGTAACCGACACTGACACAATGCTTACTGCCATGATCACTGCAATGATCGCCTTTGCCTTAGATTTTGATTTGTTTTGCACTTTGTAACTTTTCATAACATGCTCCATCCTTTCTCTTAACTTACTTTTATCTTCATAAAGCATTGATACCAAAGCTATCCTTACTTCATGCTCCATTGATATATCAAGTATGTGCTGATAATATTCCTTTATCTTCCTGTCTCGTATACATATTTCATAATCACATGCAAACTCACTCCACTTTTCAAGCTGTTTGTCCATCCACCATATTATCGGATTAAAGAAATGTATCGCACATAAGATTTTTAAAAGATTCTTAAAAATAAGATCCTCATGCTTTATATGCATCAGTTCATGTTTAAAAATTATTTTGTAACTTTGCTTTTCCAATTTATCTATAGGAATAAATATAACCGGTCTGATACAAAATGCAACCTTAGGCATACTGTCCGCATACGAATATCTTATGCGTACTCTTTTCGGATTGATCTTATATTCACCACATATGGTATCAACCAGTTCTTTTATTTCCACATCACATTCGATTGATTTTTTCAGTCTGAAAAAAATAGCTATATTATTTAAAATATACCTAACTGCCCCGATCGTGATAGCCAGTACCCATAATATAAAGGTTATCTTTGATATCCGGTCTAAAGCAGGCGTCCGCATAAATAAAACACCATGCCACATGCCAAATTTCTTTTCAACCACTATCAATGAAATATATGCGATCGGTAATATCCAGAATATAGTTGTAATCTTTAATAACGTATATACGATATTTAGGAAGCCTGCTTTTTCAAGCAGCCTCCCTAATAAATACCATATGATAGATATAATTCCAGCGGTAATGGATGTCAGACAAATACAATATTGTATATTAACAATCGATTCCATCCAATAATTCCTTTATCTTG
>OLQH01001142.1_pt1 | contig 23034 bp, 24 predicted proteins | sample 1672671 | NCBI WGS metagenome assembly OLQH01 (sample SAMEA3136712, study PRJEB25190) | human gut metagenome
GGATTGGCAATGACAACATTGATATCATCTTCGAGAAGATTAAAGACAGGAACCCAGTATTTACCTGTGGATTCCATGCAGACGTCATGGCAATCATTGTCGAGAAGCCATTGCTTAAATTCAAGAATTGAATTGTTAAAGGTGGAAAAGCGCTTTTTTTGGTAAGAAGGCTCAATGCCACCAGTGGTTTTTACAATTGTGGCAACGAGAAAAGATTTGTGAACATCGACACCACAACAGGTTTGGTAAGTAACTTTCATAGTCAGACTCCTTTCGTAAATGAGAAGCCATTGACTGAACTGCCACACAATTAAACTAAGGCGCTTAAACAATTCTTAGTGTACGGATTCATGATGCCACTTATTTGTGCTTGAAAAGGCAGAACTTACACTGATTTATATGCTGTCTAAAACGAAGAAAGTTATTACAACTCCTCCTCCCGTGCTTTGTAGTGTAGCTTCTCACAAACTATTTTACAACACAGCGTAGAGAGTTGGAACACTTTCATTACTATTTGTGCCGCCAGCCGAAGGCGGCGGAATGGGGATTTATATGCATAACATCAGCTTTTTACAAAATGAGAACTTGCCCTCTTTTGCCCAGTTCTGCATCAGCGACAGCCGATATGAGGATTTGCGTACCCATTTTACAAAAAAACTTACCGGGCCGGGGAATGTGTACAGTCGGAGGGAGATACCATCACCCACTTCGGCATTGTGGTATCCGGAATACTGAAAGCGGTCAGCTACTCCAGGGACGGCGAGGAGCTGTGCAACGCCTATTTTGAGGAAGAGGATGTTTTCCCTGAATTCCTGTATCTTACAGGCAACCGGCATTATACTTACCTGCTGTACGTGGAGAAAAGGGCGGAGGTACTGTGGATTTCCATTTTTCTTCTGGAGGAAATGCTGTCTGCGGATGCCGGACTGGTAAGCGCGCTTTTATACTATGTCTCCCAGCGGGGGCTGAAAAACCAGCTGTACTTAAACTGCCTGAATTACCAGACCGTCCGGGAGCGCATTGCTTACTGGATCATGGGCGTCCGGAAAATAGAAGCCAGACAGGAGCAGGAGGTTCATATGCCCCTCTCCCAGCGGATTTTCGCCAATATGCTCCATGTCAACCGTTCTTCCCTGAACCAGGAGCTAAAACAGATGGAACGGGACGGCTATTTCCGGCTGGATAAGGAAAGATTGCTCCATGTGGAGGGGGAACGGCTGAAGGAGCTGCTCTGATCGGGCAGCTATGTCAGACAATTCCTATTAAAAACGGTCCTCACCTGAAAATACTGCTGCCAGGGTCCCCTGGGCGGTCTTCCACTCAGCACTGTTTTCTATAATGTAAGCCATCATGCACCGGAGACAATAATCCACACAGCCAGGTTTTATGACGAAGGTTTTATCGGGAAGTTAACAACACGGGAAGTTAACCTTCCCTTGACACCTGCCGTAAATGGTGTTAGCATAACTTCGGATCAAAGTGCTGTACCATTGCTTTGGCCGGAAAAAAGGACAGATATAAATGTGTAGGAAAACAAAAAGGGCTGCGGCCCACAAAAATCCACAAATAAACAGACATGACCGGCGGCAGGCTTCCTGCCGTTTTTTTATTGGAAATTTTACTGTGGTAGAGTGAAAAAGGAGTAATGAAATGCAGAAAAAATGGATGAATGCGGCGGAAAAACTGGGTATGATTATCTTCGGCAACCTTCTGTACGCACTGGCGGTGACACTTTTTATCATGCCGAACCACCTGATTACAGGAGGCACTACCGGACTGGCGCTGTTCTTTTACCGGACGGCCGGGATTCCCGTCAGTGCCTTTGTATCGGTGTTCAATATCACTATGTTCCTGCTCGGCGCGTGGGTGCTTGGAAAACAGTTTGCACTGACTACAGTGCTCAGTACCGTAATCTATCCCCTCCTTTTAGGGCTGCTGGAGGGCGCCGGCATAACGGGCTTTGTGACTGAGGAACGGCTGGTGGCGGTTCTCTATGCCGGGCTTCTCATCGGCGCCGGAATCGGTGTGGTTATGCGGGCGGGAGCCTCCACGGGAGGGATGGATATTCCAGCACTGATACTGAAAAAGAAGAAAAATATCAATGTTTCGGCTGTCATTTATCTGTGCGACTGCATTATCCTGGCGCTCCAGATGTCTGCCTCCGACGCAGGATCCATCCTGTACGGTATCCTTTTGATCGCTGTTTACACCCTGGTGCTTGACAAGGTTCTGATGCTGGGCGGGGCCAGAATGCAGGTCAAAATCGTCAGCCGGGAACACGACGCCATCAACCGGCTGCTGGCGGAAAAAATTGACTGCGGAACTTCGCTGCTTCACATGGAAACCGGTTTTCTGCATCAGGAACAGAATATGGTGCTGGCCGTGATCTCCAACCGTGATCTGCCTAAAGTGAACCAGCTGGTTCTGGAGGTGGACCCGGAGGCTTTTATGATTGTCAGCCAAATCAATGAAGTGCGGGGAAGGGGCTTTACCCTGAGCAAGCTCTACCGCAAGGATACCCAGAACAAATAAACAGGGAAATTTCCGGCGTAATGAAATACCCGTGGATTCAGTAACTTCTAAGGCGCGGTAAAACCGGCCTTCTGCATATCGGGATCGTACAAAGAGTTGGCGGACATCCGGCAGTATGTCTGTATCAGAATGATCTGGCTTTCCGGAGAACCGTATCTTTTTGTCAGGATCTGTGAATCATTCCGGTTTATGCCGGTTTTAAGATGGCCGCCAGATGGCTGTACGCCTCTTCTGCGGTTTGGGGCCATAGCGGTTTATTACATCCTCCTGAGCATGATATGCGGGGTGTTAATCGGCAGAGATTAAGAGGTGCCGCAATAAACGGAATCAGACTCCAAAGCGGCCCGATCCCGAAAAGCCGTGCAATCACCGGTGAAACTGCCGCGATGCACAGCCCCGATGAAAGGCCGCAGGTCATTACTGAAATGATAAGCACCCTTTTCCTTGTTTGTTTGTAATTACTATACTATAATTCAGTCAAATCACCTGTTGCGCCTGCAACAAATGAAGAAGAAGGAAGAGGTAAAGCAGTGAATGAATATTTGGAAGATTTAGCGCAGATGAACTTATTTCCCGGTATTGAGCCGGGGGAAATAGCGGAGCTTCTCAACTGCCTTCAGGCAAGGCGTGTCCAATATGCCAGCGGTGAAATGATCCTGGAGGAAGGCAGCCGGGTCCGCAAGTTCGGCATTATTTTATCCGGGCACGCCCGTTCCATAAAATGGGACACCTCAGGCCGGGTAATTATACTGACCCTGCTTGAAAAGGGGAGCGAAATCGGTGTACTTCTGGCTGCACAGCCGGAAAAGGAAAGCCCTGTTTCCATACAGGCGCAGGACGATGTTTCCGTGCTGATGATCCCGTATGACCGTGTCCTTGCCCCTTGTATAAAGGCATGTCCAAAGCATGACAGACTGTTGAGAAATTACATTTCCATCGTCGCCCAAAAGGGACTTGTTCTACATGAACGTATTGACTGTCTTCTGAAGTCCACAGTCCGTGAAAAAATTCTGACCTATCTATTGCGCATATCACATGAACAAAAAAGTACCTCCTTTCAAATTCCGCTCAACCGGAATGCGATGTCCGAATATCTCAATATTGAACGCAGCGCACTTTCCAGGGAGTTGTCTAATATGAAACGAGATGGACTGATCGATTATCATCTGAACAATTTCAGGCTGAAATACAATAATTAATTTTTATAATTGTTCTTGTAAATAATTTTAAATTAAACTATTCTGGTTTCAGGAGGGTAAAAGGATGGATGATTTATGGTATCAGATGATATTTAAAAGAAAGTCGTTTCATATTTTTAAGGACAGGCAGACCATATCGGATATAGAGTTAAGAAATATTGAAGAAAATATTAAAAATTTTAAGTCATTGGATGAAGGTATAAAAACAGCTTTCCGGATTGTGCCCGCAGGGGAAACATCCTGTAAGCGTGGAGAGGAGTATTGTATCCTGCTTTACAGTGAAAAGAAAGGGGATTATCTCCGCAATATTGGTTATATCGGGGAGCAGCTTGATTTATACCTGGCCTCTCTTAACATCGGCGTCCTGTGGTTTGGGATCGGCAAAACAGATGCCGGGAATTACAACGGGCTGGATTTTGTTATTATGATAGCAATTGCCAGAGTGGAGGAAAGCAAATTCCGGAAGGATATGTTTAAGAGCAAAAGGAAACCCCTGGAACAGATATGGGAAGGAAACTGTTATCAGGAGATTGGCAATATTGTAAGATTTGCGCCAAGCGCCTGCAATACGCAGCCCTGGAAGGTTGTGGCAGAGGAAAACAAACTGACCGTATACCGGTATAAGCAGCCGGGAAAGCGGGGAATTATGCCTGCCGCCAAGGTGGCGTATTATAACAGGATTGATATGGGGATTTTCCTGTTGTTTCTTGAACTGTGCCTGGCGCATGAGGGGCTCAGATTTGAAAGGACTCTTTTTGCTGATGCAGATGATGACAGTGCGGAAATGACGTTGGCTGCGGTATATCTTATAGGCTGACAGAGGTATCAGCCGCCTGCGAAATGCAATTAATTGCAGTCATTGAACAGACATACCAGTACAGGAAAAAGATGAAATATATTGCGGAAACCAATTGTTTCATAGAGAAAGATAACGACAGTCTTGGTTTTTCCCGAAAAGTGAAACAACCCTATGGCTGGATAAAAGAATCCGCCACACAAGCGGGCGGAAGAAATCATTGAAGGCCTTATTATGACCAGGGTAAATGCGCAAAACATCAATAATCATACTTAAAGACCAAAATATCAGGGAAGCAGAAACCAAGCTGCTTCCCTGATACTTTTTACTATTCTGCTTTTGCAATTATTTCATCATACTGCTTCTTCAGTTCCGGATAGTTCTGATTGCCAAACTCCTCCAACCTGTCCATACCAATCTGCTCCGCCTGCTGAACCATTTCCCGGAATGCTTCTTCACAGGCCTCTTCGGTTTCCGCCATAAAAATATTGGTCTGCTGATTCTTTACCATCTCATCCAGCTTGGCATTGATATTTGCCTCATCGGAATCTGTTACAAACCGGATCATTCCGATAACGGGATTCCTCTTGACATATGCAGTCAGATTTTTTCTGTCCTGCGCTGTCTGTGATTCGGAGTTTGCTTCCGCAATACTGGTTACAATCGCATTGTGTACCAGCCATCCCCAGTATTTCAGACCTCTGGGCTGAAGAACCGTGTTGTCCCCCTGAAAATCATATGTAAAATCAGGATAACCTTCACTGTCAACAGTATAGTCTTCCCCTTCAATTCCCCACATTAACAGCTTCATTCCTTCTTCGCCATAGGCATAGGCCAATAATTTATATGCAGCCTCCACATCCTTGCAGGAACGAGTGATATAAAGACCGCGGCCGCCACAGCCCGTATCATAGGCCACACAATCATCACTCAGTTCCGAGGTAACCAGAGAAAATGTAAAATCATCTCCGTTGGCGGCAATTGCCGTATTGTAATTATCTGCATGGTTATCATATCCAAAATTAGCAAATACCTTACCGCCTACACAGATTTCCTTTGTTTCGTCTTCGGACTGATATGCAAAATTTTCCGCACTCAAATAACCTTTTCTGTACCACTCATTTACCTTTTTATAAAAGTCCAGCAGCTTATCCTGACGAAGCCACCATTTCAGGCTGCCGTCCTCCGCTTCATAGAAGCCGCCGTTTTTCACTCCCATCTGCTGCATCAGCCAGTTAAATTTATGTGCGCAGTTAAAAGAGCATACCGTATAATCGGGATAAGACTGCGCCACCTTTTCAAACGCCGCATCCAAATCGTCCAGTGTCTTGAATTCCAGTCCCAGTTCTTCTGCAATATCCGTCCTGTACATGAAACCAGGGCCTTCCGTCAAAATTTTATCATATTCCGAATAAGCGCCGCTGGGGGAAAAACCACATCCAATGGTATAATAATGGTCATCAGCCGCCTTATTTACAAACTGATATACCGGATCTACTTCAAATGCAACCTCAGGATAAGTTTCATGAAGCTCATCCAAAGGATAGCATACCTGGGAATCCGCAAGATACTGATACCGGCCGGAGCAGATAATGTCAGGCATATCTCCGGAAGCCACCATCAATGACAGCTGATTGTTATCTGCCGCCCTGGTTACTTCAATATTTACCCCCAGTCTCTTTTCAAATTCTTCGGGCACCGCACCTTCCCACTTATCATAAGGCCACCATGTTTCGTCCACAAATAAGGTTAATGTGGGAACATCTCCGGCATCCGCCCGGCCATCCGTCTCCTGAACCGATGCTTCGGCCGCTGTGGTTTCCTTTCCTCCCCCCGTGGTACTCACCTCGTTTTGCGTCTCCTGTGAACCGCCGCATGCCGCCAAAGACATTGTCATGGCAGCAGTCAGCAGAACTGCTAATACTTTTTTACATTTCATACACTCATCCTCCTGCTACAATATATTTATGGTTAATTTTCCTGACATCCGGTCAGGATGCCACCCATCTTGTTTTACGGAGTAAAATACAAACTCTGTCTGCGCAGAGAATTTTCCTCCATGAAATTTCAAAAACTAACCAGTCTATTCCTTGACCGCCCCAATCATCATGCCCTGTACAAAATATTTCTGTAAAAACGGATATACACACATGATGGGAATCATTGATACCGCCATGGCCGTGGCCTGTACGGTAAATGACGTAGCTGTATTCGCCTGTGACATCTGTCCGGCCACATCTGCATTGGCCGCTGTTGCCAGCGTCTGGTTAATTGTGGTCATCATTTTAAAGGAAAGCGTCTGCAGACTTGCATCCCTCACATAGTACGCCGAGTCCAGCCAGCTGTTCCACTGGCCCACTGCGGCGAACAAAGCCAGCGTAGCCAGAAAGGGTTTGGAAACGGGAAGCACGATCTTCGTAAGCACCTTAATTTCCCTTGCCCCGTCAATCTTGGCCGCCTCAATCATAGATTCCGGAATGGATGCGAAAAAATTAATACCTGTCATGACAAAAAAAGTATTCACCATCCCGGGAACCACATATACCCAAAAGGTATTCAGAAGCCCCAGACTTCTGAGCAGCACATAATAAGGAATCAGTCCGCCGGAAAAATACATGGTGAATATGACAAGGAACCTGTACCCCTTTTTAAACATCAGATTATTTCTCGACAGCGCATAGCTGAACATACTGGTAAAGCCCGTACATAATACAGTTCCCACTACCGTCCTCGCCACGGAGATAAAAAAAGCATGCCTCCATCCTTCATCTCCGATAAACAGTTCATAATTGGACAGCGTAAATTTTCTGGGCCACAGGTAAACGCCGCCTTTCATTAAATCAAGCCCGTCATTAAAAGAGCATATGATTGTGTAATAAAAAGGATATAATGTAACAATCCCGATAAAAGCAAGAAGTATGTATACTATCACATTTACCACTTTATCTTCATTTATTTTGCCCTTCATACTCCCACCTCCTAAAACAGGCCTTCACCTGATACTTTTTTGGCTACCTGATTGCTGATGATCACCAGGATAATTGAAATAAGTGACTGTATCAGATCTACTGCTGTTGCATAAGAGAAGCGTCCCTGCGCCATTCCCATTTTAAAGGCATAGGTCTGGATAATTTCAGAGGCAGCGTTATTCACCGTATTCCCCATCAAAAATGACTGTTCAAAGTTGGATCCTACCATACCGCCTCCCAGGAAGCTTCCTATGGATAAAATCAGGACAGTGACAATCGCCCCCTTTATTCCCGGCAGGGTAATATGCCAAATCCGTTTCAGCCTTCCGGCCCCGTCAATGCTGGCAGCTTCATAAAGCGTACTGTCAATTCCCGAAATAGCCGCCAGAAAAATGATTGCCCACCAGCCGGAGCTTTTCCAGATTGAAAGAACCACCGTCATTCCCCAGAAATAATCCGGGTCCGTAAGAAGGGGAATCCCTTTGGATATGATACCTGCATTTACCAGAAGCTGGTTCAGGACTCCGTTATTCTGCGCAAACAGGGCACTGCTGATACCATATACAAGCACCCAGGATATAAAATTGGGCAGGTAGCTTACCGTCTGCACCGTTTTCTTAAAGAATTTATTATGACATTCAGATATCAAAATTGCCAGAATTATCGGAACCGGAAATGCAAACACCATCTTCAGCGTACTGATTGCTATGGTATTCCTCAGAAGCTCTCCAAAACGGTAATCTGTAAAGAATTCCTTAAAATATTTCAATCCCACCCATTCGCTGGTAAATATCCCTCCCGGAGTCTTCCGTTTACGTATTCCTGAACGGCCGCCCCATCTACCGGAGCAATGACGCGCCGAAAGCATCTGCGTGCCTGGAAGCCCATGAGCAGCAACTCCTTGCCCAGACGCAGGCCGATGCCCCTCAGGTCATCCTGGACGGGAAAAGCCGCAGCATCATCAGCGCGATTTCTTTGGATAACGGCATTTTCCACGTAATAAGGGTGACGCCGGAAACAGGAAATATTTTTTCCTATCAGCCGTTTTTGCTCAGCCTGGCCATATCGGTTCTGATTCTTGGCAGCGCCAGCATTATTATCTTCTGCCTCATATTCAAACCGCTGAAAAACATTGTAAGGCTTTCCGAACATATGAACCGTCAGAACAGCCACACCCTTTCCCTCTATCCCGGGAAAATTTCCAGGGATGAAACCGGGGATCTGATTCTTTCCTTCAACCGGATGTCCGAGAGGATCAATGAGCTGTCCGAAAGCCTGCTGAATAATGAAATACAGTTAAAAAATGCACAGATAGAGGCCCTGCAGAACCAACTCAATCCCCACTTCTTTTATGGCACGCTGGAAAGCATCCGCATGATAGCGGAAGCCAATCATCAGGAGCTGATATCCGATATCGCATATTCCTTCGGCAACCTGATGCGTTATTCCCTTTCCAGGGAGTATCTGGTCCCGGTGTCCAGGGAAATAGAAATGACGCGGCAGTATGTTTCCATCCAGGAAAAAAGGCTGGTAAACCGTTTCGAAATCAGCTGGGATATCTGCGAACTGGACGACAAATGGCGCTGTCCCAAATTTGCCCTTTTTAATATGGTGGAAAATGTATTTTCCCATAATGTGAGCAAATGCAGAAGCTTTATTCAGGCGGCCGTAATCCTGAAAAAAGACGGGGATGATCTTATCATCACCGTCAAAAATACCGGCCCCGGCATCCCTCCGGAAAGGCTCGCCCATCTTCGCTACCTGCTGGAGCATCCCAGGGAACGGGATACCATGACGAGTGAAAATAACGGCCGCGGTATTTTTAATATCAACGACCGTCTCAGGCTGTTTTACGGCGGGGACTACCGGCTGGACATTGACAGCGAGGAAAATGTCCTTACGGTATGCAGCGTGCGGATCTGTAAACATTATAATGGTTTTTAGGAAAATTCAGGCGCGGCACCTGCGCGCGGACAGGAGCGGAAATGCTGAAGCTATTGCTGGTTGATGATGAATATATTGTTTTAAAAGGTCTGGAAATCGTTCTGCGTGATCAGAAAGAGGTGTCACTTGAAATCAGAACCGCAATCGATGCGGTGGACGCCTATGAAAAGGCGGAGGGCTGGACGCCGGATGTTATTATCGCAGATATTAATATGCTCGAGATTGACGGTCTTACCATGCTGGAACGTCTTTCTGTTACGATTCCTTTATGCAGGTTTATCATCGTCAGCGGATATGAGGAAAATGAATATCTGAAACGTGCGCTGAAGCTTCATGTGGATGATTATCTTCTGAAGCCGGTGGATAAGCTTTATTTAATCCGGCGTCTCAAGCAAATAGACGAGGAAAAACAGGCCCGCATTAAAAATACCCTGATGAAATGCAGGCTGATGCTGTTTCGGGGTCATTTTTTCCATGATTCCGAATTTTCCGTACAGGAAACAGAGGAATTTCTCTATCTTCCTTATTTTTCACTGTTTGTTGCAGGGCTATCCCCTTCCGGGGCCAGGGAAGCTAAGAGCCGCCTGGCCGGCTATTTTGAACAGATATTCGTTTTTTCCCAGAATAACTGGAGTATCTTCCTCCTTAATTATTCCGTGAAGCTGCAGACGGAGGATATCCGGGCGCTCCTGACCCATGTGCTGGACGGCAGCATCTCCGGCATTGCCGATACGAAGCAGAATGGGGAAAAGCAGGCATTTCTTGAACAGATTGCCTTCCATTATCAGAATGCGTTGTTCGATATGCTTTTGTCAATTCTTCCGGTATCCGAGGCTGCGAAGGCGCGCGCTGCCGAAAGAATTGCAGCGCATACCCTCGCCAGTGCCGTCAGGGTCATCACCTTTGAATTAAGCGCGGCGGCCTATGTAAATGAAATTTATGCTGCGGCAGAAGCTCCGGAAGATAATTTCCTGATGGTATTTACGGAAACCCTGTCCGCCTATATCATGATTGCCGATATCAATTTACCCGCCGCCTCCATACAGAAGCTTTACCAGACGCATGTAAAAGCGGTTGTCAACGAAAGGACGCTTGCCGCCTTTCTGGAAAAATCCCAGAACCTGGGGAACGATCTCCTCACTCCTGCGGAACAGGAGGCCTATTCCTCCAAAGTGGATACTGCAAGAACCTATATTGCCGAACATTATCAGGAGGATATCGCCCTGGAACAGGTTGCTGAATTTGTATCCGTGAATCCCAGCTATCTGAGCTATATTTTCAAAAAAGAGACCGGGATCACCTTTCTTCAGTATCTGACAAACGTGCGTATGCAGAAAGCCTGTCAGCTGATGACTGCAGATCCTGGCCTCTCTTTGGAGGAAATCGCCATAAGATGCGGTTACCATTCCGCCTCTTATTTTCATAAAATATTCCGCGGGAAATTCGGCGTAAGTCCGCGGCAGTGGCTGCAAAATTCGGGGAATTCCCCTCTATTCCTTGATTAATCCTACAAGCATTCTTCCAAGAGAATACATTTTCATTTCTTACCATAGCTGTCATCTTATGCAATTTATAATGATTGAAAAAATTCAATATATGCTTCCACTGCATAACCATTGTTCCTATATTGCGCGCCAATAAAATAGGTATACCTATTTTATGCAAAATAGCGCATTGACAAATATCAATATGATGCATATAATAAAAACGAACCCAAAAAGAAGGGAGCGCAGACTATGACGGAAAATGAAAAAAACGCAAGGATTTTCAAAGCTTTTTGCGATGCAAACCGATTGAAAATTTTAGGCCTGCTGCAAAGCGGAGAAAAGTGTGCGTGCAAATTACTGGAAGAACTTAATATCGGACAGCCAACATTGTCCCATCATATGAAAATATTATGCGATGCAGAAATAGTTGTAGGGCGCAAAGAGGGAAAATGGACGTACTATTCCTTCAATCCGGAAGGGATTGAACGTGCAAAGGAATTGCTGAATCAAATTACAACGGTAACAGACAGTATCCCGCGTAGCTGCAATGAATGATAAGCCGCCAGGAATAAGGCGGCTTAAATAACAGTCATTATATCGATAGATTGCAATATATATATATATAATGGAGGGATTTCTTGCAGATGTTCAAAATTTTCTGGGACTTTTTTCAAAATCAAGTGTTGGGCATGAAATGGCTGAATAAAGTGATAGGCGGCGGATTATCCGCTGCCGGGCTTAACCTTGAAAGCAAAACCGGCGCAAGCATTCAGTTTTTCCTTTATGATACAATTAAAATCACCGTTCTGCTTTGCGTGCTTATTTACTTGATTTCCTATATCCATAGCTATTTTCCGCCAGAAAGAAGCAAACGGATATTAGGACGTTTTCATGGCGTGGGGGCAAATATTATTGCTACCCTGCTCGGGACAGTAACACCGTTTTGTTCCTGTTCCTCCATACCGCTTTTCATCGGTTTTACAAGCGCGGGGCTTCCGTTGGGCGTAACCTTTTCTTTTCTGATATCCTCCCCTATGGTTGACCTTGGCTCCCTCGTTCTGCTGATGAGTATCTTCGGAACAAAAATTGCTGTCATTTATGTTCTTGTCGGTTTAGTTATCGCTGTTGCAGGCGGTATCATCATTGAAAAACTGCACATGGAAAAATACGTTGAGCAGTATATCAAAACCGCCGGAAGCGTGGATATAGAAGCTCCGGATTTAACGAAAAGGGATAGGCTGAAATATGCGTGGGAGCAGGTTGCGGCTACTTTTAAAAAAGTAATTCCTATATTCTTGTTGGCGTGGGCATCGGCGCCTTTATTCATAACTGGATACCGCAGTCCTGGATTGAAACCGCACTGGGCAGCAGCAATCCCTTTTCGGTGATTTTAGCAACACTTGTCGGCATCCCCATGTATGCGGACATTTTTGGCACAATCCCCGTTGCTGAAGCTTTATTTGCCAAAGGCGCGCAGCTTGGTGCAATCTTATCTTTTATGATGGCGATTACTACATTGTCTCTGCCGTCCCTCATAATGCTGCGAAAGGCGGTAAAACCTAAACTGCTTTCCCTCTTTATCGGTATCTGCACAGGCGGCATTATTCTTGTTGGTTATTTATTTAACCTGCTCCACTTATATTTGGTCTGATTGAAAGGAGATTATCATTATGGCACTGTTTGGAAGAAAAAACAAAAAAGAAGGAAACGTCCCTTGCTGCTGCGGCGGTAATTTCAATGCGGAAAGCATGGCGCAGGCGGAACAAGCAAAAACAGAGGGCGCAGACGTTAAAATCTTAGGAAGCGGCTGTGCGAAATGCAATCAGCTTGAAGCGGCTGTAAAGGCAGCTTTAGAGCAGCTGAATATGGACGCCTCCATCGATCATATTACCGCCTTTACACAGATCGCAGCTTATGGCGTAATGACTACCCCCGCCCTTGTCGTTGACGGAAAAGTGGTATCCTATGGAAAGGTGCTCAAGATCGGTGAGGTGAAAAAAATTCTGGAAAAAGCCAGGGGATAATTTTACTGAAAATCCATGGTGCAGAAATTAAGGGAAGCCGCATAAATCCAATATTTATGCGGCTCCCCGGTGTTATTGCAACAGAAAATCCTCAATCGTTATAAATTATGACCTTTATCGTCTCATTAGGATGCGCCAGCGCCCAGTCAAACCCTTCCTGAATCCGGCTCAGCGGGAACCTGTGGGTTATCATCCTCTCTGAAACTATACGGCCGTCCTTCAGCCAGGCAAGCGCCGTCTCAAAGGCATTAGCATACCGGTTCACTCCCATGTAGTCCAGTTCCTTTTCCATCAGCTTTGCCACATCCACAGGAACGATGTTGCTGCCGGGCCACCCCACCTGCACGCATCTGCCGCCGGGGCGGGCCATGGTAAAGAGCAGGGCCGTGGAAGCGTTGTTCCCGGCGGTTTCAAATACAATATCCCCTTTATTTTCAAGCGCAGGGATCTGTTCCGAGGGGATGAAAATTTCATCCGCTCCCAGCTGCTTCGCGCATTCCAGACGTTCCGGAACCTTGTCCACAAATACGGCATAGCTGCCGCCGGCCGGCCGCGGCACAGTCCGCGTATAAAAACTCCTTCATCCCTTCCCTGTTTTTATCTCCGCAGACGATAATTGCACAGGCCGCAGTTTCCAGCATCGCCGCGTTGGGATTGCTGCGGGACAGTCCGGTAAAGATCTGTCTCTCCCTCACCACAATAAAATGGCAGGGACGCTTGTTTTTGGCCGAGGGCGCATACATCCCGGCGCACAGAATGGTATCCAGCATTTCCCCTGCGATCGCGATCGGTTCCGCAGTAAAACTGCGTATGCTCTGCCTTGTTCTGACTGCTGTGAGGGTATCCATACCGCAGGGAATTAACGAAGGCTCCGCAGACATTTCCACAGAATTTTCCCCTCCCGTCTCTTTCCCTGCTTCCTCAACGGCCATGGTCACATGGACCTTCATTGTCCCGCCGTCATAGCCCAAGGCCTTCTGCAACGCTTTATCCACCGTCATGGCAAACCTGCCGTTTCCGCGTGCCAGCAGCTTGCACCGGTATTCTATATGATTGATCGTGCCGCTCACATAAAGCGTTCCCTTCGGCCTTTTGAAAACCTCCCTTGTAAAAAGGGCAGTTCTATCACTGTGAGCCTTCCGCCCTCGTCCTTTTTAATATCCGCATCAAATACTTCCATTTTTTTCTCCCACAATAAATTTTACCGCAACGCTCAGCCCCCCACAAAGAAAGTACAAAAAATGATCCGGCCAACAGTTACATTGTACCATATTATTCATAAAAAAGTGTCACTGAGATGTCACTTTTATTTGCTATAATAAGCTTACATCGATGTACAGTGAAAACAAAGGCTGTCAAAGCCCCGCTGCTGGCAACAGGCTATCAAACTTGCAGCGCTGCAGGGCTGCGGGATATTGGACTTTCGCGGCAACCGCCAAATATCCATGCAAGCATGGCTGCCTGGCTCGTTGTCCGCGGCAATAAACTTAGAATACGAGGAGCAATCATTATGGAAATTCTTAAATGCGAAGGTGTCAGAAAGCTGTACGGCACCGGAAATAATCAGGTAACAGCCCTGGACCGGATAGATTTGTCCGTGGAGCAGGGAGAATTCGTGGCAATTGTGGGAGCCTCCGGTTCCGGCAAATCCACACTTTTACATATTCTGGGAAGCGTGGATTCCCCTACCGAAGGGAAGGTGCTCGTGGAGGGTACGGATATCTCCTCCATGAACAGAACGCAGGCGGCCATCTTCCGGCGCAGGAAGGTGGGCCTTGTCTATCAGTTTTATAACCTCATCCCCACACTTACCGTACGCAAAAATATTCTCATGCCGCTTCTGTTAGACAAAAGGAAGCCGAATCCGGAATATTTTGACAAGGTGATAACTACGCTTGGGATCGCGGATAAGCTGGATTTTCTGCCAAGCCAGCTTTCCGGCGGCCAACAGCAGCGCGCGGCTATCGCCAGGTCACTGATTTACCGTCCGGCCCTGCTGCTGGCCGACGAGCCTACCGGCAACCTGGATCAGAAAAATTCCAGGGAAATCATCGATTTGCTGAAGCTTTCCAACCGCAGCCTGAACCAGACTATCCTGCTGATAACCCATGACGAAAAAATCGCCCTGGAAGCAGATCGTATCATCGTAATAGAAGACGGCCGCATCATCAGCGATCAGAAACGGGGGAAATAATATGTGGAAGGACTATTCATCAGGCTTTATCAAGAATAACAAGGCGTCCAGCATGTCCATCATGGCTGCGGCCCTCATTGCCACCCTGTTCCTGTCTTTTCTGTGCACCCTTTTTTACAACTTCTGGATGGATGAAACGGCGCGCATCATCCTGGAGGATGGGGACTGGGACGGACGGATCACCGGAGAAATCAGCGAACTGCAGCTAAGTACCATAAAAAGCTTTGCCAACGTGGAAAAGGCCGTCGTCAACAACGCCCTTTCCGGCGCAAAAGGAACCGTTGTGGATATTTATTTTTACAACAGAAAGGTTGTATATCAGGATATGCCCCTGATAGCGGAAAGGCTGGGGCTGGAGGAAAATGCGGTCAGTTATAATACGCTGCTTCTGTCCCAGTATCTGATTCACGATCCCATCGCGAAACAGCCGCCCATGCTGCTGAGCCTTTATCTTGTGGTGCTGGTTTTGGTATCCTTTTCCCTGATTTTAATCATCCGCAATTCCTTCGCCGTATCCATGAACGCCCGAATCCACCAGTTCGGCATTTTTTCCAGCATCGGCGCCACGCCGGGGCAGATCCGGTTTTGCCTGATGCAGGAGGCCGCCGTACTCAGTCTGGTTCCGATTCTGGCCGGCTGGCTGCTTGGAATCGCCCTCAGCTTTGGGGTAATGAAGGCGGCGAATCTTCTTGTGTCACAGCTGCCGCAACGGGACAATATGCTCATACAATTTTACTATCATCCCGCGATTTTTGCGGTTACCATCCTCGCCTCACTTTTTACGGTGCTCTTTTCCGCCTGGCTGCCGGCGATTAAGCTCAGCCGCATGACGCCCCTTGAGGCCATCCGGAATGCGGGAGGGCTGCAGCTTAAGAAAAAGAAAAAATCCAGGCTGCTGGCGCTGCTGTTCGGCATGGAAGGGGAACTGGCGGGCAATGCGCTGAAGGCACAGAAAAAAGCCCTGCGCACCTCCACCCTTTCCCTGACGCTGTCTTTTTTTGGTTTTTCCATAATGATGAATTTTTTCAGCCTTTCCACGCTCAGCACCCAATACACCTATTTTGAGAAATACCAGAATGTATGGGATATCATGGTGACCTTAAAGGATACAGAAATAGAAAATTTCGGGCTGACTGAAAAGCTTCGGGAAATCCGTGGAATCCAGGACTGCGTTGTATATCAGAAGGCCATGGCAAAGGTCCGCATTCCTGACAGCTGGCAGAGTGACGAGCTGGCCGCACTTGGCGGTGCGGCTGTGCTGGCCGGACAGGCAGCGTCCGGCGCCACTGACGCTGCAACTGCCGGAGAAGCTGGCGCCTGGCTGGCAGAAGCGCCCATCGTCATACTGGACGATGACGCTTTTAGAGCATACTGCGAAGAAATCGGCATCACGCCACGCCTTGACGGAACCATAATACTGAATCAGATCTGGGACAGCCTGCACAGTAATTTCCGGCACAGAATCTATGTTCCTTATGTAAAAGAAGCGCAGGATACAGTCACCCTGCTGAATGCGAAGCAGGAAAGCGGCCAGGCAGAAATTCCCGTACTCGCCTATACTCAGACCGTTCCCGCATTAAAGGAGGAATATGATAATTATACCCTGGTGCAGTTCATGCCTCTTTCCTTATGGGAAAAAACAGCCGATCATCTGGGCGGCGCCGAAGAAGATACCTATATCCGGATTCTGTCCGAAAACAGAACGGATCCCGCCGGGATGGCTGCCCTGGAACAGGAGGTAAGCTGGCTTATCAGCCCGGACTACGACATGGTAAGCGAGAACCGGATTCAGGATAAAATCACAAATGATCTGATGATTCAGGGCTATCAGCTGATTCTCGGCGGTTTGTGCGTAATGCTTGCCTTCATCGGCATTGCCAATGTCTTTTCCTATACTCTGGGCTTTCTTCATCAGCGGAAACGGGAATTCGCCCAGTATATGTCCCTAGGTCTGACACCGGGAGGAATCCGGAAAATGTTCTGTATTGAAGCGCTGGTCATCGCCCTTCGGCCGCTTATCATCACACTGCCGCTGACCGCAGCCTTTATTGTATTCGCAGTCAGGACAAGCCGCCTGAATCTTTCAGAATTTCTGCCGGTTGCCCCTGTGGCGCCAATTGCAGTGTTCAGTCTGGCGATTCTTGGTTTTGTAGCCCTGGCCTACTATATCGGCGGGAAAAAAATTCTGCGCTGCAGCATGGCGGAAGCGCTGCGTGACGATACGCTGGCATAGAAACCTTTTTAACTGATATAAATTTATATAAAAAACTGCCGTATTTCAACTGTTGGACAGTCATAATACGGCAGCATTTTTTTCTCATTCAACTGCTACAGATAACATTTCAGATCTTCACAAAGCTGTTCCTCAATGGATATCAGCTCTTTACAAGTCTTTTTTGCAGAATTTTCAGCGCCTTCATACTGGTTGAGGTATCTGTTCAGGGATTTTATTCCCATATTGCAGCCGTCTGTAATCAGATCCGCCACTGTGGCATCGCTGTTATCCATGCTCAGCTTCACGTTTGTTTTCATCCAGGACATGCTTTTTGCCATTGTGGAGGGTTCCTTTTCTTCCGAATCTAAGCGGTCCAGCATTTCCCAGATCTCATTTTCCAGCTTTTCATGATGCACTTTGCTTTCCTCAAGCAGTTTCTTCATATTGCTGTCGCACACCTTTTCCAGAACCTCGTCTATGGAGGATACTGCCATTTTCGTGCCGGCGTCACATTCACGAAGTAGTTTTACCGTATCTGAATTTTCCATTGTGTACTCCTTTTTATTTTTAGTATTTCAGAAATTGTAAATACTATGCATGAAACGGATCGGCGTTAAACAGCTGAAAAAAGTTTATTTTCTCCATATAGCCTATGTCTGTTACACACATAAAGAGGCCGGCATAAACTCCCGTGAGCTATGCCGGTCCCAAATTTCAGATTAACGCTGTTTAATTTAACTTACTATATAACGTCTGCCACACCCGTTACCCTGCCGTTTTCCGTAAGGATTTCCTTCGGTCCCCAGGAATTGCAGATACCGATGCCCTCCTGCGCCGCTTCTTCAATCTCATCTCCTGCGGCAGGCATCGTTTTTCGCGTTTCCAGACAGTACATGGAAACGGAGGACGCGCCTGCCCGGAGCGCTGTCCTGGCCACATCCACGGCTACATTTCCGCCGCCGATAACAACGGTGCGCCCGACTATCCCGGTATTTTCCATATCCTGGTTCACACAGCGTAAAAACTCCAGTCCGGTGAGCACGCCCTTTGCATCCTCTCCGGGGATGCCTGCCTTCCGGCCGTCCTGGGCTCCTATTGCCACATAGAAGGCCTTGTACCCATCCTGTCTCAGTTTTTGGACAGTGATGTCCCGGCCGACTTCCACGCCGCATTTGAATTCCACTCCCATTTCCCGCAGCACATCGATCTCAGCTTCAATCACATCTTTTTCCAGACGGAAGGAAGGGATGCCATTCATCAGCATGCCGCCGGGCCGTTTTTCCTTTTCAAAAACAGTGACCGGATATCCCATTTTTTTCAGATAAAACGCGGCGGACATTCCTGCAGGGTCTGCACCGATGACAGCTATTTTTTCCTGAAAGGGCTTTCCTGAATAGTTCAGCATGGGAGGAATATAGCGGTTTTCTGCATGTAGCTCCTGCTCTGCGATGAATTTCTTGATTTCATCAATGGCAACGGCCTGATCCACACGGCCCCTGGTACAGGCATCCTCGCAGCGGCGGTTACAGATGGCTCGTATGATAATTTGCTGTCGCCAATTACAAGCATTTACACACCTGAGTAAACCACATAACATTGAACTACTTTCCGGCACTGCTAACCAATTACATTTACATTAAACTGACGAGTATTATCCATTCTATTTACAGAGGTATTTCCATTATCTCTTCCCTGAATTCAAACGGGCCGCTGACAGGGGAGTTCCTTCTATGTTTTCCCCAATAATCTGCATTTAAAGTAATGGGAGAGCCATCCGGATTTTCGAATAATTCTTCTGGTTCAAATGCTTCACCCAACACCATTGTTGAGATCATTTCCGTATCATTTTCAGGCATATATTTAAAAAGATTTGTATGAAGGGTAATGCCATCCTTTTCTTCAACGAGTTTTAAGTCAATTTGGTGTTCCGTATCTTTAACGTAACCGACTTCCCCATCATAAGGCTCCGCGCCATTGAAATACACATTGCCTCCGGAATATACCGGCAAATGATCATAATACTTATCTCTTTCCTCACGGATTTTATAGTTTTCCTCCTGAAATTTATTAAAATATTCTTCGGAACTGGGATAACCGTCATAAGGCTTCGTTCCAACCACATAATTCATTAAATCCAGTCCTTCTATATTCCTTTCCTTTGCATAATTCAGCAAAAGCTGACGAACCGGCTGTTGTACAAAAATGTTATTGTAGAATCTTGCATCTCCATGAAGAATCGTCATAAAACCATCAATTTCTGTCCGGTGCGGAACATGATAAGGTGTATATCGCGGTGAAGGAAAAAGCCTGCTTCCATTATCAACGCCATTTCCAACATAGACAAAAGAACCTGCGATTAAGTTATGAACTAATGCAATTCCCTGTGTACAAAAACGCCCTGCCACTTCAGACAAAAAGATATTGTTATCCATCAGTGTCGGTCCATGGGAAACCTCAACAAATATATCCTCCGCCACAGATAAATGCTCTGTTAATTCAGTCCCGTCCGGCGGTGTGTTTTTATAGAATAAATTTTGTGATACGCGAGTTCCCTGTGCCTGCCAGTCCAGCCATAATCCCCTGGTACAGTGATGGAATCTGTTTCTTCTGATAATTACATCAATAGCGGCATGCATCTTTATTCCGCCTATTTCTGCACCGGCCAGATCCTGTTTATTATTGATATGGTGTATATTGTTATCTTCAATAACAGAAAACACTCCGCCCAAATGACCCACAATACCGGTCTGTCCGCAATCATGGATATCGCAGCGCCTTATTATATGCGAGCCGATTCTTTCCTTTGTCCATCCTTCACGCTGAGCCTGACAAATAGCATCCCGCTCCGTCTGTGTTCCCGTCTTGGTGTGTTTTCTTGCCCACTTATTATCATTATTGGGCTGCAAATATTTACCAAGAGATATCCCGCTGCATTTTGCATTTGATATATCACAGTCCTCAATAATCCATCCCTTAGACCAGTGGGGACCTATCATACCCTCCTGGTAGGCCGTGGGCGGAGCCCACTGCGTGGCAGCCTTTGTAATAACAAATCCGGAAACAGTAATGTATCCGATTCCTTCTGCAGAAGGCCAGAAGCAATTTCTTCTGACATTAATCTCTACATTTTCCATATTTGGATCATATTTATGAAAATTTGCATATATAATGGTATAATTATTTTCCTGCTCAGTATACCATTTGTACAGTGAGCCTTCCGGATCCCATGAGCCCTTATAAATAACAGGATTCAGAACCTCTTCTAACGAATCGGTTTCATATAATGCCTTATTATTGATGTAAACCTCACCCGTATGTAACGGCTTAACAGCATCATACCAATCTCCGAATATTTTAACAGTATATGGATTATACTCTCCGAAAATACTGTTAGGAATTTTGGCTCTCCACACAGTGCCCTGATATCTTTCCCAATTTTTTACTTCCTCCGCACCTGATATAACTGCGCCGTTTTTTACTTCGGAACGATATACAATACGTCTTTCCGGTGTTCCTGCACAGGCCGGATTAATATATTCCCTATATATTCCCGGTGCAACAATTACTTCATCTCCCGGTTTGGCAATGGCTGCTGCCTGGGCAAGTGAATTCAGCGGATATTCTTTTGTCCCGTCTCCTCCTCTGGATTCCTTTGATACATATATCTCCATAATATTCCTCCATATATTAATACCTGCGGGATTATTTATTGTTCCCTCAAGATATCCCAATTAAATCCATCCTGAGATGCTAAAAGCCCAAATGATGTATGTCCCTCTTTATCTTCTCCCATAAGTATCATCATCCAGCAGTCACTGTCTTTCCAGACAAACGGCGCTCCATATCTTGTAGTCATCCAGTCTTGCTCCGGAACCTCTATTCTTCCCTGTTTTCTCCAATGCAGCAAGTCCGGTGATACCGCATATGCCAGATGCTGAGCCTTCAGTCCTTCACTGTAAATCATAACCCATTCTCTGCCGTTGTTAAAAACGGTAACATTTTCTGCACCGTCAGGAGCTTCATCACAAGCGCCAATCAGAGGACTGTCAACTGTTGTAATAATCCATTTCTTCAGCTGCGGATCTTCTGTGTACGCATGACCCACCAAATTTGTAGGGCTTTTATAATAAAGTCTGTCTGTTCCCACAAAAAAGCAATGCAGACGTTCCCCATCTGCCACAAAAGTCGGATCAATCACACGCTTTGCCTGATTCCATGGCAAATCCATGGCCTCCTCCAAAAAATAAACCGGTTCCGACCAGTTGATTAAATTATCAGAAATACTATAGCAAAGCATAGTTGGTACATCAGGATATGACTGATATGGAAGTATGTACTTATCACTCCACCGGATTACATCCCCCGGAGAGGCAAAGCCCTTCGCAGAAATATCACGATCATCCTCAAAATGTATAAAATCCTTCGTGAAAACATGCGCAACAGACCAGTTTTCCGGTTTGGTCCAATCATTATTTGAATAACGCGAGTAGAATAAATGATAACCGTCTGAGCCCTTAAATACTGATGGATCCCTTAAATTATCCGATCTTTTCCAGACAGGATTGTATAATTGCTTTATGTCCATATTTTTTCTCCTCATAATTGATAAAGGCAGAGTCTTCTATTCTCTGCCTTTATCTTTGTAATCTGCAGATACCGCAAGACATTATTTTACATAACGATCATAAGCCGCCTGTTCAACAGCAAGTACATCATCAATTCCCATGTTTTTAAGCGTCTGGACAAAGCTGTCAAAGTTATCCAGGGGCTCTTTTCCCATGATGAATTTATTAATCATTTCATCCTTATAGGTCTGGATTTCCGTATAAGTGCTGTTTATTACTTCTCTTTCTTCTTCAGTAAAGGAAAGTGCGGGAATCGTGGGGCGTATATACTGTTCCATGTCATTTCTGTAGTTAACATAGGTTTCATCCAGCAAAGCATCCTCGTAGCCTATATCCTGCTTATATGCCCATTCTCTGTGTCCGTAAATATTCAGCATCGACAGAATGGAACGCCCCTGGGAATCATTTGCAATATTTTCCGTATAAGTGGGCTTTCCATTTTCCATAGTATATGTCTCACCTTCAATACCAAAGTTCATTAAAAGGCTGCCTTCTTCACTATAGAAATAATCGAACAGCTGCACGATTTCCTTGATATAAGGTGAATCCGCACTGATTGCGGTAAATCCCCTGATTGCCTGCATCTGGCTTGTTGTCATCTGGGTTCCGTCAGGCCCTTTCGGAGGAGCCACAACGACAAAATATGCATCTGAATCTGCATTTGCCGCACGCACCTGTGTTCCCAAAGAATATGCACGGGCTGTAGTATCCTGACATGCACCGGAAACTTCATTTGTTAATCTTGAAAGCCATACATTTGTATCGTTCGTTGCATACTCAGAATCAATCAGGCCTTCACTATACAATTTATTGATAAATTCCAATGCTTCTTTGCATCTCGGATCAGTATATGCGTACTTCACCTGGCCATCTTCAATAAAAAACTGTTCATTTGCTTCAAAACCGCTGATTCCGAACGCTTCCATAAATGCAAGTACACCAGCCTGTGTATTCCTTGTCGTATATGGTATTTCATCGGCTTCACCATTACCATTAGGCACTTATAAATGATTTTCTACGCAAAATGGCAGAATTTTGCCAAAGCAAGA
>OLQH01001149.1_pt1 | contig 22833 bp, 15 predicted proteins | sample 1672671 | NCBI WGS metagenome assembly OLQH01 (sample SAMEA3136712, study PRJEB25190) | human gut metagenome
TGCGGGAAAGGCAATTGCGGCATTGTCAAGTTTTCTTCGTATTCTCTTAGGGGGATACATTGGCTACGCCTCCTTTAAAAACTGATTGATAATCTCTAAGCTTTCCTGCACATACAGATATTTTATGCCAAGAGCAAAATATCCATGCAGGGCATGTTCGATTCTTTTTACCGTAACCTCATTTCCGGCTTCCTTTAGTCTTCGCCCGAACTCCTCCCCCTCGTCTCTGAGGGGATCGTATTGGGCGGTCAGAATCAGGGTGCGGGGAAGATCTTCCAGATGTTCCGAGAGAAGGGGAGCAAAATAGGGGCTGTTCCGATCCTCCGCTCTGCTCTGGTACAGATTCATATATTCCTCCATCTTAACCGCAGTGAGGAGATAATCCCGGCCATTTTCCCGTACGGAGGGAAAGGGGGAGGTCTCTGTATAGTCATTCCACAGGGCAGGGTAGATTAAAATCTGCTGTCTTGGGCGGAAGGCATTCCGGTCTCTGGCCAGAAGCGTAAGGGCGGCAGTCAGACTGCCGCCGGCGCTGTCTCCCATAAGTGTGATATTCTCCGGTCTCACCCCTTTTAGGTATTGGCCGGAAAATAAGACCTCGGCAACTGCGTACCCATCCATCAGGGCAGTGGGGAAGCGGTGTTCCGGAGCCTTCCGATACTCCACGGAGAGTACCAGCTGATTCGTGGACTGGGCCATCCGGGAACATATGCGGTCATAAGTTTCAACACTTTCTGTCACCCATCCTCCCCCGTGGAAAAATAAAAGAATCTTCCCGCTGTACTGAAAGATCAGCTCTTCTTCCAGCATTTTCTGGGTGGGGAAGTAAATTCGTACCGGAACTTCATGGGTTCCATTCATAATATGTACATCCAGCTTCCTGGCGAAAATCCGCATAGGGTCCAGCTTCTTAAGCTCGGCAAGCCGTCTCTCTGCCTGTACATCCAGAGAACCGTAGGAAAGCGCCCTCAGTACTTTTTTCACTGCATAATTCATAAGTTTTTTCTCCATATCTTAGCTGGTGGGAAGACAGTCTCAGTCGATGTAAGGTATATCTCCCGGTATCTGATCTTCCTGAAGCAGTACCTGGAAGGCGGTGAGGGGCCGCGTATATCCGATAAAATCCAAAAAGGCCTCCTTTTCCAGAATCAGAAGAGGCTTTATATGTCTCTTGCGGATAAACTGCAAAAGCGCGTCCGCCGCGTCCTCATAGGCTGAGTTACTCTCAAAATCAGAATTCTGATGGTTCAGACAGAGGTAGGTGCCGGCCGGAAGAACCCTGGAGTACATGGGAGGGTCATGGGCCACAGAATTAATATCCAGAAAAATTTCTGTCCGAACCAGCTCCTGATAGGGGAACCCGCAGGAAAAAAGAGAGCCGGACTGATAGGTGGTGACTTGATTTTCCTTGGCAATCTCCTGGTACAGTCCCTGGAAACGGCTGACCGCCTCGCTGGAGGATGGAGGACAGGTGCAGGGAACACTCAGAATCTTCCTCTCTTCCATAGGCCGGAGGTAGAAACCCTCCAGATTCTGTATCTTTTCGATGGAAGAGATATGGGCCTGAAACATTCTCAGCTTCAGTACATCTCTCTGGAGAGAGACCAGTTTTTCCTCCATAGCTGTCTGCAGGGTTTCAAATGCCTCATTCCAGGCAGGAAGCTCTGAGTGTTCAAACAAAAATTTAATCTCTGCCACTGAGACATTGAGTCTGCGCAGATACTGTATCATCTCTACCTGAAACAGCTGTTCGGAGCTGTAGTACCGGTATCCGGTTTCAGGGTCTACATAGGCGGGCTTTAGCAGTCCTACCCGGTCATAGAAACGAAGGGCCTTGATGGTCACATGTTTGATTTTTGATATTTCTCCGATTTTATAATAATTTTTCATAAATTTTAACTTTCTATTGACTCTCCCCTTAGGGGATATTGTAACATAAAATTACTAAATATTAAAGATAAAAATGCATTTTTTTAGACAAGTAGCACAATTGCGCACAAAAAGTAGAAAGGGAGAATAAAATGGAAAAAATTGTATTGCAACTGCAAAGATGTAAAGGCTGTTACAACTGCATACGTGCGTGTCCAAAAGGCGCAATCACAAAATCGGGCGCCAGCAACAAAAAAGGATATGAAGTGATCCAGGTGGATCAGGAGAAATGCATCGCCTGTGCAACCTGCTATACCGTCTGTCCCGACTATGTATTTGAAGTATGTAAACCGGAAAAAGGAGCGTAAGGAGGAAGATGCAAACTATGGAAAAAGGGTTAATGAAGGGAAATGAAGCCCTGGCAGAGGCTATGGTCCGTGCGGGCTGCCGTTTTTTCAGCGGCTATCCCATTACACCTCAGAATGAGATTCTGGAATATTTAAGCTGGCGGATGAAGGAAGCGGGAGGCGCTTTTGTACAGTCAGAATCAGAACTGGCAGCGATTAATATGGTGCTGGGCGCAGCCTCCGCAGGTGCCAGGGCGATGACCTCATCCTCCGGCCCCGGATTTTCACTGCTTCAGGAGGGAATCTCCTATCTTATCGCAGGGGATATCCCGGCTGTCATCGTAGACGTTGCCCGGTTCGGAAGCGGAATCGGAGAGATCAGCCAGGGACAGTGTGACTATAAGCTGGTCACCAGAGGCAACGGCCACGGAGACTCTCATCTTCTGGTGCTGGCACCGGCATCGGTACAGGAGAGTGTGGACCTGATGATGGAAGCCTTTCCACTGGCAGAGAAATACAGGCATCCGGTGATTATTCTTTCTGATGCCGCCATCGGGCAGATGGTAGAACCTGTCAGCTTTCCGCCTATGGAAGAGGTTGACATCGACCGGGATGACTGGACAGTGAAAGGCTGTAAGGGAGAGGAAGAGTCGAAAAAAATAACCAATGTATTCTATTACATGGACGACTATAATTCATTTCTGCGGGACAAATACCAGAGAATGACGGAGAATGAACAGCGTTACGAGGCGATTTGTGTGGAGGATGCCCAGCTGGTGCTGGTGGCTTATGGAATCAGTGCCAGAGTCTGCAAGGAGGCGGTGAGAAAGGCCAGAAGCCAGGGAATTCCCCTGGGACTGATACGGCCCATCTCTATCTATCCCTATCCGAAAAAAGCATTTGCCGAGCTTACAGGGGAATGTAAAGCGCTGATGACCGTGGAGATGAGCATTACCGGACAGATGGCCGAGGATGTGAAGCTGGCTGTGGAATGCAAATATCCGGTATACACATACGGAACCGGAATCAAGGTTCCAAAGAGTGCGGATGTAGTGAAATATGCCGTGGAAATATTAGAAGGCAAGATGGATAAGGAGGTATTTTAGATGGTTATTAAGGCACCGGAACGGATTACATATACAGACGGCCATTCCTTCTGTCCTGGCTGCGGCCATGGGATTGCCATTCGTCTCATCGGCGAAGCTCTTCAGGAGCTTGCCCTGGAAGAACAGGCCATTATCTCTCTGGATGTGGCCTGCGGGGGGATGCCCATTGATGTGTGGCGCTACGATACCATAGAGGCTGCCCACGGAAGGCCGGTGGCAACCGCAGTGGGAGTGAAGATGGCAAGACCCTCCCAGCCAGTGATTGCCTATCTGGGGGACGGGGCGGCATACTCTATCGGTATCGCGGAGACCCTACACTCAGCCAGAAGAAATGACAACATAACAGTTATTGTGCTGAACAACTGTGTCTTCGGCATGACCGGGGGCCAGATGTCTCCCACTTCTCTGCAGGGGCAGGTTACCAGCTCCTCCATCCATGGGAAAAGCATGGAAGAGGGAGGGGCCACTATGGATGTAGTCAGGATGCTGAAGGATATGGATATTTCGTATCTGGCAAGAGCAGCCCTATGCGATGCGGGGAATATTAAGAAGGCCAGGAAATATATTATAAAAGCATTAGAAAAGCAGATGAACGGGGAAGGGTATAGTTTTATCGAGCTTCTCTCTCCCTGTCCCACCAACTGGAATATGGATCCCGGCGTGGCTGCTGCATATATCAAAGAAACGATTCTGCCGGTATTCCCGACAGGGGAATTTTTAGGATAAGAAAGGAGGAGCATATGACTACAGAAATTATTTGCGCTGGCTTCGGCGGCCAGGGAGTGCTGACCACAGGGCTGATACTGGCTCAGGCGGCATACCAAAAGGGCTGCAGGCTGACCTGGTATCCCTCCTATGGCGCGGAGATGCGGGGAGGAACCGCAAACTGCAATGTAAAAATCAGCGATGAAGAAATCGGGAACCCATACTGCAGTGAACTAGATTTTTTGATTGCAATGAATGAACCTTCTCTGGACCGGTTTGAAGATATGCTGAAGCCCGGAGGAGTCCTCTATTATAACTCAGATATGGTAGACCCCGGCCGCAGCTTCAGGAAAGATATCCAGGCCATTCCCGTGGCAGCCAACCATCTGGCCGCAGAGGCAGAGAATCCCAAAGGGGCAAACATCGCCGTCCTGGGGGCGCTGGCCAGAAGGGAAAATCTCTTTACCAGAGAGGAACTGGAGGAGGCAATGTGCGGCTTCTTCGAGAAAAAGGGAAAAGGTAAGTACAATGAGAAAAACAAAGCGGCATATCGTGCCGGGTATGAGGGAGTATAGAGAGGGGGAAACCGTGTGGACTTAAACCGGCTGCTGCGCCCGAGAAAAATAGCAATTGTCGGAGCGACAGAAAAAGAAACTATGGCAGGATTCGCCAGCAGAATGTTTATTGAACAGTGCGGCAAACGCCGCGAAGACTTGTACCTGGTCAGTCTGAAAAATGAAACTGTATTCGGGATCCCATGCTACCGTACCCTGAGTGAACTGCCGGGAACCATTGACCTGGCGGTGATCTGCACTCCCAAACAGACAGTCGCCGGCCTTTTAGAGGAGGCGGCCCAAAAGGGGGCAAAAGGTGCTGTTGTATTTGCCAGCGGATATGGGGAAACCGGGAAGGTGGAAGATAAAAAGCTGGAGGAGGAGCTGATCGATCAGTGCCAAAGACTGGATCTGGCCTTAATGGGACCTAACTGCGCCGGATTTCTGAATTTCGTGGATCGGGTATTCGCTTTTGGATTCCTCTTTCACGCCAGGGAATCCGCCGGCAGGGTAGGGCTGGTATCCCAGAGCGGCCAGGTTTGTATGGCGCTGATGGAGAGCGAGAAGACCAGTTTCTCCTACGTCATCTCTGCAGGAAACTGTAAAATTGTAAATATTGAGGATTATCTGGAATTTTTGGTGGATGACGAAGATACCCGGGTGGTGGCAGCCTATGTTGAGGGGATTCAGAATCCGGAGAAATTTGCAGCGGTGCTGAAAAAAGCCGCAGAAAAGAAAAAACCTGTGGTAGTGCTGAAAGCCGGGCGGTCGGAAAAGGGCAGCAGAGCGGCGGCCTCCCACACAGGGAATTTAAGCGGTTCCGATAAAAATGTAGATGCATTTTTCCGGAAATTCGGTGTCATCCGGGTGGATGACCTGGAGGAACTGCTCTCTGTATGTACCGCTATTGCAACCCTGCCGGTGCTTCCCAGAAGCAATAAGCTGGCTTTTGTCAATATTTCAGGAGGGGAGACTACCATCTCCGCGGACGCAGGATATCTTCACGGACTGAAGCTGCCCGACTTTTCCCCTGAGACTGCAAAGAAGCTGCGGGAAGTCCTGCCCGCCTTTGCCACAGCCCAGAACCCAATGGATCTCACCGGCGGCTCCAACGGGGATACCTTTGAACGGGTGGCTGATATTGTGCTGGAGGATCCGGGCATTGAGATGCTCATCACCTCTCTGCAGATTACAAAAAAGATCTCAGATATCACCATCTATGATTTCCTGAACGGTCTCATCCGGCACTGTGAAAAGGAACAGAAAAAGCCGGTGGCCGTGGTGCCGTTGATTGAATCCAGCAGAGAGGAAGAGGTGCTGGAACGCCTGCGGGCCGTAGGGGTACCCATTCTCCCTCCGCCCCACTATGGATACCGGGTCATAAAAAAACTCCTGGATTACACAGACTATCTGGAGACAATGGAAAACCGGACGCTTTCTATTGTAACTAAAAGTGAGGCCAGCGGGAGGGAACCGGTAAAAACTGCCCTGTCAGAGCATGAGTCAAAGCTGCTGTTTCAGAAATTCGGGATTCCCTGTCCCCCTGAGGAGATCGCGGAGACAGAGGAAGAGGCAGTGCAGGCTGCGGCTGCCATCGGCTATCCGGTGGTGCTGAAAATAGAATCCGGGGATATTCTCCATAAATCAGAAGCGGGAGGCGTGAAAGTAGGGATTGCCTGCGATGAAGAGGTGAGAACCGCATACCGCAAGATTCTGGAAAATGCGAAGAAGTATAATCCCCAGGCCTTGATTCACGGAGTTCTGGTACAGAAAATGCTGGAACCGGGCATGGAGGCCATCGTGGGAGTAACCTGTGATCCCCAGCTTGGACCTATGATTCTCACTGGTCTGGGAGGTATCTTTACCGAGGTATTCCAGGACGCCGCTCTCTATCCCGCCCCCCTGAATCTATGGGAGGCCAGAGAGATGATACTCTCTTTAAAGGGCAGTAAGCTGTTTCGCGGCTACAGAGGGAAACCGCCCCTTGACACGGAGGCTCTGGCCCGGGTGTTGGTGCAGGTAAGCAATCTGGCGGCAGAGTATAAGGATACCCTTGTGGAAATGGACATTAACCCTGTATTTGTATACCCCGATAAAGAGGGGGTCAGTGCTGCCGACGGGCTGGTGGTATTGAGTGAAAAACCATAACAGAAGCAACGGGAAGGCGCAGTGCGCGAAAGGAGGAAAGGGATGGAACAGAAAAAGGGTCTTGGCGGATGGGTGATGGCCGCATTAATGATCGCAGGACTATGCTACGCGGCATCATACTCCCTGCCTTATATTAAAGGTGTATTTTATGGTCCCATGATGGAGGCAACAGGCGCTTCCAACACGCAGCTGGGGCTGATCATGTCCGTGTATGGGTTCGGAAATATTGTGTTTAACCTCATCGGGGGATTTGTGACTGATAAACTGGACTACAAAAAATGTATCGTTGTGTCCCTGTTGGGGACCACAATTTTAAGTGTCTGGCTGGCGCTGGCTCCGTCGGTAATTAACATGTATATTATCTGGGGGCTGTTCGGACTGACCACATTCTTTGTGTTTAACCCCGCAATATTTAAAATGCCCCGTATGATAGTTCCGGATGAACTGGTAGGAGAATCCATTGGATTTTTTTCCTTTGCCCAGTCCATCAGCTATATGATCATTAATTTTGCCTCCCTGTATGTGTATAACCTGTCGGAGAACAAGGTCAGCCAGGCAACGGCATTTTCCAGGGTAGTGTGGACCTATGCGGCGTTTACCCTGGTTGCGGCTTTGGGCTGCATGCTGGTGTTCAGAAAGGTCAAGGATGTGAAAAAAGAGGGAGAAGAGGAAGATAAGTTCACCTTCAGCCAGCTGCTGCTGGTTATGAAGGAGCCGGGGCTCTGGATGATGATTATCTGCGGGTTCTGTCTGTACTCCACAACCCTTACCGCATCGTATTTTGTTCCTTATTTCCATGATGTGTTCGGAGTTGCCATTACCTTTGCAGGCGTGCTGGGCGTGCTGAATATGTATGGAGGCAGACTCTTCAGCCCTATTTTGGGCAAGATTGCTACAAAGACAAAGTATGTCTCCCGGATGGTAGTGTTCGGGGCAGTATTCCTGATTACTCTGTTCGTGCTGGTACTGCTCTTTGCAGCCTATGTGCCGGTGGGAGTTCTTGTGGCCGTATCTCTGGGAACCGGAGTACTTTCCACACTCTTTACCAACATCTGTCTGGCTATGACACCGGAGGCCAATGTGGCCAGAAATGCAAGCGGGACGGCTATGGGGCTGTATGCAGCCATCGCCTATGCGCCGGATCTGTTCCAGCATACGCTGTTCGGACACTGGCTGGATAAGTACGGAAATACGGGATATATTTATATGTTTATATTTACCCTGGTACTTCTGACCGCAGGGGGGATCAGCGCCTTCCTTCTGTATAAGAAGAGCAGGAGAGAGAATGTATTTGGAGATGCCCCAAAGAAGGCAGAGGCATGAGGAATCAATTGAAGGAGGATATGAATATGCTGAATAAACCTTATATTGTAATTGAATGGAATGATACGGAAACGGATGCTGTGGGCTGGCTGTGCTGTTTTAACTTTGTGAGCAACTACTGCAGCGGCGGCCTGCGGGTACACGAGACGGTTACCAGAGAAGAAGTAATTAAGCTGGCCACGGGAATGGGATACAAATACGCTGCCTGCCACTCCAAAGTGGGGGGCGGAGCCAAGGCCGGCATCCGGTATGACAATACAAAACCGGATAAACTAGAGGTAGTAAAGCGCTTCCTTCTGGCCATAGCCCCCTATCTGGAAAACGGAGTATCACTGGGCGGCGATCTGGGGATTGGATACGGACAGGTGATGGATCTGTACAAAGAGCTGGCCATCCCGGGCGTTCCCCATCTGGTTGCGAAGAAATATGAGAGCGATCCTAAGATTATCCAGGGACTAAAGGACAACGATACCTTATTTGATATGCCGTACAGAGGCTTTGTGATGTACGATGCTATAACCGGCTACGGAGCGGCGGCAGGGCTGGATGAGAGCTGGAAGCAGATGGGCGGCGGGCCTGGAGCCACTGTTATGATTCAGGGCTTCGGCGCTGTTGGGACCGGGGCAGCCCGTTGTCTCAGCGAGATGGGCTACAAGGTTGTGGCCATCAGCGATGCCAAGTGCATGGTATACTGTGAGAACGGCCTGGACGTGGATCTCCTTATAAACTCTGTAAAAGACAGAGGCTATCTGAACCAGGAAGCCTTCCTTCCGGAATATCAGGTGATGAAGAACACGCAGTGGGAGGAAATCGCCTGTGACATCTTTATGCCGGCAGCTCTGGACGGGGTGATCAACGAAAAGAATGCTGAAAAGCTGCAGTTTAAGCTGATTGTGGAAGCTGCCAATATACCCACCACTCCAGAGGCAGACGTGATTCTGGAGAGGAGAAATATCCCTGTGGCACCTGATTTTATCGTAAATCTGGGAGCGACCAGACTCTGCGACGCAGTGCCCTTCGGACTGATTCCCCTAGAGCCACAGGCTCTTGTGGACGACTCTCAGAATATTATCCGGGATCACATCAGCAATCTCTTCCGTATGAAGAAGGAGCAGGGCATTACCCTTCGGGAAGCAGCCAGGATCCGCTGTCAGCCGCTGCCCTCCGAGGCGCCGGATGTTGACTGGCAGGGAAAAAAATAAATAACAGTCAGGATCGCAGGGAGCCCCCTGCGATCCTCCTTTGCTATCTCCACAATAATCCATGGAAAAGGCGGGCAGGCTATGAAGAAAAGAGAAAAAGTAAAAAGAAAGGGGATTCCGGTCCCCAATGTATATGTTTTGATGCTTTTTGTAGTGTTAATCTGCGGGATTCTTACGTATGTAATTCCTGCCGGCGAATACAGCCGGGTAACAGGAAGCGGGGGACAGGAGGTAGTCGATCCTGACAGCTTCCATTATGGAGAACAGACGCCTGTAGGCATTATGGGGCTTCTGGAAACCGTTCCACAGGGACTTGTGGAATCTGCGGGAATGATTTTTCTTATCTTTATCTTGGGGGGAGCTTTTCAAGTGGTACAGGAGACAGGGGCAATTCACACAGGAATTGCGATTCTGACAAATAAACTGGGAAAAAAGGAATTTGTGGTAATTCCAGTAATGATGTTTTTGTTTTCTATGGGAGGAGCACTATACGGAATGGCGGAGGAGACCCTGCCCTTTATACCCATTATGATCCTTCTTGCTACGTCTGTGGGATATGACTCCCTGGTGGGAGCAGGGATTGTGCTTGCCGGCTCCACCGCAGGATTTGCCGCTGCATTTCTGAATCCGTTTACTGTGGGGATCGCCCAGGGAATCGCGGGCGTTCCCCTGCTTTCCGGCATGGGACTGCGGGTAGCTCTCTATATCTGTATGGTTTCCCTGGCCATCGGCTATGTGCTGCGGTATGCCCTGAAGGTAAAAAAGTCTCCGGAGATCAGCCCAGTGCGGGAGATTGACCGGGGCAGGACAGATCGCCTGAACCTGGAGGAAACTCCAAAGCTTACCGCCGGTCAGATTCTGGTGCTTTTGACCTTTGTGGGGACTATTGCAGTGCTCATATACGGAGTGTTTCGTTACGGGTGGTATCTTCAGGAAATCACAGCCCTCTTTTTCGGGATGTCTGTGCTTGCCGCTGTATTTACGGGAATGTCTCCCAACAGATACGGAGAAAATCTGGTCAAAGGAATGACGGGGATCGCCGGGGGAGCTCTTGCCGTTGGATTCGCCAGATCCATTTTGGTCGTCCTGCAGCAGGGAGGTATACTGGATACTATATTGTACGGGATAGCAAAAGGGGTTGCCTGGCTACCGGCTCAGATTTCGGCCATGGGAATGTATCTCTTCCAGTGTCTGCTGAATTATGTGATTCCCTCCGGGAGCGCGCAGGCGGCTGTATCCATGCCCATCATGGCCCCTCTGTCCGATTTGGTCGGGGTTTCCCGGCAGACGGCAGTCCTGGCATTTCAGCTGGGAGACGGGATTTCCAATATTTTCACCCCCACTTCGGGCTTGTTAATGGCAGGACTGGCTCTGGGGAAGATTCCCTGGAATAAGTGGGCCAGATGGATCGGCCCTCTGATTCTTCTGGAGTATCTACTGGGTGCTGTCTTCATCATTATTGCCCAGGCCATTCATTACGGGCCGTTTTAGGGGGCAGGTGCAAAATGAAAGAATAAGGAGCAGAATATGAAAGAAAGAATTGTGCAGGAAATAAAAAGACACCGGGAAGAGATTTTTCAGATTGCCAGGGAGCTGTATGAGCATCCGGAAATAAGCGAACAGGAGTATTTTGCGGAAAAACTCCTGACGGAGCATCTGGAAAAACACGGTTTCCAGACAGAGCACGGGACCTGTGGAATACCCACCGCGTTCACTGCTGTCTGTAAAGGGGGAAGGCCGGGCCCAAGGATTGCATTTCTGTGCGAATACGATGCATTGGAGGGGATTGGTCACGGCTGCGGGCACAACCTTATCTCTGCCATGTCCTTTGGGGCTGCCCTGGGGCTGAAGGCTGTGCTTGAAGAGACCGGAGGAGAGATTGTGGTCTTGGGGACCCCTGCGGAGGAAACCAACGGCGCCAAGGTGGCAATGGCCAGGGAAGGCATTTTTAAGGATATCCTGGCAGCGCTCATGCTTCATCCGGACAGCGTATCCAAGGAAAGCGGAAGCTCTCTGGCCCTGGACGCCCTGCGTTTCCGCTTCCGGGGAAAGACAGCACACGCCTCTGCGGCGCCGGAAAAGGGGGTCAATGCGCTGGATGCCGTACTCCTTATGTTTAATGGAATCAACGCGCTCCGCCAGCATGTGACAGACGATGTGCGGATGCACGGAATTATCGCTGAGGGGGGACTGCGCCCCAATATTGTGCCTGATTATGCGGAGGCGAGATTTAATTTCCGGGCTGCGGAAAGAAAGAACCTAAATGAGGTGGTAGAAAAAGCAAAGGAATGTGCCAGGGGAGCGGCCAGGATGACAGGGGCGTCCGTGGAGATAGACTACTATGAGCTGTCTAATGACGATATGGTGACTAACCCGGTGCTGGGAAGACTTATGGCCAAGAATTTCAGGTATATGGGTGAAACAGAGGTACGGCCTGCCAGCCGGGAGATGGGTTCCATGGATATGGGAAATGTAAGTCATGTGGCTCCGGCCGCCCATGGCTTCATCGGTCTGGGAGACCACGATCTGGTGCTTCACACAAAAGAAGTGGCGGAGTGTACGGTTTCTGAGAATGGAAAGAAGGCGGCAGAGAGAGGCGCATGCGTCCTGGCTCTCACCGGGTATGATGTATTGGCATCTGCAGAGGTGCAGGAAGAGATACGCAAAACATTTGCCGGAGAGGGAAGGTAAACGCTCCCAGAACTTTACATGCCAAATATCATTTTTTGCATTTACGAAACTGGATAAATATGATAAAATTTAAAGACTAAAGGATATGTGATTTATCTTAATAGCAGCTGCACCTTCTGGCAGGAATGCCAGGGTGCGGCTGCAATTAAAATTAAAATGATAGAATAGAGATGACCCTCTATGGCCGGAAATAAAAAGAATAAGAACAAAGGCTTCACTCTGGTGGAAGCGATTGTAACACTTACCATATTAGGAATTTTACTGACGATTGCGGGCTTAGGCTTATCGGCGTATCTGCGCCATTCTGCCTTTGTGCGCAATAATAATTATGCCCAGACAATTTATTATGCGGCATCTTCTTCCCTGAACCACTATAAGTCCACCGGGCAGCTGAAGGAACTTCAGGAGTATATGACACAGGGAGCCGGAAAGAATCAGACTGTGGACAGCTCTATGGTGGAGGATATGCCGGAGGAATATGACGGACGTCTGTACTATCTGACTTTGGTGCCCGGCAGCGCTGACACGGAGCGTTTATATGAATTGCTGGAGCCTTATATTTATGATGAATCTGTGCTTGACGCGGCCATTACTGTGGAATTCGATCCTGCGGAGGGACTCGTCTATTCGGTCTGTTACAGTGACTACGCAGACTCTTTCTACTACCAGAAGGGAGAGAGGACGAAGGAAGACCGGGGAAGTGTGAATATCAGCAGCCGTACCCGCAGCATCCGCAAAGAGCGGATGATTGGCTATTATTCGTCAGATGAAATGTCCGAACAGTCACCGGGAGCCCTGGGCAAGCCTGAGCTTCAGGAGGTGGAGCTGGTAAACGACGAAGAACTGACCCTGAACTGGTATCTGAAAAAGGAGTATTCTGCACTGACCCAGTATCTGAATTATTCTATTAAGCTATATGACAAAGAGTCTAAAAAGCTCCAGGCCACGCTGGAAGTGAACACAGAGGATAAGAATAAGATTCTGAAAAAAGGTTCTGACCTGGGGAATAAGATATTCTGTGATGTTACTCTTTACAGCTATGGGGCGGACGGAAAAGAAGAAAGCCATACCGTGATGAAAGACTGTCCTTTTTATGCCTACGGGGAGGGCAGCAGGCTCACTCTGGTTTTGGATGCCGTGGACCTGGGAGCTGTGGAAAAAACCTCCGTGGATGAGATGAAGGATACCCTGAGTGTCATCCGATTGGGACTTCAGGAGAAAACCATATATGCCAGAGTCAAAGCTTTTGCCAAGAATTATAAAGCCAGCGCCTGGAAACAGAGCAACAGTTCCTGCACCACCTTTGGGTCTGCCGTCCAAAACGGAAACCAGACAGTCTATGGCGTGAAGAATGCAAGGCATCTTTATAATATACGGTTTTCTGAGAAGGAACGGGAGGCTCTTGCAGGGAAGAAAAAGGACACATCCAAAATTATTTATTCCCAGACAGGAAATATCAGGTGGAGTCGGGAGAACAGCATTCTCAGCAGGGAGCACGTCTATCAAAACGGCGCTGTACTGACTTCCGAACAAGATATAAATAATACAGCCTTTCCTCCCATCCGGAAGTTAACGGAAAGTTCCGCATATACAGGAAAAAGCGGCAATACAAAATACACCATAGAAAACCTGATTCTAAAGGCAGACAGCCCAAAAGTGGAAGAAGGTGACAAAATCCCCCAGGTGATAGAACCTCTGGGTCTGTTTGCTGTGAATGAAGGAACCATACAGGGGGCGGCCCTTTTGGAGGTGACCGCAGAGGGGGACAGCTGTGTGGGCGCGCTCTGCGGCAATGATAAGGGCAGTATTTCTGACTGCACGGTCAGCGGTTCTGTTACAGGGACTACAGATGTAGGAGGCCTTGTCGGAATCCAGACAGGAGAAAGGGATGCGGTGTATAAAAACCTGACCAACCAGGCTCATGTCTCCGGAAAGCTCCGGGTAGGAGGGATCATCGGGAGCATTGGAAGAACAGCAGGGGAGGATGAAAAGGAAAAAACAGGGGATACTCTTGAAAACTGCAGAAATTACGGGGGCATTACAGCCAGTGAGGCCTCCGGCAAATACATAGGAGGCATCACTGGATACAGCGACGGAGGGATCCTAAAGGACTGCGTCAGCACCCCTTCCGTATCTGTGAACTATGAAGAAGAGAAGCCTGCGGATTTGTTTGGAGATTTTGTGGGCGGAATCGTGGGATACTCGAAAGACAGCGCCATCAGCGGCTGCAAGACCAGCAACCGTGATATACATAATAAAATCACAGACGCTTACGTTGTGGGAAAACGTTTTGTGGGCGGGATTGCCGGATTTACGGAGGACAGTATACTGGACGGCAGCCTGCAGGCGAACCAGGCAAATATTCTGGGAGAATCCTATGTGGGCGGAATCGTGGGAGCCAACGGGATTCTGGACGCGGAAACGGGTACAGTATCAAAGGATGGCAAGAATGAAAAAACTGTGGAAAACTGGACCAATGAAGGGATAGTTGTGGCCACAGCAGCCTTCGGAGGCGGGATTGCCGGATATAACGGCGGAAGGATTCTCGGCTGCACCAGCAGTGTGAATACCCTGTCCCAGGATGGGGAAGAGCTCCTTGCCAGGACGGAAAAGCTTGGGAAAAACGGAGATTATATCGGGGGCATTGCCGGTTATAATGAAGGAACCATACGAAGCAAGGACGGCACCAGGGTGACCAGTGTAGTGGCCGGACATAACTATGTGGGCGGAATCGCGGGGTATAACCGGGCAGGGGATACCGGGGAGAATGCGAGCATACGGGGCTACACCCTTGCGGGGGGATACATCAGCGGCAGCTGCTTTGTGGGCGGATATGTGGGTCTGAACACAGGGGCAGATATTTTCACAGAGGGCAGCCGCAGGATTGACTCCAATCCCAATGCGGTGGAGGGCTCCTATTTTGTGGGAGGTGTATTCGGGGGAAATATTATCGCCGTCTATGAGGAGAAAAGGATCTCCATTAACTGCGGGACAGACAACTTCCTGGGAAGTATCCGGGCAGAAGCAGGGGCTTTTGCCGGGGGATATGCGGGCTATACCCAGCTCGTGGCAACCGGGGAGGAGGCAGAAAAAACAGCCGCTCTCTACTGCACCATAGCTGACCGGTATGCCGGGGATGTTCCCGGGATGACAGGTGAGGTACTGGCAAATGAACTTTCCGCAGCTTCTACTACAGATGCTGTTTTAGAAATGTACAACGAAGAGGACGGCCGGGGAGGAAATCAGAATACTTTAAAATCTGTTGAGGCTGAGCTCTATGCAGGCGGTGTAGTGGGCTATAATGCCGGTAACACCAGCCTTCTTCTCAAAGGCATTCAGAACAACACACCGGTATACGCCTATTCGGATACTGAAAATCAGGAGCTCTCCTATACGGAAACCTTTTCCTATGCCGGAGGGGTGATAGGCATAGCCTCCGAGCGGGTTACCATTGATGACTGCAGAAATACAGACAAAGGAATCGTACGGGGACAGGGAACCTATACCGGCGGGATCGTGGAGGTAAACCAGGGGACGATTCAGAACTGTACTGTGGGCTCCATGACCGGGGAATCCTTCCTGGGAGGAATCGCAGGGCTTAATAAAGGCGGACGGATCGAAAACTGCACCCTTACCGGCCAGATGAGGGGAGATTCCTATTTGGGCGGTATTGTATGCCGAAACGAGGGGGAGATTGTCTCCTGCCGTGTGCTCCCTGACGATGCGCAAGTGTCTTCGGTTATGGGAGACGGCAGCTATATCGGCGGTATCTCCGCGGTGAACAGCGGTGATAAGGCCAGCATTACAGGCTGGGAGATCAAAGGAGATATAGAAGGTGCCGGGAGCTTTGTGGGCGGAATCGCCGGAAGCAATGAAAACGCGGCCGTTATCGGTCTTGAGAAAAAGCAGGAGGCTGCCCAGTCCGGAACCATTACCGGCGGGGAGCATGTGGGCGGAATCGCCGGAGTTAACGGAGGGGACATCTATGCCTCAGGGGAACTTCTGGAGAATACGTTTACAGTAAGGGCTTTGGAAGGAAACGCCGGGGGAATCACCGGCCTGCAAAGGGAAACAGGAAATATCTCAGGCACCGGAAACACAGGCAGTATTATTGCGGAAAAGGGAAATGCCGGGGGGATTGTCTGTGACAACCGGGGCAGAGTAGAGGCTTCGGAAAACAGCGGGGAGGTCACTGCTGCAAACGGAGAGGCGGGAGGCATCTGCGGGGAAAACAGCGGGACAGTTACCGGATGCAGAACGCTCGGCGGAACTCTGTCTGGCCAGGGGGCTCTGGGAGGAATCGCCGCCGCCAACTATGGAAGAATTGAAGACAGCAGTCTCTTAAGCAAGGCAGAGCTTGCTATTATGGGGGGACAGCCAGAAAATTATATCGGAGGCATAGCAGGCAGGAACACAGGGGTTATTGTCACCAGCAAGGTGGGCAGTAAAACTGCACCGGTACGGTTATCCTCCGACGAGGACAATTCCAATGTGGGCGGTGTGGCCGGCTATAACGGGCCGGAAGGCCGCGTGGACGGGATGAAAGCACCGGAAACGGTATGCTATGCGGATATTATCCTGGAGGGCAAGGCCCAGGGAAATCTGGGAGGGATCGCCGGTGTCAATGAGGGCACTATCTCCTATTACGGGGCGGCGGGCCGCATCCAGGGATCCCAGGCCCAGGGACAGCCGTACGGCATCGGGGGAATTGCCGGTGTCAATGGAAACGGAACAAATACAGCGGTAATCCGCAATTGTACATATCAGGGAGAAAGCCTGAAAGGGGGAAAGGGCAGCATACACGGGAATGGCATCTCTACCACCAGTGAGGATCTGGCGCGTGTGGGCGGCATAACCGGCCAGAACCTCTTGGGGGGAGAGATCCGCCAATGCACCATTGGGGGCAGCAGCAGCATTACAGGAAGCCTCTCCTACCTGGGCGGCCTCGCAGGCTATAACCAGGGACTTATCCAGGATTGTATTGAGCAGACAGAGTCCGTGGTGGTTCAGGGGATAAAGAGCAGCTGTGTGGGAGGTGCTGTGGGATATAACGGGGACGAGGGCAGGACTGCCAATGTCTCTGTGGGCATTGCTGACAGTACACAGGAAAGCAAGAACTGGAGCATTGTCAACAGCCAGAATACAGCCCATGAATTCGGCACAGGGGGCATCATTGGAAACAATGTGTCCCGCTGCGACCAGAGCGGGCTTACAAACCATGCTTCCGTTAAAACGGATCAGTATTATGTGGGAGGAATCATAGGCATTCAGGCCAATCGGATTTCCCAGGGAACCTTAATCTCAGACTGCAGAAATACAGGTTCCGTCTACACCTCCAGGTACGGCGCCGGTGGGATCATAGGCTTTCTGAGGGACTACGGAGTCACCGTAAGGGGCTGTGTGAACCAGGGAAAGGTGACGGCGGACTGCAGCCGGGACACTGCCTACAGGGCAAGGGCTGCGGGGATACTGGGAGATGCCTGGACCAATATGGCTGACATGCAGATAACTATTATGAACTGCGGCAATGAAGGAATCATTGACACCGGCATGTCCGGCAGCCCTTATGCGGCGGGAATCTTCAGCTATGTCAATGCGGTTTCTGCTTCTCAGGTTACCCTCAGCGACTGCTACAACGCAGGGGTTGTGAAAAACTCTACAGACGGCGGAGGAATCGTGTCTAATCTGAACGGCAACATGTCAGTTACGCTGATCCGGTGTGTCAACTATGGCAGCGGACTGAATCCATCGGGGGATTTCTCGGGCATTACCGGCCGTACAAAGGCTGTTATGGAACACTGTTTCGGGGTGGGAAAGGCTGATTACCCTCTCGCCAGAACAAACAAAAGCATGGGAAACCTGAATTATTATTTCGGATACGGGAATGTGTCATCGGCAAGCGGAGGGAAACGGCTGGCTTACCCCAGCGGCTGGGACTCCTCGGGCTGGGGCTCATTATCTAATGTAAATAAAAAGCTGAATGGCTTTGATTTGACCTTTTCATCCAATCCGGCCGCCGGAAAAATCTACGATAATGCTTCTACGGCTCAACAGCTGCAGACAGCGGCAAATAAGATAAAAGATATCTGTAAGGCGCCCATTGAGAAATATTTTGCCCAGTATTATGGAGCTGTTACATTGGGAGAACCCCAGAATTTCGGGGCTAAAGCCAATGGGGATACCTACACCGCGTCCTGGAGCCGGGGGACCAACGGGGATAGGGTATATTATTATGAACTGAAATTATACCGGGCGGGAGAGACCGAGCCTGTGAAGGTGGTGCAGGTACCGAAAAACCAGTTTTCGGCCGAATTTTCCATAGACAGTGCATGGCCGGACGGTACAGCCTTTTGGATTACTCTCCAGGCTGTGAGCGGCAATTCTTCCAGAAGCTCTTCCATTTTAAAGACAGAAACCTTTTACACGGCAGAATCTCTTCCTGAGCCGGAGCTGGTATATTATATTACAGGGGGAAGCTCCTCCCAGATTCAGGGATATTTCTCAGTGGCTAATCTGGAGGAGTATAAGAAACTGACGAGTGACAGCTGGCAGATTCACATCACTACAGATGCAACAGGAGAGATGATTCTTGGGCAGTCCAATGAAGGAAGGGTATCTCATACCTTTAATTCCGGAAAAAGGAATCTTTCTACTGTCTGCTGGGCGGAGGACAGCACCGGAACCTACAGGACATCAGCTGTGGTGTCCCAGCTCTCCTATCTCCGCTCACCGAAGCAGCTTCCGAGGGTGGCCAGAACGATCTACAGTTCAAGCTTATCCGGAACCTCCGTGAGCGATATGAAATACCAATTTGAGGTTAGAAACAATAACAAGGGGGACTCCTTCGGAATAGACTACAGGGCAGAGATGCTCCATGGGGATGAGATTTTGGCGGAGACATCGGCCAAGATTCAAAAGGAAGGTGCGCAGACTACAGTTTCCCTGGATTTTGCGGCGCTGTCCGAGGAAGAATTTGAGAAGCTGACCAGGGTAGAAGCCGCCGGAGAGACGATTACCATACGATATTTTGCGTGGACCAGCGGCATCGGCACATATTATCAGAATGTGGAGAACAGTGACGCAAGAGCCAACGGCTCTTACCTGAACGGGGACAGATACTATAGTGTTTCTCTGGCCCAGGGACCGTACGCCGGAGAGGACAGATTTACATTTGTTATGCCTCCAAGGCTGGATCTGGTTTCCATCAGCGACACGATGGGGTATGAGGAAACCGGAGGAAAAGACAGGTATACATTTTCATGGAACTCAAAAGCGCCCTGGCTGTATGACGTCCAACTGATTGGATATAAGAGTGAAACAGATACCGAGGGAGTTGAGATTATTTCAAGAAAAGGAATGACAGATACCACGCTGACTGTGGACGGAACCAGCTGGAGTTACAGCCGGGTAAGATTGTCTGTCACCCACAGAGGGGTGAGCGGGGAATCCATAGACAGCAGGCAGTCCAGAGACTACCGAATAACCAGAAGACTGTCGCCGGTATCTCAGCCGAAGGCAGTGCTGCCCTCCAGAGATAACCTGATTTACCAGGTTACCTGGAACCCTCTCACCGATGAGGAACAGTTGAAGTGCTTAGACAGCTATCTGCTCACAGCCTCCGCGGGAGCTAAGACTGTGACAGCTTCGGCAGGTAAAGAGGATACCAGCTTCCTCCTGAATTTGGAGGAATTCAATGCCCATGACAGGATTTCCATTACCGTTACAGCTGTCTCAGCCGATACCTCCAGGTATCTGAATTCCAGAGCCAGTGTTCCGGTTACCGTAGAACTGCCCCAGCGGCTGACAAAGCCGGATCCGGATACCACAGGCTTCCAGATAACTCTGGACCCGGACTATCAGGCAGAATACGGCGGGGGACTGACGGAGGAAGAATTCCGTCTGAACGGACTTACCCTTAGCGCAGCGGCGGAAACCACAGAGGAAGGCGCCTATGCAGGTGAGGCATATATCACAGAGACGGCGGAAGTGGAGGAAACTCCACTGTATCAGCTGAATTCCTATACGATGAACGGAAGTCTCAAATCCGCAGACTATAATTTCCTGGGAGTCCCCACGGAGTATGCGGGCAAATACCTGCATATAAGAGTCAGAGCGGTATCGAATAACATTGTATCTTCCCAATGGAGCCAGTGGTATACGTTCCGGCTGCCGAAGGTGAAGATAGCCACACCGGACCTGTCTCAGACAGACAGCCGGGAAATTATATGGAAAGAAAAAACTAACAATGGAGTTACCACAGGGGAGAGCTCTATCAAGGCGGTACACACGGCACTTGCATGGAATGGGGTTACCTATGGCAGCGGCTACCAGCTTACCTGGGTACCGCTGGATACAGGGGCGGACACAGCTTATACTGTCTATCTGCATTCTACTGAAGATCCGGGAGAGCCTTTTGAACTCTGGATGCGTCCCGAGGATATGGATCCGGAATTCCAGGAAGTTATCCAGGATGCCGGACCGGCAGGAACCGGGGAGAACCGGTATGTGAAACTGCCCTCCACCGTCAGCCAGGAAACCGGGTGGACACGGTATACCTTCCAGATTCCCCACAGTTACCAGGTCAGCGGAAGGGACAGCGCAGCCGGATATCAGTATCAGCTGTATGTGAATCCACAGATACAGTGCACGGTCACAGATGCCGGGGATGTGAGTTTTGTCTATATCGCACCGGATATGACAGTTCATAATCAGGAATACCATATGACAGCATCGGCGGTACTGCGGGCGTATTCCTGGGAAAAAAGTGAGTACAGAGAGGCTTCCTATCCGGTATCCTGGCAGCTCAACCGGATCACTGCTTACGGTGAGTATATTTATGAAATTCAGGAAACGCTGGATACTGCAGAGAGCGCGGGCCAGATAGGACTTCTGCCGGAAAGGGCAGAGATAAGAGATTTCCTGACCCAGGAGTTGTTCGACGATATCATGGATAGAAAGCTTAAGGAGCTGCTGTCCGCGGATCTCCTGAGGGGAGCAGCAGAAAAAAGCGGGGATGGTGTAGAGAATGACAAGGAGTAAAGGGAAAGATAAGCTGTATGCTGCCTCCCGAAAACGGGAGGGGTATACAATGATCGTAGTGCTCTGCCTGATGGCCCTTTTTATGGCTCTTGCTCTGTCGCTGATCCTGGCCTCCTCTGTGGCTGTCAGCCGGGCAAATCAGGCATACGCCCAGGAACAGTGCCGGATATCGGCCATCTCCTTTAGCAAACTGCTGGAAGACTATCTGGGGCGTGATACCAACCAGTTAACTATTGGCATCCGCCATGAGATAGAAGGCCAGAAGTGGCCGTACTATGATGAGGACGATACCTCCGGTGTGCATAATAAGATGAATGCCATGAAGAACTTTTCCGTTGATACCGCTTTCCAGCCTGAGGTTGAGGAAAAGGCAGGAACGTTAAAGGTAAAGATGTATTGGCAGACCAATGACGAGGAGGCAGTGAATGATCCGGAACATCCGGAGTATACGGACAGTGAGCTGGTGGTGATCGTAACCTGCAGCTTCAGGAAGCAGGAATACAATGTCGCCACTAGATACCGGGCCACTGTTGAAAAGGAAAGCGGCGGTGAAACCGGTGAGAAAAATGTGTGGGACGGAACCTGGAACAGAATCGGGAGGGATGAATAATGATACAAAATAAAAAAGGAACTACTCTTGTAAGTGTGATCGTTTCTTTTGCCATTCTTATGATTGTTATTTTACTGTTTTCCCGTTCAGTGACTTTATCACTGAATCTGTCCCAAAAAGCTGATAAAATTCTACAGGAGACTACGGAGGCAGTGAATACTTACTACACAGGGACCAACGCGCAGGCTACACCCTGTATTCTGAACATGACAGAGGACGGAGGAAGCGGTTCGTCTATTGCAGTAAAGCTGAATCCGGAATTCTGCGGGAAGAACAGTGTGGATACGGATAAGGTGATTTATTATTTTACCCCCCAGGGCGGAGAGTAGGGAATGACAAATGAATGAGCTGAAGAAGACAAACGGAACCACACTGGTGGAGTTGATGGTGGCCTTTGCCATAGCCGGAATCTTTATGGTGTCTGCTACAATGCTGATCTCTTCGTTTACCAATGTCTATCTGCGCATTATCAACAGAAACCGCATTCAGGATATCAGCAATGTTGTAATGGAAAAGGTTGTGGAGGAGCTGACTTATGCATCGGAAACTGCCACGGAAGTGGATCCAGACAAGATAAAGGGAAGCGTGATGCTCTCCGGGGAGGACGGCAGCGGGAATTATCTTGTGGCAGAATACAGCAACAAGGACGGCAATCCGGTGCGGATGAGCACACAGGCAGACGGGGAGGGAAACCAGAAAGGACTTCTTCTGGAATACCAGCCCATATATGAGAATAATTCCCCGGATGGAGCCATCCTCTATGAAGGCTCCCAGTGGTATATGGGTAAGGGATTCTACAAGAAAAACCAGGTGGACCTAAGGTTCAGGAAGATAGAGAATACGGCGTGTATTCAGGTAATCCTAACGGTATCGGATGAAAAAGGCCGGTACAAAAAAACAACAGAAAAATGCGTGGAATGTATCGATCTGGACCCGAATGATGTGCAGGCGGAAGGCGGCTGATGCATACACAATACTGCAAATAATATGTAGAATTGTGCTGATTTCCAAACTCCTTTTTGTTGACTTACACAGGAGAGTACTGTATAATTTTTGTTAAGAATATACAATTTATAGAAGTTATAAAATATATAAAATGAATTAATTATTGAGTGATTTTTATGAACAGAAAGTCAGCTTTGAACATAGAGTTAGGAATAATGATTGGTGTTCATCAGGTACGGGAAGGCTTCTAAGAAGAATTTAGGCGCAAAGCCTCTGTATCTGTTTTATAACGTC
>OLQH01001152.1_pt1 | contig 22780 bp, 18 predicted proteins | sample 1672671 | NCBI WGS metagenome assembly OLQH01 (sample SAMEA3136712, study PRJEB25190) | human gut metagenome
AATCCAAACATCATTCTGCACTTTATTACTGATAAAATTTTTAAATACTGGTTTTGACAAAAGTTTCCTTTTTTCTAATAAATGATAAGCAGGGTGGAGTTTGTTCTCACACCCTGCTTTTTGATTATCATGAATTACTCGAAGATCTTCTTCACTTTTTCTTTCAGCCTGTCCATGCACCTGTAAACTGCCTTTTCGGTAATCTTCAGATACCTGGCGATTTCATGAGTGCTGGTCTTATCATGAGTCAGTGCCTCGATAGCTCGCTGCAATTCGTCCTCATTCTCCGGGTCAACGCTGCTAGTTGCCTCGTCCAAAATGACAACCGGTGCATTTTTCAGCATGGCACGGGCGATGGCAATACGCTGGCGCTCCCCGCCGGAAAGGTGGGAACCGGCGCTGCCGACAACCGTATCATAGCCATTGTCCAGCCCGCGGATAAAGGCGTCGCAACCACTTTGTTCGGCGGCCTGTTCCACCTCCGCGTCTGTGGCGCTGGGTCTTCCCATGCGGATATTTTCCCGGATACTGCGGTTAAACAGGTAGTTGTCCTGAGATACATAGGAAATCTGATCTGCAATTTCAGACAGCGGTATATCCTTCAGCTCATGACCGCCGAGGGTAATGCTGCCGGATGTAACATCCCAATATCCGGCAATCAGCTTTGCCACCGTCGATTTGCCGGAGCCAGACGGCCCCACAAGGGCGGTCATGGTGCCGGGCCGGATGGTCAGGCTCACACCATGCAAAACCTCTGTTGTCCCGTCATAGGAAAAAGACACAGACCTAAGAGAAATGCCGGTATCTTCCAGCTTGACCGGCGTATCCTTATGGTTCAGTTCTTCAGCGTTCAAAAGCTGGCTGATTTCTTCCACATTTGTCCCTAATACGGCCAAATCGTCCGTAAAGGTAAAGGCTGCAACAATCGGCCCAATCAGTCCCAGCGAGAAAATTACGATAGACAGGAAAGTGGAAAGTTCCAGGCTGCCGGAGATCCAGAACGCGAAGCCGCAGGGCAGCACACAAATCAACACCGATGGCAAAATGGCGTTGTAGGCGCTCATGGTTTTTTGGTTTTCTCTCATCCAGTCCACATAGTAGTTGGCGTTATAGTTTACTGCGTCAGAATATTTTTTGTAGGAACCGGCGGATTGACTAAACGCTTTGACTACCTCAATCCCACCAATGTACTCTACAATGACATTTGCCATTTGCTTGCCTGCCTTAACCGCGCCTTCCCATTTGACGGGATAATTCTTCATGCCGGCAGACATGACAGCAAGGCCCACCACCAGCGTAACAAGTGACAGAAGCGCCATGCGCCAGTCCAAAAGGAACAGGTACACGGCGATAACAAGCGGTACCAGCACATTTGCCGTCATTTCCGGGATCAGGTGTGCGAAGGTTGGCTCCATACCTTCTACCCGGTCAACAATCGTTGTTTTATACTGGCCGGACGGAGTATCTAAAATCGTCCCCATCGGGACGCGGGCCAGCTTTGCGGTGATATTCTCTCGCAGATCGCGCAGCGTGTAATAGGTCGCCGTGTGGGAAATCGTTGTAGAAAGACTGGAAAACAGCACTTTCCCAAAGTAGCCGCACAATGCAATAATACCAGCGGTCACATAGCGGGAAAAATTCTGTTCCCCAGACAACATCATTGTGACAATATGCGCCACGCAGAAATAGGGCACCATCTGGCAGGCCACGCCTAATACCGCAAGGATAATACTGCCGATGAATTTCCCGTGATAGGGCTTGCCCCATCCCCATAAGACGCCTATGGGCGACTCTTTCTTTTCTTCCTTCATTTTGTAGGCACCCCCTTTATAAAATAGTTTCGGATTTTTTCAAGACCGGCCTCATCCATTTGAAATTTGTCGATGATGGAACCGTCCTCAAAATGGACAATATCCGTACAACAATCTAAAAGCAGCTCAAGATCATGGGTAATGACATACAAGGTAATGCCTGCATCCCTGACTTGTTTCAAGACATTGGCAACCTCTTTCATGTGTTTGTAATCAAGACCGCTGGTCGGTTCGTCAAAAAATAAGATAGAACGCTTGGATGCGATTGCCGAGGCAATTGCTACCCGCTGCTTTTGGCCGCCGGAAAGGGACATAGGGTGTCTGTCTTTGAAGCCGATTAAATCTAACTCGGCAAGGATTTCCTCAGCCCACTCCTGATTTTCCTCCTCCATACTGATCAGGACTTCATCCAGCACAGTTTCCGTGAAAAGCTGGTGATTGACTTCCTGCATCACCATGTAGCAGGTATTTAGTCTGTCTTTAGGCCGATAAGTTCTGCCGTTCCAGATCACCTCACCGCAACGCTTTTCAAGGCCGCAGAAACACCGGGAGAAGGTGGACTTTCCAGCTCCATTATTCCCGATGATCCCGACAATACGATTTGCGGGGATTTTACTTTCCCGGATGTGCAGCGTTTCCGGTTCGTTTTTGTAGGCAAAGCAGAAATTGCGAAGTTCCATTTGCTGACCGGCCTGGGGCAATGCTTTCGGCGGCAACAAATCTTCAAGAATAAAGGTACGCAGCCCCAACTTGGCTCTCTGTTGCTCCGTCAGGCTCTCAAACTCCGCTGCGGAGTAATCTTTTTCCACCTTTCCGCCGGTAATATAGATAAAACGATCCGCAAGACCGCGCAGATAGTAGAGCCGATGCTCTGACACTATAATTGTTTTCCCCTGCGACTTCCAAAACGCAAGTATTGCTCTCAGATCCAGGATAGAGGAAGCATCCAGGTTGGATGACGGCTCATCCATAACCAGCACATCCGGCTCCATGATGGATACCCCGGCACAGGCAATTTTTTGCTTTTCCCCGCCGGAGAGATGAAAGATATTGCGTCCCATCAATTTCTCCAGGCGTAAATCCCGGATGGTCTTATCTAATCGTTCCCGAATACTTTGCTCCGGCTGGCCGAGATTTTCACACCCGAATGTGATTTCGCTGGTTGTGTCCACATTGAAAAATTGTGAGCGGGGGTTTTGAAACACGCTGCCAACCGTTTTCGCGGTATCATAAAGGGGCTGTTCCGAAACCTTTGCCCCATTTACCCACACTTCTCCATTCATTTTTCCTTCATAGTAATGGGGAATCAGACCGTTGATCAGCCTGGTAATTGTCGTTTTTCCACTGCCGCTTTCGCCGCAAAGTACGACGCATTGACCGTCCTCTACGGTCAGATTTATATCATGGACTCCACCAGCGTTCTCGTTTTCTTCTCCATAAGAGAAAGTCACATGGTCAATCCGTATCATAGGTTCACCCCCTCCCGTCAAAAAGAAATCTGCTGCTGAAACAAAAACAAGGCAAAACAGATAACGCAAAACAGAATCGCAATCAAATCTTGAACATGGAAACCGATCTGGCACACGTTTGTACGTTTAACGGGGGCTCCAAGCCCCCGTGTCAACGCAGCAGCAGAAAGTTCATCACCAATCTTCACAACGGACACCATCAAAGGAACAAGGCGATATTCCAACATCAGGAAAGGATTTTTCCCGCCGAATCGTATGCCCCGCATTTTCATTGCATCCCGGATGGCCTGATATTCTTCGCTGATGGTTGGGAAAAAGCGAAAAATGACAGACATTGGAATCACGATTTTTTCCGTGATGTGCATACGCTCCATTGCGCCGATAAACTCACTGATCGAAGTGGATGAGATCAGATAGGCACCTGTCATAATGCCGGGTGCAAACCGCGTCATGATAGATGTCACTGCCAGCACGATGAACGAGAGTAATCCGCTCAAACTCGTAAGGGCAATCCGTTCCAGTATAAAGCAAACCGCATATAGCACCAGATATTTTCCTGCTGTTTTGAAACGGCGTTCCGACAAAATCAGAGCAAAGGGGACAAGGCTTAGACACGGCTTGACGATGTTCATAATTCCTTCGTTACTGGTACTGAACATCAGTGTTGTAATCGTCAGCAGCAGAATGAGCTTTGTCCGGGGATCAAGCAGGATTCCTTTTCTTTTTTCGGTTGTTGCTGAAAATGATAGCCCGTTCATCACACAATGCCCGCTTTAGCAAAATGCTTTTTCAGAAGCGCCTTACCTAAAAGTCCGCCCAAGATCGCAAAAATGAAGATTCCGGCGATTACCAGAATAATGCTCCACATAGGCATAACAGCCATTACCCTGTCAGCGTATTCCTCACCAAAGCTGGCCGCAAAACTGGCCCTGGAATCCTCAACCATGAAATACATGGGGATATATGTACCAACCATCCAAAGGCTGAACACCGCATACCCGATCAGGCTCTTCTTGGCGCTTTTATAACCGCCGGATTTCAAGATCAGATCTCCCAGCAGCCCAAAAATCACGCCCATCGGTACGCCCCAAAATCCCATACCAGTCAGCCCCATCAGCAGGCCGCTTAAAATTCCCATAATTGTAACCATGCCGAATTTTTTAACTCTGGTCAAGAACAGCATGAACGGGATGCCGGTAATCAAAGACCACAATGCTCCGAGGATCGGCAAAAAGATAGGTACAAAGCCGACGGGAATGGCGACACAGCAGCCAATCACAAAGTAGAGAACGGTGAAAAGGCCGAGGTTAATCAGGTCTTTTGCTTGTAACTTGTTACTCATAACGAATACCTCCATTCATTTGCTGGTTAGCGTTTTCTAACCTCTCTATAAGATACCATAGTTAGCAGTAGCTCTCTACAACCAATCATCTTTTTGGCTCCAAACAGCAACGAGTTTTTTTATTGACTGACTTCGTTTGCAATTCTATAATATAATTAAAATCCAAAGCAAAAAACAGGTAGTCGAATGACAGGAGCAGGAAATGAAGATTGATGATATTATAAGAAAATGTATTGAAATACCTGGGATTTCAATACAGCGTAGTGATTTTAGCACAGAGCTGCTCTTAAAGGAAAAAGAAGGGAAAGGCTCAATGACCTTTTTCCCTCTCTTTCCTGGAGTTACTATTGCTTATATCTTTGTAAATTCTCCGACTTGGACAGCACCGAATTTTCGTGAGGATAGCTCCATAGAAAAAGGCCCTTTGCTCTTAAACTACTGTGTAACTGGCCGTTGCGAAATTATCTTGAACAATGAAAACTTTGTATATGTGAAGGATGGAGAAATCTCTTTAACCGAGCGTTTTGCTCAAAAGCAATATGTATATCCGCGCCGCATTTATGAAGGGATGGAATTTTTTATTGATATTGATACACTGACGGCACAAAGCGTATGGGTACAAGGGGAATTTGATATTAACTTTCACAAAGTTGTTGATCGATTCTGCCCTGATGGTGCTACCTACATTTCACCTGCCACCTCCGAAGTCGAAGAAATATTAACAAAACTTTGGAGCCTATTTGATGTTTCAATTCCATTCTCGATTTCACAAATGAAAATATACACATTGGCACTGTTTTCTCTATTGCAAAGTCAAAATGACATTCCTCCATCGCAAGCCTGTACTTTCTTTACAGAAACACAAGTAGATATTGCAAAGAGGGTAGAAAAAATTATTACTTCCGATTTGCGTCAACATCATCCAGCCTGGGAATTGGCAGCACAGTTTTCTGTCAGTGAAACTAGCTTAAAAAATTACTTTCGCGGTGTTTTCGGGCAAAATATATCCATTTATCTGCGAGAAGTCAGAATGAAGAAAGCAGCAGAATTACTTGCTACCACAAGACTCTCCGTAGCTGAAGTAGCAGAGCAAGTCGGCTATATGAACCAAAGTAAATTTGCATCGGTTTTCAAAAAACAGTTTGGACTATCGCCACTGGAATACAGGCGGTCAAAGAATTTGGAAAACAGGTAAGACTAAAGCCGGGATTTGCCGCTTGGCAGCTGAATATTTCACGCTATGAGGGCCATCGATACGCTTTTGAGATCCACCAGTACACATAAGTGATCCACCATTGATCAGTTCATGTAATAGATCCGCCCCGATGCCGAGAGGCCAGGTTTTTACTTCAGCTATTCTTTTGTAGAATCTTTATTGGAGAAATAGTCTCCGATTCTATGAAAGGAGGCCGAAAACATGGCCAAAAAGATTAACGTGAAGCTGATACTGGAGCTTCGCAGTGCCGGGATGGGGCGGAATGCAATCGCCGCCAGCAGGCACATTTCAAAGAACTCCGTCGGTGATGTGTTCCACATCGCTGACAGGATGGGCATATCCTATGAGGACATCGCCCAGATGGATGAGGATACGGTTTACCGCAAGTTTTATCCGGACAAGTTTGCCCTGGAAAGCCTGTATGACAAGCCGGATTACGAGTATGTCCATCAGGAACTGAAACGTACGGGCGTGACGCTGAAGCTCCTTTGGCAGGAATACCAGGACAAATGCAGGGCGTCTGGCAACATTCCCATGGGATATACGAAATACTGCCAGGGCTACAGCGAATACACGATTGTAAACAAGCTTACGAACCACCTGGAACATAAGCCCGGCGTTGCTGTGGAGGTAGATTGGTCAGGGCCTACCATGACCTATGTCGACACTTCCACAGGGGAGATCGTAACCGTATACCTGTTTGTAGGGACACTGCCCTACAGCCAGTACTCCTATGTGGAACCCTGCCGGGACATGAAGATGGACAGCTTTATCCGCGCCCACATCCACATGTATGGGTTCTTCGGCGGGGTTGCCACGCGTCTTGTCTGCGATAACCTGAAGACGGGCGTTGTATCCCATCCCAGAGAAGGGGAGGTTGTCCTGACTGCGGATTATGAAGTCCTGGGCAGCCACTACCAGACAGCCATCATGCCGGCAGGCATCCGTAAACCCAAACAGAAAGCTTCCGTGGAAGGCACAGTGGGGAAGATTGCAACAGCGATCATCGCACGGCTGAGGAACGAGACTTTTTACAGCTTTGAGGATCTGAAAGCTGCCGTTGCAAAAAAGCTCTACGGCTTCAACCACGAGAGTTTCCAGAAACGTGAAGGGAGCCGCTATGACGCTTACCTGGATGAGAAGCCGTTCCTGCATCCACTGCCGTCTGTCCCTTATGAGATCGCCACGTGGGTCTATGGCAGGAAGGTAAACATCGACTACCATGTCGTCTTTGAGTATAACCGGTACTCTTGTCCTTACCAGTATGCCAGGAAGAGTGTTGACCTGAAGGTTACGGACAGCACCGTGGAGATCTACAGCGGTTCTGCCCGCATAGCCACGCATAACCGCTTCCCGGCTGGCCGGAGGAACCAGTATTCCACCCATCCGGAAGATATGCCGGATAAGTTCAAGTTTTCCCCATGGGATGATATCCGGATCAAAAACTGGGCACGATCCATCGGCGATTATACGGCACAGGCGATTGACCGTATCTTTGAGGGGGTTCCCATAAAAGAACAGGGCTATAACCCTGCGCTGGCTGTCCTGAGACTGAGCAACAAATACTCCGAAGCGCGCCTGGAAGCTGCCTGTGAGTTTGCCATCACCAGCGGGATTAAAAAGCCCCGTTACCACCATCTTAATTCGATCCTTGCATCCAATCAAGATGAGATTTACGCAGAGCGCAAAAAAGCAGATGCAAAGGGCCATTCCCAGATGGGATACCTGAGGGGAAGCAGCTATTACGGAGGTGGCAGAGATGATCAATGAAGAGACCAGGCGCAAGCTGCGTGAAATTAATCTGGGCGAGGCAATCAAAGGGCTGGAGGTACAGCAGGCGGATCCTGCAACAATAGCCCTGCCCTTCGATGAAAGGATGCAGCGGCTGGTGGACTACATTTACCAGGAGAAATACAATGGGAAGATACAGCGGCTGATCAAGTCAGCAAAGCTCCGTTTTCCGCAGGCAAACCGGCAGGGAGTCATCTATGCCAGCCGCGGATTAAACAGGGAGCTCATTGAGAACCTGTTCAGTGGCCAGTACATCGGTTTGCACCAGAGCATCATCCTCCAAGGATTTACCGGTTCAGGGAAGACCTACCTGGCCTGTGCCCTGGGAAAAGAAGCCTGCCTGAACCATGTCAGGGTACGGTATGTCAGGCTGCCTGATCTGCTAATGGAGTATGGGGACTCCACCGTAGTTGCCGGGAATCAAAGGAAGCTGCTTGAACGCTACAGCCGGATACCTCTCCTGATACTGGATGAGTGGCTGGTGTCTGACATATCGGATGCGGAACTCCACTTCCTGTTTGAGCTTATGGAAAGGCGCTCGGATACAACCTCTACCATCTTCTGTACACAATACCGCAAGGATGACTGGGTGAAACGTCTGGGCGAAGGAGTACGGGCAGAAGCGATTGTAGACCGTTACGCATACACAACCTTCTGGATTGAGACCGGCAGCACCAATATGAGGGAATACTGTGCCAAGCATAAAAGGTAAAAAACACACCGGTGGATCCCAAAAGCGTATTGCTGGGTCTGAGAGAAAAATCAGTGGGTCTGAGCAAAGCTCAGACCCGGATCCCTTGACGCGAAATAATCACACAATAGTTGAGAGTTTATATTCCCACCCTCAAAAATGGCGGTCTACTGCGTAACATTTTGCTATGCCAGCGTGGATATTTAGACGGGCGAAAAGCCTTGATTTATGCGGCTTGCAGAGGGCAAAAACAGAGCAGGGAATATCATATCTCTCGGAAGCGCAAAAATGCCGTTCTATTGTTCCACGCAGCATGAAAACATTATGGATACAAACAATTTCTTGCAAGAATATTGCAATATTAATTTTAATGTGGTATATTATTGTTGAATGGAGCGTGATTTAATGACAAAAAGTGCAAGAATACAAGAAGTTATAGCAAGAACACTCGCGGATGGATTGCCTCATACCGTTCAAGAAATCAAAAGCTTTTTGGAGCAAGAGGGAGTTTTCGATTATACAGAGGGACAATTTTCTGGCTCAATAAACACATTGCTCAGAAATAAAACAATTAAAAAAGTTGATAGAGCAGTATATATCATAAATAAAGATAGTGGAGGTGTATCCTTAATGAAAACTTGTTTTGTTGTGTCTCCCATCGGCGACGCAGGAAGTGAAATAAGAAATAATGCGGACAAGCTATTTCGGTATATTATTAATCCAGTATGTCAAAGCTGCGGGTTTGACGCTATTCGTGTAGATCAAATTAATGATTCTGATTCAATTACTCAAACAATAATTGATAAGCTTTTATCAGCAGAACTGGTCATTGCTGATATTTCGGGACACAATCCTAATGTGTTCTACGAGATGGGATACCGAAAATGTACAAATAAACCCATTATCCATCTTAAAAAGAAAGGCGAAAGTATTCCATTTGATGTAAATACTGTACGCACTTTTGAATACGATTTAACTGATTTAGATAGTGTAGAAGAGGTCAAAACTCGTCTGCAACAGACAATCGGAACATTTTCTTTTGAAAATGCTGATGATTCATCAGACCAAGCTGCGGAGCAAGGTATGCAATTACTTCCCGGAATTCTTCCGATGTTATATCAAATTCAAGATTCTATTACTGAATTAAAAGAGCAGATAAGCAAGAAAGATACCGAAACAATACAAGCGATAATGCAGACCAGTTTAAATAATGCGTCAAAACAAGAGTCAACCGATGCTATTATGATGAAAATGCTGTTACCTGAACTGATTAAGAATCCGGAATCATTTCAAAATCTCATGCAAATTGCCGAAATTGCTAACAAGTCTAAAAAATAAGTAAAAAACCGAGTGAAAAGCACTTGTTGCTTATCACTCGGTTTTTCGTTGCACCCTGTACAGCAGCTACCCTATTGCAGTTTGTCGGTTGATACTGTTTTATGAGTAGCTACCTTTAAACAGCTCTTTTTCTTGCTTTCTCTCAGTTCTCCAATGCTTTTTTCAATTTGTCTCCAGCTGCTACTTCATCTGCCCCATTCAGATAGAAGACCAGCCGATTGCCCTGCGGATTCCAGTCACGTTTCATCTCATTATAGTCTTTGGCATTAATCCGCACGCCCATATCCTGAATATACACGTCACAGGAAAATTGCTGCGCCATTCGAATAATGTAGGAAATCGGCAATGGACGGGCAGAGCGAGCTGTAATATTGACCTGTTTTGCTAACATACGCTTCACTCCTTTACACCAGACGTCCACGAGTTCCCCCTTTAAGTTACTTTGCCTCCCTAAAGTAATTATAGTATACTCTATTTTTTCCAGAATTACAATGGACAAAGTGTTAAATTTGCCTAAACTTTTCTTCTTTAAACGTCTTTTTTATGCACACTTTTTCTCTTACTGTCAATTTCCAGAATTTCCAGAAGGTTTTGTAAATTAAGTGTAAAATTCAGAGAAGCGCAGCTTCGGAAAGCTCATTGTTCCTTTTTCACATTTCTGGTTTCCGCCACGATATAAACCGGACGGTCCTTCAGTTCTGTAAACAAGATGGCAATATACTCTCCGATGATTCCCACGATGACGAACAGCATGGCAAACATAAAACAGATCAGTACTACGATGGTGGCATAGCCGCTGGGCGCTCCGGCCCTGGTAAAGAGCGTGTACACCATGACCGCCACCCCCAGAAGGGCCGAAAACATTCCTGCATAGATTCCCAGCTTTAAAGGCATATTGGAAAAGCACAGAATGGTATTAATGGAAAATGCCAGAAGCTTTTTTAAACTGTACTTGCTCTGGCCGGCCACACGGGGCCTGGCCTCGTAAAAAAGGCTGGTCTTTTTAAATCCCACATTCTGCACATATCCCCGCAGGAAACGGACCCGCTCCCGGTAGCTTTCCTTTAAAACCTGGGCCACCTGCCGGTCCACCGCAAAAAAGTCAGAGGCATTGGGTTCAAAATGCACATCCGAAATGGCATTGATCAGCCAGTAAAAACCGGCAGATGTAAGATTCTTAATGAGACCTGCGTCCTGGTTTTTCGTCCGCACCATATTTATTACCTGATATCCTTCTGACAGGGCCTTTGTAATATCCCGCAGGCATTCCGGCGGATGCTGCAGATCCGCATCCATGCAGACGACCCCATCGCCCCGGCTGTAGTCCAGACCGGCTATCATGGCCGCCTCATGGCCGAAATTCCTGGAAAAGCTGATGACCTTCACCTGAGGATCATCGGCCGCCAGACGGTCCAGTATCGAAAGGCTTTGGTCCGCGCTGCCGTCATTGACAAAAATCAGTTCATAATCCCAGGACAGTTCCTTTAATACAGCGCCGGTCTCCCGGTAAAAATCATCCAGCGCCTGCTCTTCATTGTACACAGAAACCACCACAGAAAGAAGCGGACGTTTTCTCTCCGTCCTTTCCGTTTCCTGTTCTGTTTCCCGCTTCGATTCCTGACTCATAATTGATCGGTTCCCCTTTTGCTTTCGGTCATGATTTCGGGCTTTCGTCGGAAAATACCTGGATTTCCACTGTGGAATGGGTGGGCACCCGCTTCTCTTCGGGCGGCAGCTGCCGGTAGTCGCCGTAGACCCAGGTCAGCACCTGATGCCATCCGGAAGGACACATTAAGACCGTATCCTCAAAGGGAAGATCCACCGTATCCTCGCTCCACTGCCGTTCCAGAGTAACATACAGATAATCCGGCTGATAGTTGCTGTAGTAAAGCCGCTTTGTCTTTTTCTTCCGCGTCATCCTTGCACAGGTGCGCTGCAGCTTCATGATCCATGAAAGAGGCATCCGACGGCCGATGCCGGCCAGCACCCCCACTGCAATCCGCTGCACCGGCGGATATTTTTTGTAATCCAGATGGAAACGATGGCCCATGGCAAGGCCGTAAACAGCAGTCTGCAGTCCCTTTGCCGCAGCTGCTCCCAGGCGGCTGTCCGGCAGCCCGTCCAGGACGAAAAGGTCCACCCAGAGATGATTCAGCTTTCCGTCATAAAAAGCCATCTCCTCATCCTCTGCATGGGTACGGCTGTTCTTATAAATGATCCGGGGCGTAAAATCATAAAAGCCCTGTCCGCCGTGAAACTGCCCCGGCATAACCAACTCCATCCCTTCCGGAAGTTCTCTGGGCGCAACCTTTAAAAAAGCGTCAAAATTCGCCCGGGTCATAGCCACATCCGCATCATCATCCCAGGGAATAAAACCCTGATGGCGGACAGCTCCGATCAGTGTGCCCGCATCCAGAAGGTATTTCAGCCTGTATTTCCGGCAGATCCGGTCAATCTCCTTTAAAACAGCCAGATTTGCCTTATGAACATCAGTCATATCATACATATTCTCAGTTCATCTCCTGTATAGAAAATCCTGCCGCCGCCCTTTCAGCCGCAGGCCTCCCGGATCACGCTCGCCATATAGTCAATCATCTCATCGGTCATCCCCGGATAGACGCCTACCCAGAAGGTATCTTTCATGATCCGGTCCGTTACGGAAAGATCGCCTACGATCCGGTAGCCCGTTTTCTCCCGGCGCAGCTGGTCAAAGCAGGGATGCTTTGTCAGGTTTCCGGCAAAGAGCATTCTGGTCTGCACGCCCTTTCCTTCCACATACTGCACCACCTGGTTCCGGTCCACGCCTTCCCGGCAGGTGATCAGGAAACCGAACCAGCTGGGAATGGAGTTTTCGCAGGCCTCCGGAAGGATCAGCTTATCCTCCATGCCGGAAAGAGCATTTTTCAGCCGGTCAAAGTTATGACGGCGGCGCTCCACAAAGCCGGGGAATTTCTCCAGCTGCGCACAGCCCACAGCTGCCTGCATGTCTGTGGCCTTCAGATTGTAGCCAAAATGGGAATATACGTATTTATGGTCATATCCAAGAGGAAGCTCCCCGTACTGCCGGTCAAAGCGGTGGCCGCAGAGATTGTCCCGGCCTGACGGGCAGACACAGTCGCGGCCCCAGTCGCGGAAGGAACGGATGATCTTGTTTAACAGCGGATTGTGTGTGTAAACCGCACCGCCTTCTCCCATGGTCATATGGTGGGGCGGATAAAAGCTGGAAGTGCCGATATCGCCGATGGTTCCGGTAAACCGGGTCTCACCGTCTATGGTATAACGGCTTCCCAGGGCATCGCAGTTATCTTCCACCAGCCACAGATTATGGGCATCGCAGAAATCCTTTACCGCCTTTAAATCAAAGGGATTTCCCAGGGTATGGGCGATCATCACCGCCTTGGTTCTGGGGGAAAGGGCTTCTTCCAGCATGGTCACATCAATATTATACTGGGGAATGGTCACATCCACGAAAACCGGCACTGCGCCGTACTGAATCACCGGCGTCACAGTGGTGGGAAAACCGGCAGCCACCGTAATCACCTCGTCTCCCCTCTTAATCTGCCGCTCACCTAAAAGAGGCGAAGTCAGGGTCATAAAGGCGGTGAGATTTGCCGAAGAGCCGGAGTTTACCAGAGAGCAGTACCGCACTCCAAGGTACTCTGCCAGCTTCTTTTCAAATTCGTCGGTGTATCGTCCGGAAGTAAGCCAGAATTCCAGAGAGGAATCCACCAGATTCACCATCTCCCTCCGGTCATACACGCGGGAAGCGTAAGGAATCCGCTGTCCCTCCTGAAAAGGTTCTTTTTTATTGTGAAAGGTATCGCAGTACTCGGCCACCAGATCAAGGATCTCCTGACGTGCCTGCGCTTCCGTCTTATTTTCAAACATGCTGATTTCCTCTTCTTTCTGCCTGATATTTACGCTGAAAATCCCGCCGCCGGACAGGCGGCATTAATTCAGGGATGCCAAATGCGCCGCCAGACTTTTGCAGGAAGACTGGAGTTCTGCCCGCCGGCGCATGAAGGCTTTCTCTGCCCGATCCTATCTTTTATCCGCCGTCAGGCCCGGCTGAAAAACTCCAGGATCTGCCGGTCCATCTCCTCCCGCACATCCTGTCCCTCCAGATAAGCCCTGGACCATTCAACCGTCTTTTCCACCGCTTCTTTTACGTGGTACCTGGGCCGCCAGCCAAAGGTCTTTTTTATCCTGGAACAGTCCAGCTTCAGGAAAGATGCCTCGTGGGGACCCTGGTCACTGCGGTTCACCCACCGGATCCCGTCTCCCCAGGCCTGGCAGAATAAATCCGTCAGTTCTCCGGTGGTTACGCAGTCGCAGTCATCGGGGCCTACATTATAATAGCCTGCAAAGGACGGATCCTGGTACTGTCTCATGGCAATGGTCAAATAAGCCCCAAGGGGCTCCAGCACATGCTGGTAGGGTCTGGTGGAATAAGGATTCCGCACCACGATCTCTTCTTTGCGGGCAGCTGCCCGGATGCAGTCGGGAATGATCCGGTCATTGGCAAAATCGCCGCCGCCGATCACATTTCCCGCTCTGGCTGTGGAGATGGCGCAGGAAGCGTCGGAAAAGAAAGATTTCCGATAGCTGTGGGTCACCAGTTCCGAGCAGGACTTGCTGTTTGAGTAGGGATCGTAGCCGTCTAAAGGATCGCATTCCCGGTAGCCGTACTCCCACTCCCGGTTTTCGTAAACCTTGTCTGTGGTTACATTTAAAAAGGATTTAACGGTGCCGGTGCGCCGGATGCATTCCAGCACATGAACGGTTCCCATCACATTGGTCTCATAAGTATACAAAGGATCCTTATAAGAATCCCGGACAATGGGCTGGGCTGCCAGATGGAAGACGATCTCCGGCTGCGCCAGTTTAAATACAGCCAGCAGATCTTCCATGCTGCGGATATCCCCCTCTGCGGAATTCATGGTTTCCTCCAGACCGGCCGCAGCAAAGAGGCTGGGATCCGTAGGGGGCTTTAATGCATAGCCCGTCACCTGGGCCCCTGCCAGCGTCAGAATGCGGCAGAGCCAGGAGCCTTTAAAGCCGGTGTGTCCCGTCACCAGCACCGATCTGCCCTGATAAAATTCCTTTAATTCTTCTATGGAAAGATTCTGCATACGCTCCTCCTGCTACCAGATTTTCCAGGGCGCCTGGCCCGACTGCCACATGGCCTCCAGCTGCATCTTGTCCCTCTGGGTATCCATGCACTTCCAGAATCCGTCATGGGTAAAGGCCATCAGTTCTCCGTCTCTGGCCAGGTTCTCCAGAGGCTCTTTTTCCAGCACCGTGTCGTCTCCCTGGATATAGTCAAACACCTGGGGATTCATCACCATAAATCCGCCGTTGATCAATGCGCCGTCCCGGTCATTCTTCTCCCTGAAAGCCTGGATCCGGCCGCCCTGCTGGATATCCAGAACGCCGAAGCGCTGTCCCACATTTACCGCAGTGATGGTGGCAATCCGGCCGTGCTGCCGGTGGAATTCCTCCAGTTTCTTTAAGTCCACGTCGGCCAGGCCGTCTCCGTAGGTCAGCATAAACGGCTCATCCCCCACATACGGGCGGATCCGCTTTACCCGGCCGCCGGTCATGGTCTTTAAGCCGGTATCCACCAGAGTTACCTTCCAGGGCTCTGAATAATTATTGTGTACCTCCATCTGGTTATTGGCCAGATCGAAAGTCACATCTGACATGTGAAGGAAATAGTCGGCAAAAAACTCCTTCACCACATACTGCTTGTAACCCAGGCAGACCACAAATTCATGGAACCCGTACTGGGAATAGTATTTCATGATGTGCCAGAGGATGGGTTTTTCTCCGATCTCAATCATAGGCTTCGGCCGCAGATGGCTCTCTTCGCTGATTCTGGTGCCGAATCCTCCGGCAAGCAATACAACTTTCATCATTCTTCTCCTCCGAATATATTCCATTTCTGTTCTTCCAGTATTGATAAGGCGCTGCGGATCTTCTCCGGGCCGTGATGGTACTGCATCCGGCTCTCCAGTTCATCATCCGGCGCATCCCGGTAATGAAGGGCGATCTCCCGAACGCCGCGGGCATACTCTTCCCGGTTGGGAGCCTTTTTGATTTCCATACCGGTAGTATATCCATTTCCTGCCAGGATTACCAGACAGAAAGCCATGGCCAGGATTCTCTGCCAGAAGGGGAAAAGGTTCTTTTTCCTGCCCTCCCCGCTGGCCTCTGTCCTCCAAAGCTTCCAGGCCATGCCAAAGGTAAGGATAATTCCCAGAATTCCCACCTGGTACTGAAGTGCATAGCGGGAGGACATGCCGTAATCGCTGTTCTCAAAAATCCACCGGGCCGCCAGCACCAGAAGGTGGTTGCAGCCGCCCCAGAAAATAAGCATCAGCGGAAAAACAGAAATCTGATAAAGCCGGCGGGAAAACTGCATCCAAAGCGCCAGAAGATATCCCGCCAGAACCAGAATCCCCAAAAGGTAGCAGAGAGCCATCCCACGGTCCATCCTGGTCAGCAGTTCCATCAAAGGCTCTTCCCCGATCACCAGAGAAGAAAAGCTCTTAATCAGAAACTTGGGAAACAGGATCCAGTTATCTGCCAGCACCTCCAGAATGCTGCGTCCGGTGGCTCCTGCATGTTCCGTCTCGGCAAATGCATTGCTGATAAGATAAAGGATCATCGGCGCCAGTATGTGAAGTCCGTAAGTAATATGACGGTAATCCGGCCGGCCCTTCTTCTTCCGATCCAGGAAAAAGCAGAATCCGTAAGTCAAAATCAGGATCGCCGCATAGCCCGCCCCGTAAGGACCTCCGGTTCCCAGGATAATCAGCCAGGGCAGGATCTTAAGAAGCCGCCGGTCTCTGGCATCCTGACGGAGGGCAGCTTCCGATTCCGGATCATGGGCGGCCCCTGTCTGCCGCTCCCATACCCGGTCCCAGATAACAAAGTGCAGGTAAAATCCGGCGAAGGCCAGAAAATGGCACCAGCCGGTTCCGTTTGTGATCATTTCCCATTTATTTAAACTGAAAAATACAACCATCAGGGAAAGGTACCAGAATATTCCCATCCTCCGCCGCCGGCAGTAACCGGTCAGCACCAGGGCCGCCGCCCCGGTACACAGAGCGCCAAGCACCATCTCAAAGGTGGTGGAATAGTCAAAAAAGACTACGTTGATGATCCGCTCCAGATAATTCACCGGCATCCGGGTAAAAATATCCGCCACAAAAAATTTTTTCGGATCCCAGACATCCGGAAGGTAACTGTTGATCAGCCGGATGTAATCTGTGTAGACCACATCCTCCGTAGCCGCCAGAATATACCAGATATAAAATACGGTTCCCAGGACGGGGATCAGGTACCATAACCCGTCCCGCCGGTTAAGCTTCTCTGTCTGCATGGCAAAATTCCTCTTTTTCTGCGGTTCACAGCGGCAGACTCCAGTCTCCCGCTGCATCACAATGTATCCAGCAGGACACGCCGGCGGCGCGTTTTGCCGGATTTGGATTTAAGTATACCCTATCTGGAAGATTTAATCAATCCTGAGGTTATTTCGTGTCCATGGCAAACCAAAGTTTCCTTTAAACTGTCCGCGTATCGTACAGCTATCCGGCCTATTACGGTTACTGCGGCAAAAAGTGCAGGTTGGTCCGCACTTTTTGCCTTGCAATTACGGTTATTTCTGAATGAATTGCAAATAAATCCGTTTTTTTAATGTTGAATTACGGTTCTATAGTGAAATATTCTATTTGTAACGGTAAAATCAATCCTCAAACTACGGTTCTGCGGCAAAAAAAGGCATTTGGATCCGTAACCACCCCGAAAGAACTACGATTCCTGCATGAAAAATCGGTTTTATAACCGTATCCCACGCAGGCGAAAGCAGTCCCGCATCATGGGAAACAAACGCCGCGGTTAGCGCCTCGTCTTCCCGTAAAGCACCGCTCCTGCTGCGGCAGTCAGAAGTTCTGTGGCGGTACAGGCCAGCCACATGCCGGTCATGCCCCATGCGGCAGACATGAGAAATGCCGCAGGAACAATGACGATCAGTCCCCGAAGCAGGGAAACCACATGTGCCGGAACCGCGTTTTCCACCGAAGTGAAATACGTGGATAAAATCACATTGTATCCCATAAACAAAGCAGAGGTAAAGTAAAGCCGCAGGCCTGTCTCCGCGATCTGCTGCAGTTCCCTGTTATTTTCACTGTTGAAAATCATGGCAATGGGGCCTGCAAAAACATAAATGATCACATAAAGCAGCAGGGAAATCACTGCCATGGAAATCATGGCGTACCGCAAAAACAGCCTCTCTGCTTCTCTGTTTTTCTGCCCGTATTCCCGGCTGACCAGAGGCTGGATTCCCTGGGCGATTCCTGTATAAATCGAAGAAATCACCAGGGAAAGGTTGGCAACCACGCCGTACGCTGCCACGCCGGTATTTCCCACCAGTGTGAGAATAATCCCATTAAATACGATCATTACGATTCCGGAGGAAAGCTGAGACAGCAGCGATGGAAATCCAAGGGCAAGATTGATCTTTACATTTTCCAGAGGAAGACCTGTCTTCACCATATGGAATCCCTTGGATTTTTTCAGCCAGTGGGGCGCCATGATCAGAATGCCGATAGCCGGCGACATTCCCGTGGCCAGCACAGCTCCAAAAATCCCCATTCCCATAGGAAACATAAATACGTAATCCAGAATGATATTGGAAAAGCTTCCTCCCACCGTAGCAGCCATGGCAAGCCCCGGATTCCCGTCATTGCGGACGAAGCACAAAAGCACATCATTCATAATAAAAGCCGGGGCAAAAATGCACAGAACTTTTAAATACGTATTGGTCATGTCAAAGGTGGCGGAATCCGCTCCTAAAAGCGCTGTGATCGGTGCAGAAAAGAAGACCCCCACCAGCATAAACAATGCGGAAAAAAATACGGCAAGGTACACCGTATTGGTGAACATCACATCCGCTGCCTTGGATTCTCTGCGGCTTTTTAAAACAGAAAACCGTGTAGCGCCGCCCATTCCCACCATAAGGCCGGTTCCATGTATCACATTGTAAGCCGGTATGGCAAGATTTAAGGCTGCCAGACCGTTGGTTCCCAGGCTCTGAGATACGAAAAAGGTATCTGCCAGAATATAGCAGGATATGGCCAGCATTCCCAGGACGCTTAAGCCGGAATATCCCGCAAACTCACGAAATGGTTTTGTCGTTTCCATAATTCAGTATTTCCTCCCCTTATCATTCTTTTCCTTTTGACTGCCGCAAAAACAGCCGTCCCGCTCCAGAATCAGCCCTGCTGATACCCTGCACCGGGACCGCCATGACAAAAAGAAAAAGCGCAGTCATCCTGTATCTTCATGGCCTACTGATACAAGATCCCAACGCTTTACCCGGCGGCAATCTGCTTTATTTGATTATCGGTTAAATTTTTATTCGAGGTATAGGATAGCAGAAAAGAGAGAGGGCGTCAAGCGATAATGCGGGAGTTTCTCTCATCGCTTTCATTTTTATTGGAGCGATTTGATGTTCTGGAGTTTCAGCCGAAAAGAATAATTCTCTCAGGGTCGAAATGTGTGCGGGTTGAAAGCCAGGTGGCTTTTCGCCCCCAGTCCGTGGGACCTCACCCGGCAAAGCTGGGCAAATTTTACTTTCTCGTAAAGCTATTCAAAATTTTTTCTATCCTCTTGGGAACTTTCCCGCTGAATGCCTTCCGTATAAGTTCTATCGCATATTCATCGACGCTGAGTGAAACTTCATTTAAATTTTCCAGCATGTTCTCTATTGCTATCACTTCCTCTCCATATCTCATTAGTTCTTTTGTTTCTGAAATAACATTTTTTACATATAAATCTTTTTGATAAGCTCCCCTAAAATCTGCACCTCCCCCGTCTTCATCCCAAGCTCTTTGATTCCGTCATAAAGATTTGCCAGACTGGAGGCATCCTCCACGCTGACATAGATTGTGAACCAGCCGTCATAAAATGTGATCCTGTCCTCCACTTTCTTAAAATATCCGATAATGATGTACATTGCCGCGGTGGCAGCAATTCCGCACTCAAAAAATCCGATTCCCATGACCAGCCCGATGCATGCCGAGGTCCAAAGCCCTGCTGCTGTCGTCAAGCCACGTATCCTGGACTTTCCGGATACCACGATACTTCCGGCGCCCAAGAAACCGATGCCGCTTACCACCTGGGCTCCCAGCCGCGCCGGATCTCCCGTTCCGTATTTGTTAAACAGATAATCGCCGGTAATCATCACAATCGACGCCCCAAAACTCACAAGCATGTAAGTACGCATGCCTGCGGGCTGATTTGCCCTTCCTCTTTCCAGACCGATCACGCCGCTGCACACCATGGACAGCACCATGCGCAAAGCCATGGAAACCACGCTTAGGTCATTGATGGAATCGCCAATCCATTCTATACTCATTCAAACACCTCACTGTAAAACCATCTCCAATTTTCATGATCCGAACCCGTTTTCCCGCCGTATATAGCTGAAAAAAAGCCGGCCTACACTTACCAGCCGGCTTTTCCACTTTCTCTCAATCTTCTGATTTATAAAATTTTCTCTCTCAGATAGTGCACCAAGTGGCTGGTCCAGTCCGTCTGAATGATATCAAATCCCTTTTCCACCAGCCATCCCCAGCCTTTATCCGGATCCTCCATCAAAGAGAGGTCATCGCTGTGTCCTGCCGCCAAGGGTACGCGGCTGGAATAAACCAAAGAATTTGCCCACAGAAGCCTGTTCTTCTTATGCATCATTTCCAGATAGGAATCCTGTACAATGGGCGCATCCTCCCTGTCAAAAACCAGTTCAGCGCCCACATAATGGATGTTCATCTGCTCGATCTTTTCCGATGCCGTATCCTCCTCCATAAAGAAGATCGGCATATAGGCAACATCCGGGGCAAAGGTCTCGATCAGCTTCAGGGATTTCTCCGACGTATCGCTTTTCAGAAGGATCTGATCTGTCATATTGTGTCTTCTGACCACCCGCATCACATCCTCCGTGATGTTGATGCAGCGATCCAGATTCATGATGCATTTTCCCTTATAGTGCTCCAGGATTTCATCAAAGGAATTAACGCTCAGGAAGGTTTCTTCCAAGTCACAGTTGCAAAGCCGCAGATTTCTGATTTCTTCCGACGTCCTGCTTTCAATCCTGATATGCCGATCCAGATAAGCAGGTTCTGTGCCTGTGTGGAAAACAAAAATCTCCCCATCCAGGCTTTTAAATAGATCCATCTCCAGGATATCTGCCCCTTCTTTCAGGGCAAGGTCAAAAGCTGCAATGGTATTTGGAGGAATATTTCCGCCGGACGTTCCTCTGTGTGCCGCCACCAGGACGCCCTTTTCTTTTCTTAACTCTCCTAAAGATTTCATGATACCTTTCCTCTCTTTCTAAACAACTTTTTCACGGTCTCAATTCCCCCGTATCTGCCAAGCCACAGGGCGATCGTGGAAATAATCATCAGAACCACCGTGTACACAAATGCCATCGCCTGCGCCTCTGTGGTGGCAGTCTCATCCGTCGCCATTTTGATCACAATCCCCAGCGGCTGAAACAGCGGATGATAGAGAAAAACGGACAGATCATACTCTGACAGCAGGCTGTTGAAGTTCAGCACGATGACGGAGATCACCACCGGCATGATAACCGGAAGGATCACCTTTCTCATGGTATAGAACGGCTTCGCCCCCATCACTTGCGCCGCTTCCTCCATGTTTCCGTCCAGGCTGATAAAGGCTGCCCGGGTCATCCGGTAGGAGAAAGGAATCTTAATGATCACATATGCCACCAAAAGGATCACCGGAGTCGCCACAAGGATCTTATTGGCAAGATTTAACCTTGCCTCATCATAGGTCATCATCAACCCCAGCGCAATCATGGTGGACGGCAGCATCCAGGGGATCAAAATAAACGGTTCAAACCATTTGTCCCATTTGCGCTTCAGCTTTGTCACGATCCGCGCCACCGCAATACAGATCACAGCGACGATCAGCGCGGCAAGCAGAGAGTACACGATGCTGACCAGATAGGGACGGTATGCAGACGATGACTGGAACAGCTTTGCATAATTTTCCAGAGTAAAGGAATCCGGACGGATCACTCCTGTCCGGATGGTCATTCCATCAGTAAAGGAAAAGACAAGGACGTTGATGATCGGGAGCATGTAGATGATGAACATGACATAGGCAACAATATGGGCGATCACGTTCAGCACCGGATTCTGGATCTTCTGCTTCACCATCTTCGCTTTTGTCTTAGACACGGAAATGTAATTTCCCTTTTTCTCTATTTTCTGCATCACAAACAACAAAAGCGCCGTTGCAAGACCTAGAATGATCGCCAGCAGTGCCGCGATATCCCGGGAAGTCGTCATATTGGCGAATGTCCGGATCATCGGATTGATCGTCTGGAAATCAGGTCCGCCGACGATCAGAGGACCGGACATCGTACTCAGCGCCGCGATAAAGGTCAGGATCGTGATGGCAAAAATAGTGGGCATCATCGTAGGCAGAACAATCTTAAAAAGGATCGTTCGCTGAGAAGCTCCCATATTTTTCGCCGCCTCAATGGTATGGTAATCCAGCCCCCGTATCGCATTGGTCAAAAACATCATGTGATTGGATGTACCAGAAAATGTCATGATAAACAGCACTGCCCCAAAACCCACAAACCACTGTGGATTCATATCTGGAAAAAACTGCATCAATACTTTAGTAATAATACCCGTTTCCCCATATACAAATTTATAGCCGGTTACCAGCACTACCCCGCTGTAGATCAGGGTGGTCATAAAACCCATGCTGAGGAGCTTGGAGCCCTTAATATCGAAGTATTCGGTAAACAGAACGATTAAAATACCGGAAATATTCACCGTAATAATGGAAGCAACCGCCAAAATAAAGCTGTTCTTCAAACTGTCGATAGCTCTTTGGGACTTCATGATCTTTTCCACCGCTTCCAGAGAAAAATGGCCATCCTGGAAAAATACCCGAATAATCAGATTCACATTCGGAAACACCAGAAAAGAAAAAATGAACCAGATCAATACGACCTTCACAATCAAACCAGGGATATTGATCGTTCCATCCTGCAATTTTGTTTTCCATTTGCCCATA